>JAEEGI010006860.1_pt1 | contig 25640 bp, 15 predicted proteins | sample 8958751 | NCBI WGS metagenome assembly JAEEGI01 (sample SAMN16246545, study PRJNA631951) | gut metagenome | biome: gut microbiome; feature: rumen; material: KS-attached | host: Bos | place: Iran: Karaj | collected 2018-10
GTTGGGTTGAAGATGATGGCAGAAGAGGCCCGCGCAAAAGAGATGCCACTGAATCAAAACTTCATCCGTACGCTGCATAAGACGCTGCTAAGGGAGGACTATACGGTGTATCGAGATTTGCCTGGCGGCGTACAGACAAGTTACGTGATACATGCTGGACAGTATAAGACACGGCCTAATAGCGTGATTACACGATATGGTGACCGATTTGAGTATGCCTCGCCAGAGGAGACTCCGGGACTGATGACCGACTTGGTGGACTGGTATAATGAAGCGGAACAGAAAGGAAAACTCTCACCAGTAGAGTTGGCAGCCCTATTCCATTATCGCTACATACGCATTCACCCCTTTGAAGACGGCAATGGACGCATCGCCCGATTAATGGTGAATTTCATCTTGGCTCGTCACGACTATCCGATGATTGTTGTCCGTAGCCGCCAAAAAAGTGAGTATCTGGAAGCTCTACATCAAGCAGACCTCGAAGTGGGTCCCATCCCAAGCGATGGAGCCCATGCGGAGATGAAAGACATTAAGCCATTCCTGAAGTATTTTAATGGACTTGTAGCCAGGGAAGTATATAATGATGTGCTGTTTGTGAGCGAGAAGGATGAGAATGTTTGGTGGTATGATGGAGAGAGGATCGCATTCCGCACTCCAAATTACACAAAGATTTTGAATGCCATGCGAACAGAGCCCACACTAACTTTGGCCGACATGAAAGAAGTGACAGGTATCAGCATTACCGCTATCCAAAAGCTTCTCGACCAATTGATTGACAAGAAGTATGTGGAACGGGGCGAGAAAGATGGCAGCTGGAGAGTGTTTGTTACGCAGTAACATGCCATTAGTACTAGATGGAAGATTGATTTTGTGATTGATTTCTTAATATAATGCAGGATAATGGCAAACCTGATTTCATACTTTACGAAAAATGATGCTCTGAGTGCGAGTGAGGGGCTTGAGATATATGATTTCACAGGTGATTCTGTGGCTTTTACACGTGATTGTGTACAGCGTTTTCGTGAGGCATATATCAGCGATGAAAAGCTCGGAAGAATTGTTGCCAAATCAAAAAAGACCACAAGAAAAGAGGCTATAGAACGACGGCTTCCAAAACTGATTCAAAACATGGCCGGTGATTTTGGTGAGATTCTATCATACTATCTTTGGACTGAGACGTTTGCTACTGATGCAAATATCCGCCCACAAAAAATGAGGTGGAAAGAGCACCCGGACATGCCCAGTCATTTGGTTGATGTAATCCTCCTAAAACGGGTAGATGAAGACAATGCCAGTCCTGATGACAAGATGTACACCATTGAATCAAAAGTGTGGACGTCACGTATGGGAAGAGGTCATAGCTCTTTGACAAATGCCTTACACGGTGCTGTTAAAGACAGGGTCGAGCGTGCTGCAAAAACAATACCTTATCTTGTGATACAATATGAGCGAGATGATGAATACGACTTAGCAGATCAAGTACAACGGTTTGGTGACCCTGTAAATGACCCTTATTTTAAACAGCATTTTGCGATAGCAATAGTAGAATCAAATCAGGCTAGTATCCATATTGGAAACTTTGATAAGGCATTGCAGGCGGCTAATGCAAATATCCCAGTATATTTGCTTCCCATTGCTAATTTGAAGACCATTTATAAAACTCTTTTCCTTGATATCCCGAATAACTGATGGCAGATACTTTACAACAGTGGATTAATGATGCAAGTGCATACGAGTTGCTCAATACATACAGGATTGAGGAGCAAGTATTGTATCCATTTGTGAATAATGGTGAGGATTTCTACGTTTCCTTGTTGAATAAAATGTTCTTTACGATGAGGAATATGAAATTGAAGTCGGAAGTCAAGAAAAAGTATCTTTTGCATATAGTAAAAGGCTTACTGGTTTATTCTGAAGATACAACAGCAAACAATTTTGATGGCGTAAACCGCAATAACAATCTTCTTTATATTGCTGCTATTTATTATATGTGTGAGTATAACGCACTATCACAGCTGTTTATGTGGAGAGCGAAGAAATACGAATACGATAATGAATCAGCCCAATTACTCTACGGCATAATGGCGGGATCTGAGAAGTACGCAAATAATGGGAATGAACTCTGCCGATTGTTGAGAGAATACATGCTGACAGGAGATGAATGTGCACTAAATGCCATTAACTTTAAATTACAAGAGAAGATTAAACAAAATGCTTACTTGAGTCTGGATGATTTCTTTGATACACAAGTGGCCGTATGGGTGATGAAAAGGTTCAGTGAGAGTAACCTATGGACAATTTTAATTTCTCACGGTGGTGAAAAATTGTGGGGAGAATATATAGCATACTCTGTAAAACATAATATCTATGCGTTACTACCATCACAAGAAGATGCCATCAGTAAAGGTCTTTTAGACTATACCCGATCCTTTAGCCTGAAAATGCCTACCAGTGCAGGGAAAACATTCCTAACAGAACTACTTGTCTACCAGGAATTTAAAAAGAATCCTAATGCTAAAATTTTATATCTTGCTCCATTAAGGTCGCTTAGTAGAGAGTTGAAAGAGCGCTATGGACGATTGTCTCATGTGTTTGGTTTTGATTTCCGGGCAGCATATGGTGGATGTACAGCAACTGCAGAAGAGGAAACCATAGATAATGCGAAATTGCTGATTGCGACGCCGGAAACCTTTACTACGCTTGAGGCTAAGATTGATAACCTAATAGACGGATATACTCTTGTAATATGTGATGAAGGCCAATTGCTTGAGGAGAAAAGCAGAGGTGTGAGTTACGAGTTGCTTCTAACCAGATTAAAAAGGAACAAGAATACAAGATTTCTCTTTATTTCAGCAATCATACCCAATATTTCGGATATTAACCAATGGTTAGGGGGCGCAAGAGAAGAAGTTGGTGACAGCAATTATCGTCCGTGTAAAATTAGATTGGCAGTGGCTGTTAAAAATAACAATCATGTAACCGTGCAGTATACCAATGATACTATCAAAGGGAGTTTGGTGTCGGCTAATTTTCTGAATGCCTCACAGACAAAACTAGTCGGGCCAACACAAAAGTCATTGAGCTGTGCGGTGGCGCTGAAGTCAGTTGAAGCAGGCCCTGTCATGTTATATTGCTCGACAAAGGACTGGGTCAGAGGGTGTATAGCTCATGCTGACGAGGTTCTTAAAATGTTGGGGAAAACTGCGTTTTGGAAACCTGCTGATTTTTCACAAGACCCTGATTGGCTGTCAAAAGTTATAGAATATTGCACTTATCAATTAGGGGAAGACTATAGGTTAACTAAATGTGTAAGGCATGGAATTGCTTATCATCACGGACAAATGCCGCAAGATATCAGAGAACTAATAGAAATATCACTTGCTAAGAAAGCCATTCAAATGGTGATATGCACTAAAACACTGTCAGAAGGTATTAATTTGCCTTTCAAAACGGCTGTGCTTGCTAACATCCAGAATCCTGCTGATGAATCATATACGACGTCTCTTGAAATGAGAGATTTGAAAAATATCGTTGGCAGAGTGGGGCGTGCAGGAAAGGAATCATATGGTCTTGTTTTGCTTCCAATTAAAGGGAAAAACTATGAACCTATACGCAAAGTAATCAGCGTATTACAAGGTGAGGAAGAAGTCGAGCGAGCGAAAGGGTCACTGTATTATATAGTTCGGAAAATTTTGACAAAACATCTGACTACAGATGAAGAAATAAATGCTTTTTTGGAATCTGAAGGTGTTGCAGAATCTATTGATACACTAATAAATCTCAATAAGGAAGATACAGATTTAGATGACATCAATTTGGATGTGGTATTAGATGATTCATTAGCATATTATCTAGGAGATGATGAGACAAGACACGTAGTAAAACGTGTTTTCGGCATCCGTTATTCATATCTGCGAAATACACTAGGCCATGAGGAATATAGCAAATATTTACGGATAGGCCTGCCGTTGGCTGATTATAACGAACTAAAGTGCATCCTTGATGATAAAACTGCGAAGGATTTTGTAATTAGTAGCCCATTAGATCGCGACTGGATACACTTTATGATTGAGACCATCTACAATTTGAGTTCTATTAAGAGGACTGTATCTTCTGTCTCGAAAACAAAGCCGTTGTTTCCCATACACCAAGATTTGAATCTCGTTGAAAGAATTGTGGCAGAATGGTTGGCAGGAAAACAATACGTTGAGATTGCCAATACAGTTGGCTGCACAACGGAACAAGCGGCCCTTTATGTGGACTTTATACAAAAGAGTATAGCTGTCAAGGCTCAAGCTATCGTGTCATACATTGAAGAAACCTATCAAATAGAATCGACCTTAATGCAAGTTTGGCCAGATATGATCAAACGTGGTGTTTCTGATAGTAAGGCTCTTTGGATAATTGATTCTGGCTTGAGTGACCGTGTTGTGGTTAATATGTTGGCATCCTACTTTGATGGGGATATCAGATATGAGGATAATAAAGAAATGCTTTTAGATGCTGTTGCCCATCTTACCGATATAGATAAATATTTGATGGATAGCAATATTCCTGTACTGCTAAAAGAACGGTGGAAGCATTTTATGAGGTCTAACGGCGTGATGTAATATGTGAACCCCAAAAGTTGGACAAAAAACTTTTGGGGTTCAGTTCACTCACATTAATCCAACAATTTGACCAGGTCTCTCTTCATTTCCTCATCAATGTCTCTATAGCGCTGGAATGCCTTGCTTCCCTCTTTGTGGCCAGATAGGGCTGAGACAAGGTTTGGATCTTTGACTTTTCGGTAAATGTTTCCAATGAAAGTCCTTCGTGCCATGTGGCTACTGGCTACCTCATAGATGGGACGTTTTACCTCTTCACGCGTCAGAGAGTCTAATGTGGTAACAATCCTATCAATGCCAGCGAGTTTGAAAAACTCCTTGATGGCCTTGTTGTATTTCTGCTCAGAAATAAAAGGAAGAAGGCCCGGACCTTCAAAGTCCTCGTATCGTTTGAGAATCTCTTTTGCTCTCTCATTCAGTGGGACTCGTACCGTTAAAGGTCGTCCTTCTTTTGTTTTCTTGGGGATATACTCGATGGCACCGTTGACAATACTTTGCTTTGTCATTCTGTAAAGGTCACTGACGCGACAACCTATTACCGATTGGAAAATAAAGATGTCACGCTGAATCGCGAGTTGAGGTCTTGCTGACAAATCCGCATTCCAGATCTGCTCCCTCTCGTCTAATGATATATAGACAGGTGTACCATACAGGCACTCTTCAATAGGGAATTTGTCGAATGGGCGATTGGTGGTCTTCCCATTCTCATAGCACCACAGGAAAAACGTCCTGATACGTGAGAAACAATCTATCAGAGTGTTCTTCCCTCGGGGTTGAGGTGTGCGCTTTTCGGGTATGTTCTCATAGATTTGAGGATATTTCTCGAAGTACTTGTATTCGTTCTCAAAGAAATCCCACATATCAGCAAGCGTTTCCCTGGTCACTTCGTTCACGTCAAGAACAAAGTCTTTCCTGTTTCGCTTGGTCTTCTTGACATAAAGCTCATATCGAAGCATGGAACGTTTTACCACCCTGAAATTCTTCTTGCGAACTTCAGAAAGGCGGTGTTTCTCCAAAAACTCATCAAACATCTGCTCAAAGGTCTGCTTCTTGTTTCCTTCAGGTGTGAACTTTTCGGGATGATAATATCTGACAAGGACAGCTTTAAGCCAGTCTTTATCCAGATTGTCCTTGTCCCGTTCGTATTCCCTCTCGATAAAGCCTTTGAGTTTCCGAAGCTCTTCATTGATCTTTATACGGAGCTTTGAGTCACAAACAGCCTTAGACTTGACACACTCATTTTTCTCGTCCCAAAGATTAGGATTGATGGTGAGTTCTGTCTGGGCAACTGAATCCAATCTCCTGCCATCCCTCAGACGCAAATATATGGTTGCTGCCGATTCCGTGTCGTACCGTTTTGCCGTTTTTTTGATGATAAATGTAATTTTCATGTCTTTTTTATGGTTGTTGGGATAGTGTGTAAATAGCTTAATACAAAGGTAATACTTGTCCAAAAAATAACCAAAATTTTTTCCCCACATTTTCCCCACATTTTCCCCACATCTGCTAAAAACCTTGCAAAACGCTTAAATGCGCTTAAATCCGAAAGTTTTTGTAATATGTTGAAAATCAATAGGTAATAAGCGAAATTAAAGGGTTTTCAATTAAATGCCATTTAAGCCGTTTTAATATTTTCAATTGCGGCTCTGGGTACCAAGCAAATAAGTAATGCGCTGTGTCTCAAATAGATACAGCGCATTTTACTTGAACATTTGAGGAATTTGGCCTAATTTCTTCTACTGTTCCAAGTTATCTATGTATAATATTTATCGTAACAATAGATTAAATCGATATGCGACTCTTTGAGTTTGATGTCAATGCATAGATCATACGATTATCACAATAATCAATACATGTTTGAATCCGATAAATAATTCATTTAGTTCTCAAAACATATTTATTAAAATTAAGCAGCATTACCCATTTGTGACAACACTTTGTTTGCATTCTTTTTTGCTTTATTTATCTCTGTTTCATTTATAACGTTATGGTCTGAGTCATCAGATTTAAGTACCAATTGCACTTTGCACATATCATATAAAACGCCTACAATCAGTACCATGTTTTCAATAACAAGCTGTTCTTCTGAAGATAAATAATGCCAATTAACTGTTTTTTCATTATAGGAGCCAACAATATTTCTCATCTTATTGAGTTGTTTCAGATATAAAGAGCGCAGTCGCATTAATGTTGCATTATAATTTTTGGCTGTATTTTGCAAATCAAAAAGATAATTGCAGATGTCATTGATTTTTCGCTCATTAGAAATCATCTGATTCCATGCTTTATCCGCTTTGCTCGAAATGTTAGAACCTGTGAAGCTAAATATGACACCTCCAACTAATAATCCTACACCTAATGTAGCAGCGCCCAAAATTGTAGTACCCAATGCTATTCCGCCACCACCTGCGGCGAGCGATCCCCCGCCAATGGCGGCAAGTGTTGCATTAGTTGCAGCAGCACCGCTCAAAGAAGAAATGAGAGTTCCTGTTGAAGCCGTACCAAGTGCCATAACAGCAGCCGTAGTAGCACCAGATGCAGCGAATCCACCAGCTGTTCCTAATGCGGCCCCACCTAAAGCTCCAATAAGGACACTAGCTCCAACTGATGCTTTCTTAATTTCGTCACCGTTAAACTTTGGTATAGATACGTCGCCAATTTTTATATTGGCAAATTCAGGACGGTTTTTAATGCGTTCAAACAAATCGGAAAACTGTTGAAATTCGGAAAGGACTGTCATTTCATTCTCGCCCAAGACATCCATAGCTTTGCATGCGCTTTTATTCATCCTCTCGAGGCGAGCATGATTTGAATCATTTCTTTTTTGAGCTTCTTTTAATGTATCATTGGCTTGTTTCATCTTAACACCGCCACGAATTCCGAGCCCTATGCCAGTTGTTCCTGCAACAGCTGCGGCAATACCTAAAATCAATGGTAATGGCATATCTATTCTCCTTTCTCCACAAAATTGACAATTGACATATATACAGAAACGTAAGCATCTTCTAGATTGATCGCGTGCTCAATAAATGCTTTATCAAATTCAAAAGCATCCGCCAACTGTTGAATTAGCGCTTTTTCCTCAACGGCATAGTTGCCATCAGCAAAAGCCAATGCCATCAATTCCAAAAAGAAGATTCTTTTGGTTTGCACCGTTGACGTCTTTGCGACTTCCTCTATTATCTTAGCAGTATCACCTTGTTCATCAAGGCTGCAGACGGGCACCTGCATTTCGTTTGCGTATGCAGACAATACCCGCTTTTCTGATTCTTCGACAATGCCATCAGCTTTGATTATAGCTACAGCAAGTTTCAAGAAATTATCCTTTTCTTTTGGTTTAAGTGAATTTAAAAACATAACTTTTTATTTTTTAATTTGTTACACATTTCGTGGTTGTATTTATAAAAATCTTCACGAGTAAATTCTTCTTTAAAGAATTGGTCGTAACATTCATCTACTCGGCAAAACAAAGGCCGATCTTCATAAATGCTGCAGAGATTTCCTCTAAGATACTTACAAACACCATCACCTCTATCCAAATCAGCATAGATAGAAATGCCTTTTAGATGTCGGCAACATTCACCGCATTTATCACATTCAAACATTACTGGAATTTTAATTTGCTGTTAGGATCGGACATAAAAGAAGCAATGTCCTTATGGTGTCCAAAAGGTGAAGCAATATCTAGCTTTTTATATACAGTTCGCAAAGCAAAATTCAATTCTTTTTGATTATTTGCGTTCTCGATGATGAATACGGCATCTCGATATGATTCTACTTCTTTTTTGAATTTCTCTAAATCTATATCCATCAATTTGGCACAGTATTCTTCCAATAGCTGAGCCTGCTTACGATAGTAAACTACAATATCATCAATAGTTGGGATTGAATTCAACAACTGCACAATCTTATTAACCACGGAATTTCTGTCCAAAAGATAAAGAAGTGAACAACTCATGATGCCTGTAACCAAAGTAGCACAAAAAGTTTGCACAATATCTCCGACAACTGGAATAGCACCAATGCCCGTTTTAGCAATTAAATCTCCTACTAATGTACCAACAACAACACTGGCTCCAGTTGCGATAATTTTAGCAGCCGCCCTAAACCGTTCTCCAAAAGGAAGGAAATCTGGGTTGAACAACAATATTTTGGTTGCTTCAACCAAAGAAGCCCATGACTGACGAATTATCCTTACAATATTCTTTGCTGTAGTAAAGAAGATATTGCAAAGCGTTGTTGTCAACGATGCTAAAACACCGCCTACTGCACCCTCTATAAATTTTTGCCATAGTTCCTTATATTTCAACTTCGCATTTTCATAGCCTTTTTTAACGCCTGATGCTATACTGCGGAATAACGCTTTACCATCCTCTTTCCCTTGTTTTATTTCATCTCGGACAGAGAACCATATTTCAGTGAAAACTAGGCCAAGAACTTGTCGCAGTCCCATAGCAACACCCACTTTTCCTGCTGCCTTAGCAGTATCTTTGAAAAATGCTGGACTTGTATAGTAAGCTCTGTTTATTTTGTCATCATAGGCTTTTCGAGATTTATCATACTGAGCCAGCATCCTTTCTCTTGTTTTTGTATCAATCTCAGGATGGGCCTTAAGATAAGCTTTCATATCTACTTCTGATAATGGAGCATCGCAACCATGCTCCTTTTTCCACTTATCGTTTACTTGACGGGCCCAACTTCCCATTGACGCATTCATACTTTTATTAGTCCAGGCATAATTGTCATCAGAATTAGCAAGATCAACTCCATTCAAACCAGACAATATACGACCTTTATCCTCATGGATACCTTTACATTCAACTACATGATCTAATTCAACCTGGAGTTCCTTTGGAATAGCCGAAGCCTTTGCATATCTTAAACTCTTACCAGTATACACATCTTTTATTAAAGTACCTTTTTCATTATATTCTTTATGAGCTAAACGCTTTTTGTCCCGGTACCTACTATCTGCACGATAGTCTACTTCCTTATAAGCTATTTGATTATTTGATGCTACTTCATTTCGTTTATTCTTATAAGTCATTTCCTTGTCTTTACCAATCTGACGCACATTATGAATTGTATCAACATCACCTCCATATTGATCCTGTACTAAAAAGTCAAGTCCAAAGGAAGTAATTAGACTCTGAATTACGATTCGTTCGTACTGCTGAAATATGCTATTATAAACATTAGTTTCAACATCATAGTTATCATCTATCTGCTTTACAAAATTCTCAGCCATATATTTAATACAAGAAAGCGCGATAAGAAATAAGAAATAGTAATTAAAGACACGAATTATCATTTCACAACTAATGCACAAAGTTATTTATAATCTTTGACGCTTGCAAGGTTATCTAGAATATTTTCGCTCAATGCGAGACTCAATAAACTTTACATAGAATTTTTTAATCGGAGTAATTGTTATAGATGAACCAATCTAGTACTCTCGTTTTACTTGAACATTACTTGAACATTTGGACGGTTTGGGGTCTATGGCAATCGCTGATAATCACAGATGATGGTGGGTAATGGGCTGATTATTTGTGAGGTTGGGTGATTTTCGGTCAGTATTGATGGGGGTGGGTGATGGCCGTTCCGGGTACAGGGTGCTGACAATCAATAGATTGTTGGCACTTTTTGTTTTTCTTGCGACATGCTTGTTACTTATTGAGGAATGTGACAAACCTTTAAACTAGGGGGATTACTGTTGGTGGGGGTCTTGGCCTTGATGTCGTTGAAAGAAGTGCCTCCCTTTTTCTGTGAAATAATTGGTTGGTTTTCAGTTTTTGAGTGGTAAGGAATGTTTTATGAAGGTTTTTCTATACTTTTGCAGAGAAATAGTTTGTTCATTCCTGTTTGATTGATTTTAAATGAGAATGAGTTGGCATTCTTTGAAAGAACAATACGCGCGTTTCAGGCGTTGGCAACGCGAGCCGATGCGATACGTCCAGGGTGAGGAGGAGCACCGCTGCAACAACTGCGGGTTCACCTTCACGGGCCACTATTGCCCTACATGCTCTCAACGGGCAAGCTTTGGGCGCATCGGGTGGCAAAGCGTGCGCCAGAGCGTGATGGACATGTGGGGCTTGGGATAGCGTTCGCGTTCTGTCCTGTACAGCGTGTGGCAGCTGCTGTTTCGCACTGGTTACTTCATCAGTGACTACATCAGCGGCAAGCGCCAGGTGAGTTTTCCGCCGATGAAGATGCTGTTCATTCTTGCGGTGGCCTATGCGATTGTCTTCCACTGGTTGTTACCTGACCTTAAGGGACTCGGATATGGTCTGGATTTCAGCGAATTTGGCTTTACTGCTGATGTGGGAAGAAACATGACAAAAATGTCCCAGCCATTTTATGACTGGTATGAAACGCATTTCAGCTGGTCCATGCTGGTGATGTCCTTCTTTGTCATCATCCCCACATGGGTCATGTTCCGTTACTCGCCACGCCACACCCGCCACACGCTGCCCGAAGGCTTCTTTATCCAGGTCCTTTTTGCCTGCCTGCAAGTGGCCCTCTTCCTGCTGATGTTGCCGTGCTGGTTTCTTTTCAAGCAGATGACTATCCTCTCAGTCTTTTTCATGGTCGTTGTGGCTTACTTCATCATCGGTTACAAGCAGTTGTTTGGCTATAGCCCATTGGGCACCTTGTGGCGCCTGGCATTCGTCTTTGGTTTTGTTTATTGTGTCGCATTACTGCTGGCGCATTTTGTTTTCTTTTCGGGGCCAGCCCCCGACATACAAGTGGCAGGGCACTCATTTCCTGCAAAAAACTTCATGACCTGCTTCTACTCCTTCTTCGGCGTCCTGATTATGGCCACGGGCTACCTCATCAACCGCATCGCCACGCGCAAGGCAAGACAAACGCAACTGCACTAAATCATCAAATTCTCTTTTTTAAAAAACGCATACTCACTAGACGGTGATGTCGCGACATCTTATTGATGGCGGCTTCAAAAAGGCCTTCATCTATTTCTTATTGATTTTGGTAGGTGTTATTAATTAGAGGGCGGGAAATTTTGATATGTTCTAGAAATTTAGCAATTTTGCAGGCCAATTGGGATTATTATTAGCGCCACGTTAATTATTTAATGTGTTTTTGGCTATAATGTTAACGAAAATGCGAAAATACTGTCAATTTGCTTTTGTTATACTGGTAATTTTTGGGCTGTTGGCGTCTTGCACGCCAGAAGAGAAGAAGTACCGCATCGGGGTGTCGCAGTGCTCTGACGACATCTGGCGCGACAAGCAGAACTCTGAGTTGCAGATCGGTGCCTATTTCCATGAGAATGTGGAGTTGCGTTTTGCGACTGCCTATGATAGCGATGAGCGGCAAATCCAACAGATTGACAGCCTTGTCGGGACTGGAATTGACCTGCTGATTGTGGCACCCAACCAGGTGTCGACGATATCGCCTGCCATCGACAGGGCCTATGACAAGGGCATCCCGGTAATTGTGTTTGAGCGCAAAACCAACACTAAGAAATACACCGCCTATATGGGTGCCGACAACTATGAGATGGGGCACCTGATGGGCGAATATGTCGCCACACGGCTGAATGAACGTGGCCGCATCATCGAGGTGATGGGCTTGAAGGGTTCTTCGCCCGCCATCGAGCGCCACAACGGCTTCAGAGAGGCTATCGCCCAGCATCCGGACATCCAGGTGGTTGCAACGTTGCAGGGGGACTGGACCGAACCAACGGCCTACAACACGGTCAAGCAATGGCTCGACAAGAACAAGGGGGAGAAGGTTGATCTGGTGTTCGGCATGAACGACCGCACGGCGATGGGCGCGCGCAAGGCCTTTAAGGAGGCAGGTGCAGTGTTGCCGCTGTTCTGCGGCATCGATGGCCTGCCGGGCGAGAATGGTGGCATCCGTCTGGTGATGGACTCGCTACTGGATGCGTCCTACATCTACCCCACTCACGGCGACCAATTATTGCAACTGGCGATGGATATTCTCGAAGGGAAACCCTATGAGAAGGAGACAAAACTGATGTCGGCACTAGTCACTCAGGACAATGCCCGCGTGTTGCTGATGGAGAGCGAGGAAATCATGCGTCAGTCCCGCAACCTCGAGCAGTTGCATGAGAAGGCCAGCCAATATCTTGACCAGTTGGGCAACCAGCGCACGCTCATCTTTGTGGCCCTGGCCGCGATATTCCTGTTGCTGGCCCTGCTTGTCGGCATCTACATGTACTACCTGCAGCGGGCACGCATCCAGGACGAGCGCATGCAGATGGAACGCGAGCAGCTGGACTTCTACACCCAGGTGAGCCACGAGCTGCGCACGCCGCTGACGCTCATCCAAGGGCCGCTGGACCAGTTGTTAAGGACCAATGACTTCCGCGATGCGAGTGACAATGCGCGTGAACTCTTTAGCATCGTTCGTCGCAATACTCAGCGCCTCACGCGCCTCATCAACAAGATGCTTGATGCTCAAGTGGGGACACCCGGCCCCGAAATGACGAGTGCTGAGATTGATTCCATCACCGTGTCACAACCCATCACCATACCCGCCGAAGCTCCCGAACAAGACGAGGATGCTCCCACAGTACTCATCGTCGATGACAATGCCGACATCCGCACCTATCTGCAGTCCATCCTGCATGGACAATACCGAGTGCTGGAAGCCGAGGACGGCAAACGTGGACTTGAACTGGCCCGAGAACAAGTGCCCGACCTGATTGTGTCGGACGTGATGATGCCCGTGATGAACGGACTGGAATTCTGCCAACAGGTGAAAAAGGACGATATCTCGAGCCATATTCCCGTCATCCTGCTCACAGCCCGAGCGCTTGAAAAACATCAAATCGAGGGATATGAAAGCGGGGCCGACGCCTATATCACCAAACCATTCTCGCCAGAATTGCTGCTGGCCCGCATCGACAACCTGTTGCAAAGCCGCCACCAACTCAAGGACCTGTGGGGAGTGAAAGCTGCGGTCGAGAGTACAACTGCACCTGCCGAGGAAACCGCAGTCGCCTCGGCGCCCATCGAGGATTCCTTCATTTCCCGATTCAAGAAGATGGTTGAAGAGCGCCTATCTGACAGCAACCTGAGTGTGGAGGACCTGGCAGCCGACATGCGGTTGAGCCGCGTACAGCTTTACCGCAAGGTAAAGGCCTTGACAGGCAACACCCCGATTGACCTGCTGCGCAAGGCCAGGCTGGCCCAAGCTCAGAGGCTCCTGCAAACGACAACACTCTCGGTTAGCGAGATTGCTTATCAGGTGGGATTTGCCTCACCGTCCTACTTCAGCAAGTGCTATAAGGACGAGTTCGGCATTGTGCCTGGTGAGGCCCGAAAGGCCTAAATCCAAGAATTTATACCCGATTCATGCAACTAATTGCGAAATAGTCCTTGATTACTGGTAGAAAAACACTATATTTGCACATCCTCTCCCGTGAGGGAGAAACGACATTGCGGGATTTATCATTGAGTTACTGACTCTTTTCGGACCAAACTGCGACCTTGGACTACTGGAATAGAGAGTGCAGGACACCACCACTTTATAGATAAAAATGGTGTGGACCGACGTTTCATCTATTCTAACGGTTGTCGCAGACCTGGTTCGAAAGTGAAACGATGCGAGTCCACACTTTTTGCTATTTCTATAGCACAAAGGTACTGATTTGACCTCAAGCAATGCTTTAAAATATCGTTCAATGACTAGCAGAAATAATACATTGAAACAAATTTACAAGCAGAAGAACGAAAACTGATAGTCCTCATTATTACAATAAGTTAACTTTGCCAAGAATTGACATAAACTATCATATTTATTAACCAAAACCAACAGAACAATGAACGTACTGAAAAGATTTCTACTCAGCTTCATGCTCATGTTGACGTGTACCATAGCGTATGCGCAAGCAGAAGTCACAGGAACCGTCGTTGACGAGACAGGAGAGACCGTCATCGGCGCCACTGTGGTTGAGAAAGGTACCAGTAACGGTACAGTGACCGACTTTGACGGCAATTTTGTCATCAAGGTCAATCCTGGGGCCATGCTCGTGGTTTCCTACATCGGTTATGAGAAGATGGAGGTTGCCGCCGAGAATGGCATGACCATCACATTGAAGGACAACGCCGTCGAGCTCAAGGAGCTTGTGGTGACCGGTTACCAGGTACAGCGCAAAGCTGACTTGACAGGTGCCGTGGCCGTGATGGACATGAAGGGCCCGATCAGCGAGAGCGACCCCAACATGCTCAACTCGATGCAGGGCAAGCTCAGTGGTGTGGACATCGTCACCGATGCCGCTCCCGGCGGTGGAAGTTCTACCATCCGTGTGCGCGGTATGAGTACCGTCAACGCCTGTGACCCCTTGTATGTCATCGATGGTGTGGCCACCAACGAGAACCTGAACTCGTTGAACTCAGCCGATATCGAGTCCATCCAAGTATTGAAGGACGCTTCATCGGCTTCAATCTACGGTAGCCGTGCAGCCAACGGTGTCATCATCATTACCACCAAGAAGGGCAAGGACGGACGCATGGCCATCAACGTCAACTACAATGCTGCGTTGCAGACTGTTGTCAAGACGTTTGATGTGCTGAATGCCGCTCAATGGGGCCAGGCCTATTGGCAGGCCGCCAAGAACGACGGCATCGCTCCCACGGCAGTTGCCGCCCTGTATGGCAGTGGCGCTACACCCCAGTTGGTAAGCAGCATCAACGGCATCAGCACCGCCGACACCGATTGGCAGAAGGCCGTTTACAGCAACGCTTGGACCCACAACATCTCGGCCAGCATCTCCAATGCCAGCGAAAAGGGCTCCTACCTGTTTTCGGGCAACTACATCAACCAGAACGGTCTGATGGACCGCACGTTCTACAAGCGTCTGAGCGGTCGTGTAAACTCGACCTATAACTTCAACCAGTACCTGCGCGTGGGTGAGAATCTGATGATTGCCAAGTGGGACAACCGCGGTGCCGACACCAACGGCGACCGTGGCATCCCCTACAGTGCCATGCGCCAGCATCCCGCCATCCCCATCTATTCGGCCGATGGTGTGTTTGCCGATCCCGTGGCCATGTTGGGCAGCGACATCGACAACCCCGTACAGACGCTCTACAATGCGCGCGACAACCAGAACTCGTCGTGGCGCATCTTTGGCAACGCCTATGTTGACATCATGCCCATCAAGGGCCTGACCTTGAAGAGCAACATCGGTATTGAGCACATTCAGTTCCTGAACAAGACGCTCACCCGCAACGTTCGTCCCAGCGACATCTCGGCCAATCGTGCCGTGAGCCGCGGCTATGGCCAGGGCGACACCTGGACTTGGACCAACACCGCCAACTATCTGCTGGACATCAAGGGTGTTCACCACTTCAACTTCCTGGCCGGTACCGAGGCTATCAAGTATGTATTTGAGGACCTGGCAGCCACCCGCAAGGACTATGCATTTGAGGACGCCGACTATATGCAGATTGGTGCCGGCTCGGGTACGATGACCAATGGCGGCGGCAAGCAGGAGTGGGCCCTGTTCTCACTCTTCGGCAAGATTGACTACAACTATGCCGACCGCTACCTGCTGTCAGCAACCCTGCGTCGCGACCAGACTTCACGCCTGTCCAAGAAGCACAACTCGGGCATCTTCCCTGCCTTCTCGGCCGCTTGGCGCATCTCGGAGGAAGCCTTCTGGCCCAAGAACCACATCATCGACAACGTGAAGTTGCGTGCTGCCTGGGGACAGAACGGTAACTCAGCAATTTCCAACAACTATGCCGCCTATTCGACCTATGTCTATGACATGGGCAACGGTGCTTATGACCTGAACGGCACGAACACTGGTGTAGTGAGCGGTATCAAGGTGCTCACTACCGGTAACCCCGACCTCAAGTGGGAGACCACTACCCAGACTAACATCGGTATCGATGCCTACCTGTTCAATAACACGGTGAGCCTGTCGGCCGACTACTACTGGAAGGACACCAAGGACATGATTACCATTCCTCCCGTGCTGTCGGTAGCCGGTGAGAATGCCTCCAAGTTTGTCAATACCGGTGAGATGAAGAACCACGGTTTTGAGTTGAACCTGGGTTACCATTCGCCCATGTACGGCGACTTCTCATGGGAAGGCAACTACAACTTCTCGATGTACCGCAACAAGCTGGTGAAGTATAACGACAAGGTGAGCGTCATCGGTGGCGACTTCCGCCTCATCGAGGGCCAGCCCATGGGCGTTTACTACGGCTATGTGTACGACGGCATCTTCCAGAACGCCGACCAAGTGAGCAACCATGCCATCCAGGAGGGTAAGGGCATTGGCCGTCTCATCTACCGCGATATCAATGGTGACGGTTATGTGAATGACCAGGACCGCTGCATCATCGGCGACCCCAACCCCGACTTTGCGATGGGCTTAACACTCACTGCCTATTACAAGAACTGGTCACTCTCGACCTTCTTCTCGGGCGAATTCGGATTTGATATTTATAATGGTACGCGCAAACAGATCGAGTTCATGACCTACGGCAACCTGTACACCAACCGAGGTACAGGTGTCTTGGAAGCATGGACGCCCGAAAATACCGGAGCATCAATTCCCGCGCTCACGACTATCGATGACAACAACGAGATGCGCATGTCCACCTACTTTGTAGAGGACGGTTCCTACTTCAAGTGCAAGTACATTAAGCTGGGCTACCGCTTTGACCAGTCCTGGCTGCAGACCCTTGGCCTGACCGCCATGAACATCTATGGCCAGGTAGAGAACGTCTTTACCGCCACCAAGTACAGCGGTCTCGATCCCGAGGTGCCTCTGGGTGTGTATGGTGCACGTATTGACAACGGCCCCTATCCCCGTGCAAGAACATTCTCGTTGGGACTGAACCTGTCATTCTAAATTGTTGAGGTACTAATGATTAAAAATTCAAAGACAATGAAAACGACAATATATCAACTGATTTTTGCAGTCTGCATCTTGGGTGTTTTCACCTCCTGTGATGATATGCTCGACACAGTTCCTCAGGGACAGTTCACCAGCGAGCAGATTGACGACTCCTCGGTAGAGGGCCTGGTGGCTTCGGCCTATGCTGGTCTGGAAGCACACTTCTATGGCAACAATGAAGCATTTGCCGGACCATCCACCAACTGGATCTTTGACGTGCGCAGCGATGATGCCTACAAGGGCGGTGGCGGCACCGGTATGGAGGAGAATATCCACCTGCTGGAGGTTTCCGAAATCAACTCGGATAACGTTTCCTGCCTGAACAAATGGCAGAATAACTACTATGCCATCTCGCGTGTACACAATGCGATGAACGCCCTGGCAGCAGCCACCTCGGTCAGCAATGCTGATCAGCTGATGGGCGAACTCAAGACCCTGCGTGCATGGTACTACTTTGACCTGATTCGCATTTTCAACCGCATTCCTTACTTCATCGAGAGCGATGATGTGAACACAAAGACCAACGATGAGTTCACCCGCGAGGAGATTTTCTCGTTCATCAAGCGTGACCTCACCGAGGCCATTGAAGTGCTGCCTGCTCCCAAGAGCCCTGCAGGCCGCATTACCCGCACCACCGCCCAGGCCATCATGGCCAAGGTGTGTGCCTTCACCGGCGACTGGGAGGGTGTCAGGACTTATGCCGACGCCGTTATCTCCAGTGGCCAATACAGGCTGTATGACAACTTTGGAGACTTGTCCAAGATTGCTTTCAACAACGGCAGCGAGAGCGTGTTTGCACTGCAGTGCTCGACCGCTAACGACAATGCCCACATCAACTGGTCCAACCTGCTGAACTGCACCTATAGCGACGGCAACCTCTATGGCACGGGCGACGACTTTTTCTATGGTTCACAGAACCTGGTGAATGCCTTCCGCACCGATCCCAATAACGGTCTGCCTTACCTGGACGGCAGTTTCAACGACGTGAACGTTACCGAGAACTATGACGGATGCCTTGATCCGCGCTTGGACTTCACTGTAGGCCGCATCGGTTTCCCCTGGCGTGGTCATCTCTATACTGCCGGCTGGTGCCGTGCGATTGACGTGTATGGCGAGTTCTCCAACAAGAAGGCTTGGCCCGCTCCCGAGGAGGCTCTCGCATCATGGCCCTGGGGCTGCAGCTCGTTGAACTTCATGTTCATCCGCTATGCCGACATCCTGTTGTTGAAAGCCGAGGCCCTCATTGAGCTGGCTTCAGGCACCAACGCCGCCACCGACGAGATGCTCGTTGAGGCCCGCACTCTAGTCAACCAGGTGCGCCAGCGTGCCGCCAACAGCATCGATGGAAACTATGCCCCCCAAGACCTCGACCCGTCCAAGGCCGACTACTACATTGGCCTGTATCCCACCGATTGGGACGGCAACCTGTACTGGACCAAGGAGCGCGCCCGCCTGGCCGTGCGCTTTGAGCGCCGTCTGGAACTTGCGTTGGAAGGCAACCGCTGGTTTGACCTCATGCGTTGGGGCAATGACTATCTCGTAAACACGATGAACACCTACATGACCAAGGAAAGCGCCCTGCGCAACTACTACAGTGGTCGCTCAGTCAGCGCCAACGAGATCTTCCTGCCTGTTCCTCTGGCCGAGATTGATAATTCCAATGGACTTTACAAACAATATTAAAGAAAACTCTTCGCACTATGAAAAAGATATATTTAGGTCTTATCGCCATCTTGACGCTTTTCACAGCCTGCTCGGATGTTGATCTCGAACCGATGAACTCCAGCGAGGCCGTGACCAACCTGCGTGCCGAGTACACTCCTGGCAGCCGTCAGGTGACCTTGAGGTGGACCAACCCCACGATGCCCGGCCAGACCGGTATCCAGATTATTAAGGACGATGCCGATGTCATCAACCTGGACGGTGTGGTGGACAGCTACTTCATCAAGAAGGCTCCCGCCAATGTTGACGTATCCTATACTGTCAAGGCCCGTTACAACGACGGCCGCGTGTCACAGGGACAGACAGTGCGCCTGCACATCGACTATGAGGCCCAGAAGGGCGCTAACATCGTTGCCATGCTTGTTCCCGAGGACTATGAAAACTCGGCCGACGAGAAGAGCGCTGTCGAGTGGTTCAGGGCCAACTATGTGAACACCGGCAAGGGTGTCCTGCTCACCCCATCCACCATCGATGACCTCGATATCGAGAGCCAGTCGGCTTGCTGGGTAATGTGCGACCGCATCGGCATCGACCGCGGATGGCAGAACCTGCCCGGCGACCTGGCATCGACTGCAACCATCGAAGCCCTGAAAGCCTTTACCGCCGACGGTGGTAACCTGTTCCTGACCAACCATGCCACTCAGCTCACTGTGGCTGTAGGCCGTATTGCTGAGGCCTATGCTCCCGGTATCTACGGCAGTGGCGAAGGTGGCCAGAATGGCGACATCTGGGGTTCGCAACCCATCATTGGCAATGCCGAGGGCCAGATTTACGACCACAGCGGCCATGACATCTATCGCGGCATGAAGTTCGTGAGCGGCCTGTATGAACGCAGCATCTACACCTTTATCGGTGCTGGTGTCAAGGGAGACCACAACTGCATGTGGGATCTCAATGCCTATGGCCTCGCTCCCAGCCCCAATGTTGTAAAGGCATGGGAAGACCTGACCAATTCGCATGTGCTGGGTACTTGGAACCACGTCGTGGACTATTGCTGTGCCGGTATCATCGACTTTGATCCCACTTCGAGCTTTGCAGGCCGCATTCTTGCCGTTGGTTTGGCAGCCTATGAATGGAACCTGGGTGGACAGACCAACTCTTGCCAAGACCAGTTGGAGAGATTCACAGCCAACTGCTTGAGCTATGTAAGCACGCCTGCCGAGAGCAAAGTGGCCATGCTCGTGCCCAATGACTATAACAGCAGCGATGACGAGAAGAGTGCTGTGGAGTGGTTCAGGACCAACTATGTGAACACTGGCAAGGGTATCCTGCTTACTCCTGCCACCATCGACGAACTCGACATCGAGAACAATCCCATGTGCTGGGTAATGTGCGACCGCATCGGCATCGACCGCGGTTGGCAGAACCTGCCCGGCGACCTGGCATCTGCTGACGTGATTACTGCTCTGAAGGCCTATGCCGCCGACGGCGGTAACCTGTTCCTGACCAACCATGCTACTCAGCTCACCGTGGCTGTAGGCCGTATTGCTGAGGCCTATGCTCCCGGTATCTACGGCAGTGGTGAAGGTGGCCAAAACAACGACATCTGGGGTTCTCAACCCATTATCGGCAATGCCGAAGGTCAGATTTATGACCACAGTGGCCATGACATCTACTGGGGCATGGACTTTGTGAGCGGCCTGTATGAGCGCAGCATCTACACCTTCATCGGTGCTGGTGTCAAGGGTGACCACAACTGCATGTGGGACCTCAATGCCTACGGCCTCGCTCCCAACCCCAACGTCGTTAAGGCATGGGAAGAGCTGACCAACTCGACCGTATTGGGTACTTGGAACCACGTGGTGGACTACTGCTGCGCCGGTATCATTGACTTTGCTCCCACCACCGCCTATCCCGGCCGCATCCTTGCAGTGGGTTTGGCAGCCTATGAATGGAACATCGGTGGCAGCAACTCCTGCCAGTCACAACTTGAGAAATTCACCGGTAACTGCATCAGTTACCTGAAGTAACATTAAGTTATGAAACTGAGACAATTCCTGTTGACCGCATTGGTGTCTGCCCTGCCGGCAGGCATCAATGCCCAGCAGGTTGCCGCACACTATGACATGTCACTGACCGCAGGCGACAGAATCGAAGAAACGGTGTCACACAGCCAGTACATGGTGACCTCACAACTGCCAGCCTGTACGGTCCAGGGACTGAATGGTGAAGCTTTGCGGTTCGACGGTTATTCCAGTTATGTAAAAGCCGGTTTACCTGTTAACTCATTTAACACCGATGCACTGACCATCAGTGTTGTTCTTGCTGCCGAGAGCTACCCGATGATGCAAGTGGATGTTGCCGAGACAACGCCCACCTATGCCACAGTGTTCGGCAATCTTGATGGCAAAAAAGGTTTTGCGCTGGAATTATCCTCACAGGGTGACCTGCGGTTCCGTTTCGGTTCAGCCTATGCTGGCGGCTATCTCTTTTCCTTCAATGGAGAAGCCAAACTGCCACGCGGCAAGTGGAGCGTGGTGACCGTCGTGCTCGACAAAGCCGGCAATGCTGCAACCATGTACCTCAACGGCACAGCCATCGGTACTGGCCGCATGAGCCGATCTGACGTCGTTCACAGCACAGCCGATTTCTACATCGGCAAGGATGCCACCGACGTGAAGGCTGGTCCGTTCCTGATCAACACCTTTGTCGGCTTGATTGACGACATCATTATTTATAATGAGGCCATGACTGCTAATCAAGTAGCTAGTCTTGTGCCCGCCAATCCCGCTTTGCCCGATTTCAACTATCCCGCATCCCGCTATGCGTCAAGCCTGTGGCGCCCCGTGTTCCATGGCATGCCTTCGGGCGGCTGGACCAACGAGAGCCACGGCATGACCTACAGCGACGGCAAGTTCCATGTCTTCTTTCAAAAGAATGCCAACGGCCCCTACATGTCGCGTTTGCACTGGGGCCACATTACGAGCGAGAACCTCTATAGTTGGCATGAGGAGCCCATAGTCATCGCCCCCGGCGAGAGTTATGACATCAAGGGTTGCTGGAGCGGTTGCGTCTATGACAACAATGGTACTCCCAGTATCCTTTATACCGCTGTGGATAACGCCCGCGCGGTGATTGCCCAAGCCAATCCCGCTGACGCTTCGCTCATCGACTGGAACAAGCAGGGCATCGTCATCAACGGCCGTCCCGCAGGTTTGTCCGATGACTTCCGCGACCCATATCACTTCACCGTGGGCGGTCAGCAGTACATCATCGTGGGCACCAGCAAGAACGGTGTCGGTGCCTGCACGCTGCACAAGCTGGAAGGCGGCACATGGACCAATGACGGCACCATCTTCTTTCAGGGGGGCAATGCCAACCAGCATGGCACCTTCTGGGAGATGCCCAATGTGACCGACATGGGTGGCGGCAAGTGGCTGTTCACCTGCACTCCGTTGGGCATGGGCAGTGGCGTGCGCACCCTGTGCTGGACAGGTTCCATCGGATCCGACGGCAAGTTTATCCCCGACGCGGGTGGTGTGCAATACCTGGAGATGGGTGGTATCAGCCGCGATGGTTACGGCCTGCTCTCACCGACGATTTTCAAGAAGGATGGCAAGACCATCATGTTAGGCATTGTCCCCGACAAACTGCCGACCAATGTGAACTACAACATGGGATGGGCACATAACTACTCCCTACCCCGCGAAATCAGCCTCGACGGCAATGGTTTGCTGATTCAGAAGCCCTATAGCGGCCTGACAGGAATGCGTACTTCAACGGCTGTTACCCGCAACCTCACACTTAACGGTACTGAGCCGTTGGCACCTGTAAGCGGTCGCCAGATTGAGTTACTGGGCGAGTTCACAGTAAACGACGGAAAGATGGGTTTCAATTTCCTGAAATCGAGCACGGGCAAGGCCTCCTTGACCTATGATGCCTCAAATGGTTATCTCACCCTCGACTTGACAACACTGAGCCGTACGTCCAACGATGGTGGCACTTACAATGGCATCTATACAGCAGCCCTGCCCAAGCGCGTTGCTGCCGGAGAGATGCTTAAACTTCACGTTTATCTTGACGGATCGATTGTCGACATCTTTGTGAACGACACCTGGGCCTACTCTGTGCGATTGTTCCCCAACGATGCTGCCCAAATAGAGGCCGAAGCGTTTGCCACTGCTGCAACACCCGCACGCATCAGTGCATGGGTGCTGGACCCTACTATGGCACCCGCTACTATCGTGGTGGGTGACGTGAACGGTGACGGCGAGGTAAATATCGCTGACATTAACGCAGTTATTGACATCATTCTTTCGGGTGGCACATCCACTACTGCCGATGTGAATGGTGACAGCGAAGTAAACATTGCCGACGTGAATGCGGTGATTGACATAATTCTGAGTTAATCAGTTAAAACAATTATGATGTTGATTGCAGATACCCTAGTGGTCATTGGACTCGCCACTGCCTCACTGGGAACAATCCAGGAGACGGGTGGTGTGCAGGAACACACATTCTGGCTGCGCAATGATGGCATCGAAGCGGTGACTTTGCAGCAGGGATACACTTCCTGTGAATGCACGACCATGGAGTTTGACAGGTATGCACAGGTGCAGCCTGGAGACTCGTCCCAAGTCATCCTGCGGTTCAACCCACAAGGACGTGGTGGAGAATTCACGGTGACAGGTACAGTGGTGTATAGCACCGAGCGCAAACGCGTGAAACTGGCGATGACAGGGAACAGCATCCTGAGCGAAGAAACGCTCATGAAGCGCTACCCCATCGCTGTGAGTGACAACCTGCGCCTCTCAACCGACCGTTTTGATCTAGGAGTAATGCATCCCGGTGAAACCAAGGAAAGAAGTGTGGTCGTTCTGCATCGCGATGAGAACGACCGCACCGAATCCTTGGCCATTACCTACACGCCCGATGACAAGACGCCAAAAGGCTTGCAACACATCGCCTATCCTGTTATTACCAAGGAGAATGGTAAGGAAACCAAACTGACCATTACCCTTGATGTGCTGATAAAATAAACCGGTTTCATGCTTTTGTTTTCAAAAAACGACTACTTTTACAATCATGAACAGACTATTGATACTTATGGCTACAGTGTTTGTGGTGATAAATGCCATGGCACTCACGCCTCAGATATTGAGCGATAACCATGCCATGCTGCGGGTGGATGCGACAGGGAAGTACCTGTTGCTGCCCGTGCAGGAGAAGGAGGAGAACGCCAATGTGCGAATCATCGTTGACAACCAACAGGTGCAAGCACTCAACGTTAGACTCGCTGTGGACAAGGTGGACTACTATGTGCCACTGGATATCCAGCGCTACGGCAACAAGAAGGTGCTGATTGACATTTCTTTCCATGGCGACCGCCGCACGACGGGTGCCGTCAAAGACTTTGTCTGCTGGCGTGAGATGCGGATGACCGACACGTTCGACGACAGCAATCGCGAGCGCTTCCGCCCAGCCTATCACCACACCCCCGCCTATGGCTGGATGAACGACCCTAACGGTATGTTCTACAAGGATGGTGTGTGGCACCTGTACTATCAGTTCAACCCCTATGGCTCGCAGTGGGAGAACATGACTTGGGGCCACTCGACCTCGACCGACCTGATTCACTGGACACCCCAACCCATCGCCATCGAGCCTGATGCCCTGGGAACCATCTTCTCGGGCTCCTGTGTGACCGACGGTGACGACGTGGTAGCCATCTATACCAGCGCCGGACAGAACCAGACGCAGTCCATCGCCATTTCGCACGACAACGGTATGACGTTCGAGAAGTATGAGGGCAACCCCGTACTGACGAGCGATGTGCCCGACTTCCGTGACCCGAACCCCTTCTGGAACAACGACATCAAGGCTTGGAACATGATTCTCGCTGCTGGACAGGAGATGAACATCTACAGTTCCAAGGACTTGAAGACCTGGAAGTATGAGAGCTCCTTCGGCAAGGAGTACGGCAACCATGGTGGTGTGTGGGAGTGCCCCGACCTGATGAAAATTGACGGCAAATGGGTGCTGATCTGCAACATCAATCCCGGTGGCCCCTTCGGCGGTTCGGCAACGCAGTACTTTGTGGGAGATTTCGACGGCCACAAATTCACCTGTGAATCGATGCCCAAGGTCACCAAGTGGATGGACTACGGAAAGGACCACTATGCTACGGTATCGTTCTATAACGCACCTGCAAACCGTCATGTGGTAATTGCATGGATGTCTAACTGGCAGTATGCCAACCAGGTGCCCACCCGACAGTTCCGCAGCGCCAACTCGATTCCCCGCGACCTGGGCCTGTTCACCGACGGTGAGGAGTCCTACGTCAGCGTGAAGCCCTCACCCGAAATGCTCGCTGCTCGCGGTGCCAAGGTGAAGAAGCCGACCGAGACCTGCGAAATCGTTGTGGATGTGAAAAACTCGATGGAATTGACGCTGTCCAATGCTAA
>JAEEGI010006864.1_pt1 | contig 25629 bp, 17 predicted proteins | sample 8958751 | NCBI WGS metagenome assembly JAEEGI01 (sample SAMN16246545, study PRJNA631951) | gut metagenome | biome: gut microbiome; feature: rumen; material: KS-attached | host: Bos | place: Iran: Karaj | collected 2018-10
GAAGCTCTTCGCGAGCAGCTTGAGCAGTCTTTAAGTACTTATACCAATAAACTGCCGATAGCAAAGGATTATATATCCATAGCGAGCGGCATCGCGGAATACATCCCCTCGGAAGATGTAATTGTACAGGATGTAACAAACAGAGCAGACGACAGAATGTACGAAAATAAGAAAATGATAAAAGGAATCAAATAGCGAAAGGAGACTTTATGGGATCATCAGAATCGTTTAAGTTCACTTTCAGTAAGCTTCCTCAAAACACGGAACAGCTTCAGGCTCTTCCGGAAAGCAGTCTCGATACACCGTTTAAAGCCGCAGCCCTGACGGTTTGTGCACTCTGTGCATATCCTGCGGACAAAGAAGCGAGTATTGAAATGCTGAATTTCCTCAAAGGCCCCAGACCTTTAAGCAATCTTGAACTCCAGTTTTTAAGAGACAGATTCATGGACGGCAAGACCTATGTACCTATCTCATATTTCGAAGGTGCAAAACCCGAGAATAATTACACTCCTTCCGAGCCTTTTACCATAGAGATCTTCTCAAATCCCTATTCATACGATAATGAGGGATATGCAAAGCTCTATATCAGATCGGGCGGTGCCGATTCAGAACGGCCCATAACCCTCAGAAAGCGCGGAAGCGACGGCAAATGGTTCTTATGGGAGCAGATGCTCCTTGCGGATATCAGAAAGCCTGCAACCGAAGATCCCTGGGCATAAATATCTATTTTTCACATAAAAAAACTCCCGTTGCCGACGCAACGGGAGTTTTCGATTGTCTCATCAATCCTTGGTAAGGTAGATATAAACGTCAAATCCTCCACCATATTCAGGATCGTAATAATCATAAGATATCGTCAGATAATCTCTTTCGAAAGAGTACCACCACATATATCCGGAAGCATCCGAGATGTCATCATCATCAAGGATCCATGCTTCATCTTCGCAATTCGCGGTCATCTTGTCTTCGGTAAGATCAACCCAGAAAGAGAATACCGCGGTTCCTTCGCGGGACCAGTCACCTCCCCAGAGATCCATATCATTGGAATATCCTTCAAAGTAAGGCTTTCCGTCGCTGTCTCCGACTACGGCAAAGAGGTCATCCCACTCATACTCATCGCCTTCCCAGGCATCGGTTCCTACAAGTTCGATAGATCCGCTGTAGGTTCCGTACCAGTCATCAACATCACCTGATGCAGATCCGCTTCCGCTTCCCGAACCGGAGCCTGAGCCGGAGCTGGTGCTCTCGATACGGGTATCTGTCATATAGGTCTCATCGATATCGAGGCTGTTGATAAGAGCCATAAAATCATCGTTTACGGCAGAAGCATAATCATCACCGGTGGTGTGGATATAAACACATACCATGGTGTAGTTACCGTTCTCATGGTAATAATCAAGAGGAAGGAAGAACTCTGCAGCGGTATCGCCGAAGAAATCCTCATAAGTGCAAAGGTATGCCTCATATCCGTCAACGGATAGTTCTTCCTCGTCATAATCGAACTCTTCGATATCGGAATATGCTCTCATAGCATCATCCATCTTGGAGAATGCGGTTACGTATACGGTCTGTGATCCGTCGGTGGCAACAAGATCTCCGAGTTCAGAGTTCTCAGCCTCACGATAGAAACCGGAATACTCAACGGTAAAGAGTCCGTCGCCGTAGGTAAAAGTACCGCCCTTGCTTGCACCTCCGATAGCAACGCTCTCCGCATCTTCATCGATTGCAAGTGAAGCAAGCACTGCAAGTGTAATATCATCATTTACCTTGAAACCTTCGGCAGTTACAAAGATTGTCTTCTTGTCTACCTTGCCGTAAAGGACATAGTTTTTCTTATAAGAAGCACCGGTCCACTTAATATCCGCGATGGTAAATTCTTCCTCGGAATAGTTGTCATCCTCTTCCATAAGAGCCTTAACATATTCCTTGGCCTCAGCTTTATCGGCAATCTGAATACGGATATACTTATCTTCATCCTCATCATCGGTAAGGATAACGGCGCTCTCACTTCCGGCCTCGTCAGCAGACATTCCCTTGGGAACCAGAAGGGTGATTGCACCGACGGTCTCTTCCTTGCCTTTTACCTCGGGGACCTCGAGAGAATCGTCATCGTTCTCTACAGCAGGTTCTTCGGGCTCTTTTCCGGTACAGCCTGAGAGAGCGGAAACTGCCATCATAAGGCTTAGGAAAATGGCAAGAGACCTTTTGCGAAACGTCATTTTCTTTTTCATAATTTCTCCTTTTCACCTTTCAGTGTAAAAAAAACACGTCATATTATACAATAAAATGCTAAAAAATTAAATATTTATAAAGCATAAACTCCATCCCCCCCGCAAGTTTCCTGACATTTCATAAAGCGCAAGCCCAAAAACACCGAAAAAAACTGATATTCCTTTGATTTCATATAAAGCAGGGCCGGGAATATATCCCGGCCCTGCCAAAATAATATGATCGCGTTTTTTTCAGTTGAGACGGATCGTATCAACCGATGAGGATGTGGAAAGAACGTATCTGTAAGCCTTATCCGTGGGGATCATCAGTCTCACACCGTTTCTGAAAGAATCGTTATATTTCATTTTTCCCCTGTATGTATAGATCATGCAGGATGATTCATTATATATTACAAGATTGCTGTCCTCAAACAGCACATCCGTATATTCGAAGTCAATATCATATTTGCCGACAAGATCATCACCTGCGTCGTAGACATCCATTCTGTATCTCACATCAGGGTCGCTCGATCTGAATACAAGTCCGAAATATCCGTTACCCGTATAAACAGATCTGATCTCATCGGAAATAAGGTGTTCGCCCAGTGATTCGGGCTGCTCTGCTCCCTTATAGATCATGAATCTCTCATCACCAACGGCATAGGCGGTGGAATCATCCAAAAAGCCGACCTCAGGCACAACCAGATCCGTGTAGTCATAACTGCTGACCAAAAAGTCGGTATAATTATCTCCCACTTCGGTAAGATTATAAAAAGCCACGGTGGATTTTACGGTTCCCGCATCCACATAGATAAAGCTTACGCATAGAAGATTTCCGGCAGGTGAAAGTGCAAGGCTTACGGGATATCCGCTTCCCGACATATGCATCTGACCGCTGTACAGAAGGTCTCCGGCCGGAGAATAGGTATTTATGAGAGCACTGTCTCCGCCGTTTAACACAAGAGTTACTCGTCCTGTTTCGGAAACCGCTACATCTCTTATGGGGAAATTGGTCTTAAAGCTTCCCAGTTTTTCATTTTCATTCAGGATATAGACATCTCTTCCGTTATAGGAAGCGATCGCTACGGTTCCGCCGCATACGGATAGTCTGATATCCTGCATCTCATATCCCTGATCCCAGACAGTCTTTCCTTCCGCATCGATACAATGTGCACCGTCATGACTGTAAGACAGGATACTGTGTCCGAGTCTTATATCCCTCTGGGAATCGGGTACGTTTCGCTCATAGGAAGTAAGAACTTCGTAGCCCGTATATACATGGGACTGAAATCTCGCATAAATGATCAGAACAAGCACCAGAATCAGGACAATGAACAGCATTGTCCTGTATGCGTTCATTGCCCTGTGCTTTTTTAATTTGCTTCTGTAATCATCAGGCGACTGATCGTCCGATCTGCCCCCTTTGATCGTGCGAAATTTAGCCATTTTTCCGGATTATTTGAATGCGTAGATTGTTGTGGTATCAAGACTTCTTTCGGGTCCGAAAACAGGGCTCTGGAAGTTTGAGTGATGAATTGCATCAGGATAGAACTGGGTCTCGAGGCAAAGTCCGTATCTCTTATTATATACGGCGCCGTTCTTTCCCACCTGTCCTTCACTGATAAAGTTTCCTGCGTAGAACTGGACTCCGGGAAGATCGGAATATACTTCCATAACCCTTGAACTCTTTTCGGCCCAAACGGTTGCAACCTTGCGAAGAGTTCCGTCATAACCTCTTACGCAGAAATTGTGATCATATCCGCCCGCAAAGTTAAGCTGCTCGAAATCATCACCGATATGATCCAATATAACTGTGGGAGAAGTAAGATCCATGGGAGTTCCCTTAACGGATGCTATCTCTCCGGTAGGAATGGACTGGTTATCGGTAGGTGTGTACTCATCTGCCTCAAGCTGGATCTTATGTCTGCAGATGCATCCGGATCCCGCGCCGTCGAGATTGAAATACGAGTGATTTGTAGGATTAAGAATGGTATTCTCATCGCTGCTTCCCACATAGTGAAGCTTAAGCTCGTTATCATCGGTTACGGTATAGGTAACGGAGAGCTTCTTATTGCCGGGGAATCCGAGTGTTGCGGGATCCTCGATGGAGAAAGTGACACTATTGTCATCGTGGTCTGCATCCCATACTCTCTTGTGATATCCGTTTTCGATATGGGAGTGAAGATTATTTCTGTTGTTGTCGTTTATATCAAGTTCGTAATGAACTCCGTCGATCTCATACTCGGCATCACCTATACGGTTTGCATTGGGTCCTATGGTCGCTCCGAAGAATGAGGGATTTCCGTAATAATCATCCGCCTTGTCAAATCCGAGAACAACGTCCTGCGTATTTCCCTGTGCATCGGGAACCATAAGGCTTACAAGGATCGCACCGAGATTGGTGACTGTTGCGGTTAATCCGTTTTTGCCCGTAATGGTATAGAGCTTTAATTCTCTTCCGTCACGGCTGCATCCGAACTCTTTTGAAGTAACTGACATTTTATCCTCCTTGTTAAAGTCGCGTAAGCGACATTCATTCAGGTCGTGAAAGCGAAGCTTTCACCCAGCCTCATTTAAACTTCAACCCTTCCGTCAAGCGCACGGGTAAGGGTAATCTCATCAATATATTCCAGATCCCCTCCGACAGGAACACCGCTTGCTATACGGGTCACCTTTACTCCGAGGGGTTTAATGAGCTTGCTTATATACATTGCGGTGGTCTCGCCTTCAATGCTGGAATTGGTGGCAAGTATCACTTCGCTTACCGGATTGTTTTCGTCCGAACATCTGGCTACCAGTTCCTTGATCTTAATATCATTTGGGCCTACGCCCAGCATGGGAGCGATCGCCCCGTGAAGAACGTGATATACACCGCCGTATTTCTGGGTCTTTTCATATGCGGACATATCCCTTGTATCTTCCACCACCATTATCTGGGTATGGTCTCTTGCGGGATTGGAACAGACCGGGCAGGTCTCGGTATCAGTCAGGGTATAACAACATGAGCAGTATTTGACCCTGCTCCTTGCCTCTATCATAGTGTCGGCAAGCCTCTTTACCTTTTCCGGAGGCATGTTTATCATGTGAAAAGCAAGTCTCTGTGCCGACTTATCACCGATCCCGGGAAGTGCGGCCAGTTCCGAAACAAGCCTGTTTACATATCCGCTGTAAAGTTCCATTTAGAATAATCCTGTGGGCATTCCGCTCATTCCGCCCATGATCTTCTCGCCTGCTTCGTCTGCCTTATCCATTGCATCTCTTATGGCCGCGAGTATTGCATCCTGAAGAGTCTCAACATCATCGGGATCCACGATATCCTTATCAAGGGTTATGGATAGGACATCGCGTGCTCCGTTTATTGTTACCTTAACGGCATCTCCGCCCGCAGAACCGGTGAACTCGGTGGTCTCAAGTTCCTTTCTGCCCTCTTCCATCTGACGCTGCATGCGCTGAGCCTGCTTCATCAGATTCGCCATATTTCCGGGCATTCCGCCGCCGGGAAATCCTCCGTGTTTTGCCATTTAAAATTCCTCCGTATCTTCTTCTGTATCTATCGGTACGTTAACCGTACCGGGTTTTACCATATTTCTGAGATCATAAAGGCCGGACTCAAACATCTCTTCACTGTCCGTCTCCTTGATGGAAAAATCAACCGAAGCACCGGCATGATTCTCAAAGATCTCATTTAGGTCATTTCTCTGGACCTCATTGTTCATGATCCTTGCGGACATATCTCCCTGAGGGAAATATAGGACCAGCTTTCCGTCATCCCCCAGAACGGGCTTGCAGACCTTCATTCCGGGCATGTCATTTGAACATTCGCTGATTATCTTGGGCCAGTTTTCGATGAGCTTTCTTACGTCATCGGGCAGTGCCTTGGGAGCTTCGGGCATCCTTATATCCTCGCGGATCACGGGTGCTTCGCCTGTGCCTGCTGCCTGTGAAGGCCTGAATGCAAAATTACCTTCTTCGATTCTCTTTTCAAGCGCGAGAACCCTGTCGGTAAGGGATTCGGGATCTTTGATCGCCATTCTGGGTTCACAGCATCTTATAAACGCTATCTCCACATATACTCTCTTCTGGGAAGCGTATCTGATCTGTGAAGTCAGTTCCGAAAAGATCCTGATATATCTGATGACGGGATCAAGCTCACTCATACCCGCATCCTCGCGTAGCCTTGCCATGTTCTCGGATGAGATATCTATCATCCTTGCCGTATCGGGTGATGCGACGATCAGCATGATATTTCTCAGATACCATACAAAATCAGTGACGAACTGGGTAAGTTCCTTACCCTGCATGGTCATCTCATCTATGATACTCACGCACTGCAAAGTGTCGCGGTTAAGGATTCCTCTGTAAAGTCTGCTGAACACCTCTGTGTCTACGGCGCCGAGCACTTCAAGTGTCTTGTCATAGGAAAGAGGCCCGTCAGACTGGAATGCTATTGCCTGGTCAAGGAGCGACAGAGCGTCTCTCATGGAACCGTCGGCTTTTCTGGCGATGTATCTGAGTGCCTTATCATCGGCCTCTCTGCCTTCCGCCTCCATAAGTTCCTTCATTCTTCCCACGATGGTATCGATCCTGATACGTTTGAAATCGTATCTCTGACACCTTGACAGAATGGTTGCGGGAAGCTTGTGGACTTCCGTTGTGGCCAGTATGAATATGGCCCATTCCGGGGGCTCCTCGAGAGTCTTAAGGAGTGCATTGAATGCGGACTCCGAGAGCATGTGAACCTCGTCGATGATATATACTTTATATTTTCCCAGAGTGGGACGGTAAGTAATACCCTCGATGATATTTCTGACACTGTCCACACCTGTATTGGATGCAGCGTCGATCTCATAGACATTCAAAGATGATCCGTCGGCGATGGCTTTGCAGGAATCGCACTCACCGCAGGGACCGTCATCCGTCGGGTGTTCGCAGTTCACGGCTCTTGCAAGGATCTTGGCTATGGATGTTTTTCCGGTTCCTCTTGTTCCCGTGAACAGGTAAGCATGGCCTATCCTTGAATTCTTGAGCTGGTTTCGCAGCGTCGTTACTATATGATCCTGACCTCTTACCTCGGAAAGGTTGGTCGGGCGAAATTTACGATAAAGAGCAGTATAGGACATTTATCAATCTCCGAAAGATATTCCCGTGAGCTTCGCTTCCTTGATGATGCTTGCATCCGGATCGAGATATTTAAGCTTTCCGGCTACCTTATCGAGAGGAACTTTAACGATCTCACGATTACGGTAACCTACCATGAATCCGTATTCATTGTTAAGGATAAGCTCACCCGCCTCGGCGCCGAGTCTGGTAGCAAATACTCTGTCGTAAGGGCAGGGACTTCCGCCTCTCTGGGTATGTCCGGGAACAGTGACTCTTACTTCACGTCCGGTCTTCTCCTGAATCTGAGCGGCTATCTCATATGAAACGGAAGGATACTTGGATTTCTCGGCAAGCTTCTTTCTGTCCTTCTTGGACATAGCGGCAACTTCCTTGGATACAGCGCCCTCGGCAACCGCAATGATGGTGAACTTGCTTCCGCCCTTTTCTCTTTCCTCGATCTTTTCGACTATCTTCTTAATGTCGTAGGGGATCTCGGGGACCAGAATGATATCGGCTCCTCCCGCCATTCCGGCATTGAGTGTAAGCCATCCGACCTTGTGGCCCATGACTTCGACTATAAATACTCTTCCGTGGGATGCGGCAGTGGTATGTATGCAGTCGATGGCCTGAGTGGCAATATCGACGGCGCTCTGGAAGCCGAAGGTCATATCAGTTCCCCACAGATCGTTGTCGATGGTCTTGGGAAGCGTAACAATATTAAGTCCCTCTTCACTGAGAAGGTTAGCTGTCTTATGGGATCCGTTTCCTCCGAGAACAACAAGGCAGTCCAGCTTCAGCTTATAGTAATTCTGCTTCATAGCCTCTACCTTATCGAGTCCGTTCTCGTCAGGCTCGGTAATGGTCTTAAAAGGGGTTCTGGATGAACCCAGGATAGTTCCGCCCTTAGTGAGAATACCGGAAAAATCCTTACCGGTAAGCATACGGAAATTACCGTATATAAGTCCTCTGTATCCGTCTATAAAACCGTAGATCTCAACTTCCTGTCCGCTGTGTGCTATGGTCTTTACCACGCCCCTCATTGCCGCGTTAAGAGCCTGACAGTCACCGCCGCTTGTAAGCATTCCGATTCTCTTCATATCCGGCCTCCGATTCAATCCACGTTTATTGTTTATCCTGCACAAAAAACCAACTTAAATAATACCACAAATGCCCCCTTCTCTCAACGAAAAAAGGAAGACGATCCCGCCTTCCTTTCCGTCATTTCTAAGCGTTTTTTCAGTGCCAGTAAGGCTGCTGGTCCTTGTGGGTGTAGCCCTTAAGCCTGATGCCGTATTCCTCAACCTTAGCCTCATAAAGAGGCTTTTCCTTGGCTTTTAATGCATTGGATGAAACCGCCGCCGAATACGCATCCTGAAGTTCCTTATAATTCATCTGTGCGGCGTCCTTGTAGTTATTTGACATGTTCATGTCGATGCGTGACATGATCATATCCATGTCGGATGCGGCTTTTGACTTAAATAATCCCATAAAGATCTCCTTACTTCCTGCTGAACAAAAGGCCAAAAGTTCCCGGTCCGCAGTTTATGGCTATGGCAGATGTCGCCTTCTGACAATAAACCACCTCAAACGGAACTATCTTAAGCACCTTTTCCTTGATCTCATCGATATCCGCCTTCTTCATCCCGACATAGGTGATAAAGAGTACTGAAGTATCGATATCCGAAGGATTGCTTAAGGTGCCCGTGATGTATTTTTCCCTGGACCTGTTCCTTCCGCCTATGATAACTCTTCCAACCTTCATGAATCCGTTCTTCATCTGGATAACTGGATGGAACATAAACGCATTGGTGATCTTATATGCGGTCTCCGACAATCTTCCGCCTCGGTACAGATATTCGGTGGTATCCATGATAAAGCCGGAATTGATCTTGCTCTTTTTCTTCTCAAGCTCTTTGGTGATCTGCTTGATATCCGTGGTTCCCTGATCCACCAGGCTCTTTGCGGCAAGGGTCATGATGCCCGTTCCGCTGGATAAGCTTCCGGAATCAAACACGAATACATTGTAAAAAGAAACCGCAGCCTCACAGGCTTTTTCGTATCCGTGGCTGGTGTTTTTGGACGTGGAGATATGAAGGATGTTTTGAGCATACGAAAGCTGCTCGGCAAAAAACGCTTCATAGTCCGCCGTGTCGGGTGCTTCGCTCCTTGCTGTAACATCTTTATCATCAAGATATTTTAAGATGACATCACCTTCCGCCTCAACCCCGTCATAGAATACACCTTTTGCGGTATAAACCTTGTAGGGCACAATGGGTATCTTGAGCGATTTAAGCAGGCTTCTCGGAATATCCGCGATACTGTCGGTGGTGACAAGGATCGGCACTTTTTTCCTGGACGCTCTGACTATCTTGTCGGTCTCTGATCTGAGCCCTTCATCCTCGATGGTAACAATATCCTCGGGAAGGAAATCTATGATGGTCTTCTCAAGTTCAACCGCTTCGAAAGGTTTTAGGAGATACCCGTCAAAGCCCTCTCTTCTGTACAGCGCCTGATTTTCGCTTCCTGCATTTGCGGTCATGGCGACAATGGGAACTTCCCTGTTAAGGCCGCCCCTCTGCTCTCTGATCGCATGGAGACATTCGATACCGTCCATATCCGGCATCATGTGGTCCATGAGAATTACGTTGAAATGCTCCTCTGCCGTGAGCCTTAACGCCTCTGTTCCGCTTTCTGCGGCCGATACCTGAACCTTGGTATCTCTGAGAAGCTTGGTTGCAACCATGAGATTCGCCGTGTTGTCGTCAACGAGAAGGACCTTGGCTGAAGGAGCTTCAAAGGTCTGATGATATTCATGCTTTTTCGCACCCTTGAATCTGGCAGGCTCGTATTTTCCGAGTGCTCTCTCGTCGGCAATCTCCTGCTCAAGAGTAAATACAAAGGTAGATCCTTTGGTATAGATACTGTTAACGGATACATCTCCGCCCAAGAGATCTGCAAGCTGTTTTACGATGGAAAGTCCGAGACCTGTTCCTTCGATATATCTGGTATGCTTCTGGTCCTCACGTCTGAACGCATCGAAGAGCATGGGAATGCTCTCTTTGCGGATGCCTATTCCGGTATCTTCAACCGAATACGTTACCAGGACTTTATTGGGCCCCGTCTTATTGCAATGGATCGAAAGCGTTACGCTTCCTTCTTCCGTGTACTTTACCGCATTGTTCAGAAGATTGATGAGGATCTGCTTTATCCTGACTTCATCGGATACAAGACTTGATGGAAGTGAGGGATCCACATCGATGGAGAATTTAAGTCCCTTTTCGCTTGCTCTTATCCAGATCATATTTACGATGTCAGAAAACATTGCACCCACATCGTAAGGCTGTATGACAATATCCATTTTGCCCGATTCGATCTTGGACATATCAAGTATGTCATTGATAAGCGAAAGAAGTATCTTGGAAGCGGAACGGACATTTCTGGCATCATCCGCTACTTCATCGGATATGTCTTCCCTTAAGATCATTTCGTTTAGACCTATGATGGTATTTATGGGTGTTCTGATCTCATGGCTCATGCTGGAGAAGAACCTGCTCTGAGCCTTGTTAAGTTCCTCGATCTGCTTAGCCTGCTCAACCGCACGGGCATTTTCCCATTGGAAGATCTTGGTCATGATATAAACCACGGCATACACAAGGAAACCTACCAGCAGCACCGATACCGACGAATCCGCATACCATACGGGACGGGTATGCGGCACGGTAAGATCCGGACACCAGAATTCCACCGTATACTCGGCTATGGTCAGAAGAGTCAGCATGATCATCATGATCTTTCTGGGAACGCTCTTCAGCAAAAGACCGATATAGAGGAAAGATACAACTATCCAGATATTGGATCCGCCCGTCAGACCTCCTCCGTAGAAATATGCGATGGGAAGAAGTATGAAAACTATGGTCATGGCTACAACAAGTGCACCCAGATCCGTTTTCTTTTTGCGGACACAAAATACTATCAAAAACGGTGTAAGGACCGCTGCTATCAAAAGTGAGAGAGTCTCCTGGATACTTTCTCCGATAATAAAGTCACAGATGAGCGCCAGGATAACAGCCATCTCGGCAAGCCATGTGAGGATGATAAAGAGTCTTTCCTGGAAACTTCTGCCGGGACATATTACTTCGTCATATAATTTCTTGGCACGTTTTTTCATTTATCCCCCTCCGGTGCAAACTCCAGGATCTCGTCTTCATCATCGGGGGAATTGTCTGTGGCATCACTGCCCCGTCCCGCTGCGGGATCGCTTCCCTCGGCTCCGAGACAGGAATTGATCTTACGCATAAGCGTCTCATATCCCGTCAGGAATTCATCGTGCTTTTCTTCGATCTTTCCGGTTTCACCGGCTTTTGCAGCTTCCTCAAGATATTTTGCCAACTGTGAAAGTTCCGCCGCGCCAATCATCTTGGACGTGCTCTTTACCGCATGGACTCTGATGGAATAATCGTTCCAGTTTGCGGTGTCGCGGTACTTTTTGAGTTCGGCGATCTTCTTGGATACATTTCTGGCATATTCAAGAAGAAGTGTCTTGTAGAATTCCGCATCCCCCCTGCAATACTTCAGACCGTCTTCGGGCTCTATCCCGATCTCCCTGAGACCGGTGAGTTCGAGAGGAAGAGAAACAGGTGAGGGTGATGATGCGGCAGCAAGACTTAAGATGCCTTTTTCTTTTTTGTCGGATACGGTTTTATTCGTATTCTTCTTGGAGGAAATATCGATCTTTTCAAATACGATGGCGGACTTGGGAAGCACTCTTTTAAGCACTCTTTCCAGTTCGCTTATCTCAATAGGCTTGGGTATGAAGCCGTCGAAACCCTCGGAAAGGAACATCTCCTTGGCGGATGAGATGGCATTTGCGGTAAGTGCAACGATGCAGATCTCTTTTCTGAACCTTGAAGCATTGAACCTTATTCTCTTCATGGCTTCCACACCGTCCATTTCGGGCATCATATGATCCATGAAGACCAGGGCATAATCTTCCGTGCCGCACATCTGTATCGCTTCGGGACCGCTTGCCGCAGTTGAGACAACCATGCCGTATGTTTCAAAGATTCCTCTTGCAACAAGAAGGTTCATGGGTTCGTCATCCACAACAAGAACTTTGAGACCGGGACAGGTCATTCTCTCTTCGGTAGCATCTTCATTTCCGTCAAAGGTATGATTCAGGAAATTAACAACCTGCGTCCCATAGAAGGGCTTGGGAAGAAGCTGGACGCCTCTGCCCACAATCCCGTTAAATCCTCTGTCCGCAACGACGGCAACATTCATTTCCGATGCGATCTTGTCGATGTACTCCGTGTTTTCAAGATACTCACCGGTTCCTACAAACAGGTGAGTTACCTTATCACTTCTAATGATCTTCTCCAGTTCTTCCCTGGACTGAACTCTCTTAAAGCTGATGCCGAGACCGGTTACGAGGTGGCCCACCATCTCCATGTAGAAGTCTCTTATGCTCTGGTGTCCCGTGGTCATAAAGCCAAGGAAACCGACAACGACGCAGTTTTCTTTATCCCTTACCGCAAGGCAGGGCGAATCATTTTCAACTCCCTGAGGAATACTTACTCGGACAGTGGTTCCTTCTCCCTCATCACTTTCGATCGCAAGCACGCCATCCATTGCTCTGGTAAATCCGCTTATAATGGGAATTCCAAGTCCCAGACCGCCCGCAGTTCTGGTCTTACCCGAGTCGGACTGATAGAACTTCTCATAAGCACGCTCTATCTCAAGTTCCGACATTCCGATACCCGTGTCCTTTACCTCGAGAACAAGGTTGATACCGTAGTCTCTCTTTACATGATAGATATGAACATATACTCCGCCCTCTCTGGTAAACTTGTATCCGTTTCCGATAAGATGCCAGAGTATCTTCTTGATCTTGCTTCCGTCACCCACAAGCTCGGAAGGGATATGTGCGTCCATATCCACGATAAGCTCAAGTCCGTAATTTTCCGTAAAAGAAAGCTGGACCAAAAGATCGTTGACGAGAGAATCTATCATATAGCTTTCCCTTGTCACCGCAAGCTTGCCCATATCTATCTCTGTAAAATCCAGAATGTCGCTGATCTGCTCGCTTACTCTGTGACCCGCTTCCGAGATCGCACGGATATTGGCCTGAGCCCCTTCGGGAAGTTCATCCTTTTCAATAACGGCGGTAAGTCCTATTACCGCATTTACGGGTGTTCTAATCTCATGGGAAACATTTGCGAGGAAGTTATCAAGTCTTTCGGTAGCTCCTTTAAGTTCCTCAATCTCTTTGCTCGTTCTCTTCGTGACGCCGGTCCAATTGTCGATGATCATCCTGCCGATCCAGCCGGCGATGGAGACAACGATAACATGAAGACCCGCTCTTGTTACGGCAAGCGCGTCAAACTGTTCACCCATTGTTAACATGGTGAGAATATCGTAAGCGAATGTTACATAGAAAGTACCCTGACAGACCCAGATGAGCTGCCTTACGCAGGTTATGGTATAGAGCATTATGACCACGACCATGATAAGTGCAGCATCAAATGTGCTGGTCATATGTGTACCGTAGAAGAAGTACACGATCATCATCATGACTGCATATATCCACAGTCTCGCGGTCGGTGCGAGAAGCTGCTGTATATGCATGACCCACGCTCCGCAGAGCGCAGCAATGACAAGAACCAGTGCCCACCTTTCCCAATCGAGTAATATCGACTCTCCGATCAGGATCACGGCAAAGACGGTAAAGCACAAAAGCAGTGTCATGTGTGAGGATTTAAAAACCTCATTCTCTTCATTCCCCCGGCTCATAAGAATCCCCTTTGATTATAAGATCAATCGTCTTTTTCCCTCATATTGTACTGCGTATCTTCGTCGATCATCTGGACCATAATGTCCGCAAAAACAGGATCGAACTGGGTTCCCCTGCCCTTGATGATCTCCTGTCTGATAACATCCTGCGGAAGGGCCCCTCTGTAGCTTCTGTTGCTGCTCATCGCATCGTAGGAATCCGCAACCGCAATGATCCTTGCCTCTTCGGGAATCGCTTCTCCCACAAGTCCGTCCGGATATCCCCCGCCTCCGAATCTCTCGTGATGCCATCTTGCTCCTGTTGCAAGAAGAGGCATTTCCTCGATGGTTTCGAGTATCTTGGCTCCCTTTACGGGATGAGTTTTGATGATCTCGAATTCTTCATCCGTAAGCTTCCCGGGCTTGTTGATTATCGCATCGGGAATACCTATCTTACCTACATCATGAAGAAGTCCCAGCATATAGATATCTTCAAGTTTCTTATCGCGGTATCCGTACCTCTTTGCGATCTCTTTGGAATAATAAGCAACTCGTCCGGAGTGACCGTTCGTATATGTATCCTTTGCGTCGATGGATTCTGCAAGTGCCTCAACGACATGCAGGAAAAGCGTATTGTTTTCCCTGGTCTTCCTTTCGACTTCATTACTGAGCGATTTCTGAAGTCTTACGAGTTCGATTATGTGTCTTACCCTGAGAAGAAGTATCTCGGGAACAAAAGGCTTTTTGATAAAATCCATTGCCCCAAGAGACAGTCCCTGCTTCTCCGCCTCTTCGCTTTCATCCGCCGTCAGGAATATGACAGGAATGTCGGAATATTTCCTCTCCATGTTGCGAAGCCTTCTCATGGTCTCAAAGCCGTCCATTACCGGCATCTTGATATCAAGAAGGATCGCATCGGGAATCGTTTTTTCCAGATAATCCAAAAGTGCCTGACCCGACTTGAGTGCGGTAACGTAGAAACCGTTCTTGCTCAGAATATGTCCCGCAACCTGAAGATTTGCCGTATCGTCATCAACGACGGCAACTCTTACTTCATGTTCATGCTTATCGATCTCTTCCGTTCCGACAAATTCGGTTTCATATGCGATCGATAAAGCTCCGGGATGTTTTACTTCCCACTCCTTTAAGAGTTCACCGACAACCTTCTCTATGTAATCCTCGCGTATATCGGACAGCAGTACAAAATACCTGTTATACCTGCTCTTCATGAACAGGTCGGATTTTCTAAGTGATTCCCCGATGTGCTCCCCGAAGCTGTCGCACAGCTCTCTGAAGGCCTCGTCCCCTGTTTCGGCGGCAGGCTCAAGATCGATAAGGACCTTGCATGCGGTTCCCTGATTGCGCATCAGGTATCTCATTATGTAGCGGTAAACGTATAGGAATGAATCCTTATCGAGGCAAAGCGCATTATTGGGAATGGAGCGCTCATCCAGTATCTTGGAAACGGTATGAATATCCATGCCTGCAGAATCGTCATCATCATCCTGCCCGTTTCCGGAATAGATGGAATATCCGTGCTTTCCATGCTGCTTGACACTGTAAACCGCTTTGTCGGCAAGCTTTTCGAGGATCTCATAATCGTTGCCGAACTCAGGTACAAATACAACACCAAATGAAGCACCAAGGGGAATCTCCATGTCTTCGCCCATCATCTGCTTCGCATCATTTATCATCTCCGCATTTATTGCCTCGGAAAAACCGGAGATGCTTGCTTCATCGGTAACGGAAGGAACAAATGCTTCAAACTCATCTCCGCCCATTCTCGCACAGACGCTTCCCTCAGGAAGTATCTCAGTAAGGATCCGTGCAAAACTGATCAGAACCCTGTCACCCATATCATGGCCGTAGATGTCGTTAACCAGCTTAAACGAATCAAGGTCGATCATTAACAGAGCGCCCTCATTCGCAAGGCAGATCTTGGTATATTCCTCTTTACCGGACATCTTGTTCAGAAAGCCCGTAAGCTTATCTGTTGATGCCTCGGCTTTGAGGTTGAGCATTTTCTCACGATTGGAAAGAATATTATTGATACGCCTGAGAAGAACCTCAGGGTCGAAAGGCTTTTTGATATAGTCCGATACACCCACCTCAAATCCCATGGTTTCGGTATCGGGTGTATCGTCTGCTGTCAGGAATATGACAGGAATCTCTTCTCTTCCGAGCTCGTTCTCGTAACCGCGAAGTCTCATCAGAGTTTCGAAACCGTCCATTTCGGGCATGTTTATGTCCAAAAGAATAAGATCCGGAAACCCCTTCTCACTGACATAGTCAAGAAGAGCCTGCCCGGATCTGAGCGCAGTAACACGCATATTGGCCTTGCTTAAGATATGACCTGCCATCTTAAGATTGCTGGTATCGTCATCAACTACAATGATCCATTCCGCCATGTTACCTTGTCCCCATAAACATAAGAAAAAACTAAAAAGCCGTACTTAGGACAATTTTACGATAAACAGGCGGATTTGGCAATCAAATAGGCGATACGCCGATGGTCATTTCCTCAAGAACATCAAGGAGAACCCTGACTGTATCAAGGGAAGTAAAGGTTGTGATCCTGTGTTCGCTTGCACATCTTCTGATGGCAACACCGTCTTCGTAATGCACACCCGAAAGGATCGCTCTGGTATTTATAACATAACTTACGTAACCCGCACTGATGGAATCAAGGATCTCTGTGCTTCCCTCGCTGAGTTTATGGCGAAGTCTGCATCTGATGCCGTGATCCTTGAAATAAAGCGCGGTCATTGTGGTAGCTTCGATATTAAAGCCCATGTCATAGAAACGCTTGGCAAGAGGAAGTGCTTCTTCCTTGTCCTCGTCCGCAAGTGTAAATGTTACAGTTCCGTAATTCTGAAGCTTGATGCCGGAGGCCACAAGTGCCTTGTACATCGCACGGTGAAGAAGCTTATCATAACCGATCGCTTCACCCGTGGACTTCATCTCGGGAGAAAGATATGCATCCATTCCCGAAAGCTTTGAGAATGAGAATACGGGGGCCTTGACGAACCATTTCTCTCCGGGAACGGGTGTCATGTCGGTTATTCCCTGCTCTTTAAGTGAGATACCGAGGCTTACTCTGGTTGCGATATCCGGAAGAGGGAATCCTGTTGCCTTTGAAAGGAAGGGAACGGTTCTTGAGGATCTGGGGTTCACCTCGATGATGAATACATCTTCGTTCTTATCGCAGATAAACTGGATGTTAAAAAGTCCCTTTATTCCGATTCCGAGTCCCAGCTTCCTGGTGTAATCCCTGATGGTCTCTTTGACCTTATCGGATACACTGAAGGTAGGATATACGCTTATGGAGTCGCCGGAGTGAATACCGGTTCTCTCAACAAGTTCCATGATTCCGGGGATGAATACATCTGTTCCGTCACAGATCGCATCAACCTCAAGCTCCTTACCGCTGATATATCTGTCTACCAGAACGGGTCTGTCCTCATCAATCTCTACGGCAGTCTGGAGATATGTTCTTAAGTCCTTTTCCTTGGAGACGATCTGCATTGCTCTGCCGCCGAGAACAAAGCTGGGACGTACCAAAACGGGATATCCGATGGACTCCGCAGCCTTTACGCCGTCTTCGATATTGGTGACCGCGAGTCCCTTGGGTTCGGGAATCTCAAGTTCTTCGAGAAGCTTTTCAAAGCTGTCACGGTTCTCCGCCTTGTCTATGGCATCGCAGTCCGTTCCGATAAGCTTTACTCCGCGCGCATGAAGAGGCTCCGCGAGGTTGACCGCAGTCTGTCCTCCGAGAGTTGCAATGACTCCCTCGGGCTTTTCAAGCTCTATGATATTCATTACATCTTCAACGCACAGAGGCTCGAAATAGAGCTTGTCCGAAGTTGTGTAATCGGTGGATACGGTCTCGGGGTTATTGTTGATTACGATAGCCTCGTATCCCGAATCCTTGATGGTCTTAACCGCATGAACGGTGGAGTAGTCGAATTCTACACCCTGTCCGATCCTGATGGGGCCTGCACCGAGTACGATAACTTTGGGTTTATCGGATACTTTGGATTCGTTCTCTCCCTCGTAGGTTGAGTAGAAATAAGGCACATAGCTTTCAAACTCGGAAGCACATGTATCGATCATCTTATAAACAGGGAAGATCCCGTTTTCCTTTCTCAGATCGAATACTTCCTTCTCGGTAATGCCACAGATATAAGCGATCTCCACATCGGAGAATCCCATACGCTTTGCATCTTTAAGGACTGCAGGGTCATTCTTATGTTCAAAAAGAATACTCTCTTCATCTATGATGTTCGAGATCTTGTCAAGGAAGAACATGTCGATTCCGGTCTTTGATGAGATCTCTTCGGGAGTGATCTTTCGGCGAAGCATTTCAGCAATGGCGTAGATACGATCGCCGGTCATCTTAAGTACAGGATCCCAGAGCTCTTCGTCCGACATCTCGGAAAATTTGCTCATATACAGATGAACGGTTCCGCACTCAAGGCTTCTGACAGCCTTAAGAAGGCTCTCTTCAAAGCATCTTCCGATACTCATGGTCTCGCCGGTTGCCTTCATCTGGGTTCCGAGGCTCTGGTTGGCATCGGTGAATTTATCGAACGGAAATCTGGGCATCTTGGTTACGATGTAATCAAGTGCAGGCTCAAAGCAGGCGGGTGTGTTTGCAAGCCGGATCTCTTCAAGCATATATCCTACGCTTATCTTGGCCGAAACTCTTGCAATAGGATATCCGGATGCCTTGGATGCAAGCGCGGAGGATCTGGATACTCTGGGGTTAACCTCAATGAGATAATACTGGAAAGATTTGGGATCAAGTGCAAACTGAACATTGCATCCGCCGCAGACCTTCAAAGCTCTGATGAGCTTAAGAGCCGAATCACGGAGCATATGATACTCTTTATCGGTAAGAGTCTGTGAAGGACATACTACGATGGAGTCTCCGGTATGGATTCCTACCGGATCCAGGTTTTCCATGTTACATACGGTGATGGCGGTATCATTCGCATCACGTATTACTTCGTACTCAATCTCCTTATATCCTTTGACACTCTTTTCTACAAGAACCTCACTTACGGGAGAAAGCTCAAGTCCTGCCGCAAGAAGCTCTACCAGTTCTTTTTCGTTATCCGCAAATCCGCCGCCGGTGCCGCCCAGAGTAAATGCGGGACGCAAAACCACGGGATATCCGATCTCCTCGGCAGCTTCTTTTCCCTCATCGATACTGTGAACAACTATGGAAGGAAGAACGGGCTCTCCAAGTCTTTCGCAGAGCTGTTTGAACTCTTCCCTGTCTTCCGCCATCTCAATGCTCTTGGAATCGGTTCCCAGAAGTTCGCATCTGCACTCCTTCAGGATTCCTTTTTTCTCCAGCTGCATGGCAAGGTTAAGTCCGGTCTGTCCGCCGATACCGGGAAGTATCGCATCCGGACGCTCCGTTCTGATAATCCTTGCAACATATTCAAGGTTGAGGGGTTCCATATAAACCCTGTCCGCAACCGATGTATCCGTCATAATGGTTGCGGGGTTTGAATTACACAGTATTACCTCATAGCCTTCCTCTTTAAGTGCAAGGCAGGCCTGGGTTCCCGCATAGTCGAATTCCGCAGCCTGTCCGATGACAATGGGGCCGGATCCGATCACAAGTATTTTTTTAATGTCCGTTCTCTTAGGCATTTTTTTCGTCCTTCTCTTATCCGCAGTCGTTAATCCATCAGTTTAAGAAATTCATCAAACAGATATGAACTGTCGTGCGGGCCGGGTGAACTCTCCGGATGGTACTGCACGCTGAAGATCTTATCCCTTTCACACTTAACTCCCTCTACTGTTCCGTCGAGAAGATTTTTGTGCGTAACAACAAGACCCGTTCCTGCAAGGGAATTCTCATCCACTGCGTAGGAATGGTTCTGTGAAGTGATGTCTGTTTTTCCTGTTTCAAGATTTTTAACGGGATGGTTTCCGCCGCGGTGACCGAACTTAAGCTTATAGGTCTTTGCTCCGCAAGCAAGGGAAATGATCTGATGTCCGAGGCATATTCCGAAAATGGGATATTTACCGCGAAGGGTTCTTACAAGCTCGATTGCTTCCTTAACATCCTCGGGATCTCCGGGGCCGTTTGAAAGGAAAATTCCGTCGGGCTTAACCGCCTCAACTTCCTCGGCAGTTGCATTCCAGGGGAATACCGTAACACTGCAATTCTTGTTGAAAAAAGAACGGAGAATGTTCTCTTTCATACCGAAATCAATTGCAGCGATATGATACTTAGAATTTACTGAAATATATTTCTCGATAAGGGGACGGCTAACTCTGGGCACCTGATCGTGCGCCATTACCGTTTCTTCCAATATCTTAAGTCCATCTTCAAGGGTAGTGCTTTCGTCGGTGATGAGGGCTTTTCTTGTACCTACGTCTCTGATTTTACGAACAATCTCTCTTGTATCGACACCTGTGATTCCGGGAATGCCGAGCTCTTTGAGAGTCTGTGAGAATGTCTTATCGCATCTGAAATTGGAGGGCATGTCGTTATAATCCCTTACTACGAAGCCTCCGATGGTAGGATGCTTTGTTTCGTAGTCGTCATCATTGATGCCGTAATTTCCTATAAGAGGATAAGCCATGGTAACGAACTGGTCGGTATATGAGGGGTCGGACATGATCTCCTGATAACCAACGGGAGAAGTATTAAATACGAGTTCGCATACTCTGTTGCCCGTATCTTCTCCAAAGCCGAAGCCGACGTATTCACTGCCGTCAGACATTATCAGTTTTCTTTTCTTCCCCTTGTAAATCATTACCTGACCTCCGAAAGTTTTTTCTCGAATCTGTCCTTCCTCGGATCCGACGGAATCCTTGTAGGATATTCGCCGTCAAAGCATGCACTGCAGAAAGACTTTACGCCACTCATTTCTTCCAGACACTTTATAGGAAGAAATCCGATCGAATCTGCTCCGGTGAGAGCGGCTATTTCATCGGGTGTATGATGGTTTGCAATAAGCTTGTCCTCAGAATCGATGTCCACTCCGTAGAAGCAGGGATGTCTGAAAGGCGGTGATGAGATCCTTAAGTGAATCTCTTTAGCTCCCGCTTCCCTCAGGAGGCTTATGATCCTCTTACTTGTGGTTCCTCTTACGATGGAGTCATCGATAAGTACAACTCTTTTACCTTCAAGGACGCTCTTTACGGGACTGAGCTTTATCCTAACCGCATTGGTTCTCTGGTCCTGTGAAGGAGCGATAAAGCTTCTGCCCACATATTTATTCTTAACGAGTCCGATCTCGTAGGGGATTCCGCTTTCTCTCGAATAGCCTATTGCGGCATCGAGTCCGGAATCGGGAACTCCGACGACTACGTCGGCATCTACGGGATATTCCCTGGCAAGAATTCTTCCTGCCCTGACTCTCGTATCATGCACCGCTATACAATCTATCACAGAATCGGGTCTTGCAAAATAGATATATTCAAAAATACAGGGACTTTTTTTCTGACCGCAGTTTTCCGTATAGGATTCAGGCTCCGAAAACGGTTTATCGGACTGGAATACCAACATTTCGCCGGGAGCGATGTCCCTTACGAAGGTTGCACCCACAGCGTTCAGGGCACAGCTCTCTGAAGCAACAACAAAGCTTCCGTCCTCCCTCTTACCGTAGCAAAGGGGTCTGAAACCGTGGGGATCCCTGACGGCAAGGAGCTTTGTCGATGACATCATGACAAGGCTGTATGCACCCTCAAGATGCTTCATGGAGCCTAAAACAGCCTTTTCAATGCTGTCTGTTTTAAGCCTTTCCCTGGTGATCATGTAGCAGATGGTCTCGGTATCGCTCGTTGAGTGGAAAATCGCTCCCGAAAGCTCGAGAGAATCCCTAAGATCAAGGGAATTGGCCAGATTTCCGTTGTGTGCAAGAGCAAGATTGCCCTTCTGATGGCTGACGACCATGGGCTGGATATTGCTAGCGATATTTCCGCCTGTTGTTCCGTATCTGACATGACCTATCGCCATACAGCCGCCGGGAAGAGCATTTAGTTCAGTCTCGGAAAAGACCTCGCCGACAAGGCCGAGGTCTTTATGTGTTGCAAATACGCCGTCGTCATTTACCACGATTCCGCAGCTTTCCTGCCCCCTGTGCTGAAGGGCATAAAGTCCATGGTAAATGTCACGGGCAATATCGTTATTCTTACTTCCGACTATTCCGAATACACCGCATTCTTCATGAATTGCCATTTCGTTTACATGCCTCCCTTACGAATCCCTTAAAAAGAGGATGAGCTTTGTCAGGCCTCGACTTAAATTCGGGATGATACTGAACTCCGAGGTAGAAATCCTTATCCGTGATTTCCATCTCCTCTACGAGTTTTCCGTCGGGTGACATACCGGCGAATGTAGCTCCCGCTTTCTCGAAAGCTTCTTTGAAATCATTATTGAATTCATATCTGTGGCGATGGCGCTCGGAAATTTCTTCCTTACCGTAGAACTCTTTCATCTTGGAGCTTTCACTTATCTTGCAGGGATAAGCTCCAAGTCTGAGCGTTCCGCCTTTATTAATGGTATCGCTCTGTCCTGGCATGAAATCGATAACCTTATGTGCACAGAGTTCATCGAATTCACCGGAATTTGCATCTTCTAAACCGAGAACATTTCTTGCAAATTCGATACATGCTATCTGCATTCCGAGACATATTCCGAAATAAGGAACATCGTGGGTTCTGGCATACTTGGCTGATGTGATCATTCCCTCGATTCCTCTGTCACCGAATCCTCCGGGAACAATGATTCCGTCGATACCCTTAAAGGTCTCTTCCACATTTTCTTCTGTGATCTTCTCGGAATCGATCCACTTGATCTGAACCTTTGCTTCATTCTCATATCCCGCGTGGCGAAGTGCCTCTGCAACTGACAGGTATGCATCGTGAAGCTGGACATATTTTCCTACAAGGCCGATAACCGTAGTCTTCTTCAGGTTCTTGATCCTGTCTACCATTTCTCTCCAGTAGGCAAGATCGGGTTCACCTGCTTCGATACCGAGTTCTCTGCAAACAATCTGTGAGAAACCGGAATCTTCAAGCATAAGAGGTGCTTCATACAGGTTAGGAAGGGTAATGTTTTCGATTACGCAATCTTCCTTAACGTTGCAGAAATGTGCGATCTTCTTGAAGATCTCATCCTCAAGAGGCTCATCGCATCTTAAGATCAGGATGTTAGGGGATATTCCCATTCCCTGAAGTTCCTTAACAGAGTGCTGGGTGGGCTTTGATTTGTGCTCATCCGATCCGTGAAGGAAGGGAACTAAAGTAACATGAACAAAGAGGCTGTTTTCTCTTCCGACTTCAAGTGAAATCTGACGAACAGCTTCTATGAAAGGCTGTGATTCGATATCACCTACGGTTCCTCCGATTTCGGTGATAACAACATCAGCTTCGGTCTTTTTACCTACGCTGTAGACGAAATCTTTGATCTCATCGGTGATGTGGGGGATGATCTGAACTGTTGATCCGAGATACTCACCTCTTCTCTCACGGTTAAGGACATTCCAATATACTCTTCCCGAAGTAAGGTTTGAGTACTTATTGAGATCTTCATCGATGAATCTCTCATAATGTCCGAGATCAAGATCCGTCTCCGCACCGTCCTCGGTAACGAATACTTCACCATGCTGATAAGGGCTCATGGTACCCGGATCCACATTAATATACGGATCGAGTTTCTGGGCAGCAACTTTAAGACCTCTTGCTTTGAGAAGTCTTCCAAGTGAAGCTGCAGTTATTCCTTTTCCGAGTCCGGATACAACACCACCTGTTACAAAGATATATTTCGTCATAATTCCTACCTGTATACGTTAAAGATGCTGATTATTTCTTATTTCAGGCACCGGGAGCTTTACATGTATTTATACTCCGCTTGCACCGTAGTTGGAGAGCACTCTTGCTGAAGGATCGTTTACATTACAGCCTTCCCAGTCCTTGTTCGGCATCCAGAAATCCTTGACCATACGGGACTGACCGGGATAGAACTTCTCGAAGATTTCTCTGTAGAGAAGTGACTCTTTGGTGAAGGGACGGGCATGTGAATACTTCTTGCAACCCTCTTTGAATTCCTCTTCGGTATACTGCTTCTCTGCATATTCTTTTAAGTGATCCACCATGGAATGGCCTACGGCATCGGAGAATGCTGCCTTCTCACGCATAAGGATCTCATCGGGAAGATAATCCCCGCCTTCAAATGCGTGACGAAGGAGGTATTTACCCTTGTTGTAATGATTGCGCTTCATCTCGGGATCGATGGACATGCAATATTTTACGAAGTCCAGATCACCGAAAGGAACTCTTGCTTCAAGTGAGTTTACTGAGATACATCTGTCCGCACGGAGTACATCGTACATATGAAGCTCGCTCACTCTCTTTTCGGCTTCAACCTGGAAAGCCTCTGCACTGGGAGCAAAGTCGGTGTACTTGTATCCGAAGATTTCATCGGAAACCTCACCGGTAAGGATTACTCTGATATCGGTCTGCTCGTGAATTGCTTTACAGAGAAGATACATTCCCATCGAAGCTCTGATGGTTGTTATGTCATAAGTTCCAAGCAGGTGAATTACCTTGGGAAGTGCTTCGAGTACATCCTCTTTGGTAATGATAACTTCGGTGTGGTCTGCACCGAGGAAATCTGCGGTCTGCTTAGCATATTTAAGGTCGATGGCATCTTCGTTCATGCCGATCGCAAATGTACGGATGGGCTTATCGGACTTTCTTGCAGCAATGCTGCATACAAGGGATGAATCAAGTCCGCCGGAAAGGAGGAAACCGACTTTAGCATCCGCGATAAGCCTTTTCTCAACGCCTGCAATAAGCTTTTCTTTGATGTTTGCACAAACCGTCTCTAGGTCGTCTTTGATAACCTTGTCAGGCTTTGCAATATCATTGAAGCAGGTAAACTTCCCATCCTTATAGAAGTGTCCGGGAGGGAAAGGATAGATCTGTTCTTCGGTAAGAGGCATGAGACTCTTGGGCTCACTTGCAAAGATTATGCTTCCGCCCTTATCGAATGTGTAATATAAAGGTCTGATTCCGATGGGATCTCTTGCAGCGATCCACTCATCGTTTCTTCCGTCGTAGATGATGCACGCAAATTCCGCATCCAGTTTCTTGAACATCTCTGTTCCGTATTCAAAATACATGGGAAGCAGGATCTCGCAGTCACTGTCACTCTTAAAGGTGTAGCCTTTGCTCTTCAGTTCATCCCTTATAGGAGTGAATCCGTATATTTCCCCGTTACAAACAACAGAGCAGTCCTTCAATTCGAAGGGCTGCATTCCTTCAGGTGTAAGACCCATAATGGATAGTCTTCTGAATCCGAGAAGACCTCCTTCAGTTTTGATCACTCTGCCGTCGTCCGGTCCTCTTGATGTCATCTCGTCCAGTGCGGCGGTAAACTTTTTCTCATCAGCGGCTTTTTTACACCACGCCATTATCGAACACATTTTTTCATCCTCCGAATTAGTTCACCTGCACCTTTCGGTGCAGGTGAAAAATCTTTATTATCTGACTCCGAAGAGGAGGTCGCCGTAGGAAGGAA
>JAEEGI010006865.1_pt1 | contig 25628 bp, 20 predicted proteins | sample 8958751 | NCBI WGS metagenome assembly JAEEGI01 (sample SAMN16246545, study PRJNA631951) | gut metagenome | biome: gut microbiome; feature: rumen; material: KS-attached | host: Bos | place: Iran: Karaj | collected 2018-10
CGCAGGCATCCTTCAAGGAACTGTTCAATAACGATCAGGAGAAGCTTGACCGTCTCGATCCGATGATTGCGGAGAAGATGGGATTTGACGGATGCTACCCGGTATCCGGCCAGACCTATTCCCGTAAGGTGGACACGAGAGTGATGAACGTTGTGGCGGGCATCGCCGCAAGCGCTCACAAGATGAGTAACGATATCCGTCTTCTGCAGCATTTGAAGGAAGTGGAAGAGCCTTTCGAGAAGAACCAGATCGGTTCCTCGGCGATGGCATATAAGCGTAACCCGATGCGTTCCGAGCGTATCGCGTCGCTGTCCCGTTATGTGATCATTGACGCGCTCAATCCGGCAATCACTTCCGCAACGCAGTGGTTTGAGCGGACGCTTGACGACTCCGCCAACAAGCGTGTGGCAATCTCCGAGGGCTTCCTCGCAATCGACGGTATCCTCGATCTGTGCCTCAACGTTTCGGACGGCCTTGTGGTAAATGAGAAGGTTATCGAGAAGCGCCTTAGAAGCGAGCTCCCGTTCATGGCTACCGAGAACATTATGATGGACGCCGTAAAGAAGGGCGGAAACCGTCAGGAACTTCACGAGGAGATCCGCAAGCTTTCCATGGAAGCAGGCGCTACCGTAAAGCAGAAGGGACTCGAGAACAATCTGCTTGACCTGATCGCGGCGGACGAAGTATTCGACGTAACGAGAGAAGAACTTGAAAGCTACATGGTACCGGCCAATTATGTGGGCCGCTCTGCCGAGCAGACCGTGGCATTTCTCGCGAACATCGTTGCCCCGATTCTCGAGGCGAACAAGGACTGCCTCGGAATTACCGCGCAGATAAACGTTTAAATCATTAGCAAAGGACAAATGTTATGGACAAGATTCTTGTTCTGGATTTCGGCGGGCAGTACAACCAGCTCGTTGCAAGACGCGTGCGTGAATGCAACGTATACTGCGAAATCGCTTCCTACCGGACCGATATCGAGGTCATTAAGGCGATGAACCTCAAGGGCATCATCCTGACCGGCGGACCGAACAGCTGTTATGAGCCCGGCGCTCCGACCTTCTCGAAGGAACTGTTCGAGCTCGGGATTCCGGTCCTCGGACTGTGCTACGGCGCACAGCTGATGCAGCATGTTCTCGGCGGCAAAGTCGAGCGCGCATCGGTTCAGGAATACGGAAGAACGGAAATCGTAACGAATCCGGATTCTCCTCTTTTTAAGGACGTTCCGGCGCAGACCGTATGCTGGATGAGTCATTTTGACTACATCAGTAGAATGGCGTCCGGCTTTACTTCTGTGGCACATTCAAAGGATTGCCCGGTGGCTGCGTGCCAGGATCTTTCAAGAAAACTTTTCGGCATTCAGTTCCACCCCGAAGTGCTTCATACGCCCGAAGGAACGAAGATGATTTACAATTTTGTCCGCGGTGTCTGCGGATGCGACGGTTCGTGGAAGATGGACGCATTTGTCGAGAAGACGATTGCGGAGATTCGCGAGAAGGTCGGAAACGGCCGCGTGCTTCTCGGTCTGTCCGGCGGTGTTGACAGCTCGGTGGCAGCGGGACTTCTTGCCCGAGCCATCGGAAAGCAGCTGACCTGCGTTTTTGTTGATCACGGCCTTCTTCGTAAGAACGAAGGCGACGAAGTGGAAGCCGTCTTCGGACCGAACGGAAACTTTGATCTGAATTTCATCCGCGTGAACGCGCAGCATCGTTTTTACGTAAAGCTTGCCGGCGTAACCGATCCGGAGACGAAGCGTAAGATTATCGGTGAAGAATTCATCCGCGTTTTCGAGGAAGAGGCGAAGAAGATTGGAACCGTAGAATTCCTTGCGCAGGGCACCATCTATCCGGATGTAGTGGAATCCGGCCTCGGCGGCGAGTCGGCCGTCATCAAATCGCATCACAACGTCGGCGGATTGCCGTCTTACGTACAGTTTAAGGAAATTGTTGAGCCGCTTCGGTACCTGTTCAAGGATGAGGTCCGTAAGGCAGGCCTGGAGCTCGGAATTCCCGAAAAGCTTGTCATGCGTCAGCCGTTCCCCGGCCCGGGTCTCGGCATCCGCATCATAGGCGACATCACCGAGGACAAGATTCGAATCGTGCAGGACAGCGATTATATATTCCGTGAGGAAGTCGACAAGGCGCTTTCCGAGTATAAGAAGATGACCGGTGAGGTCGCATCCTGGAAACCCGATCAGTACTATGCGGCGCTTACGAATGTCCGCTCCGTCGGCGTTATGGGTGACGAGCGTACATACGATTACGCGGTTGCGCTTCGCGCCGTTCGCACCACCGATTTCATGACCGCAGATTCCGCGCACATCCCTTACGAGGTTCTGGATATCGTTATGACGCGTATCATAAAGGAAGTCCGCGGGGTTAACCGCGTATTCTATGACCTGACGAGTAAACCTCCGGGGACGATCGAGTATGAGTGATAACAAGTTGGGAACCTGAGGGGGCAGAAGCGATTGCGAAGCAATCCCTGTGAAATCGAAAAAGAGCCTGCCGAGTGCTTGTACTCGGGCGGGCTTTTTTTGATTTCACGAGGAGTGGCTCACGCAGTGAGCTGCTTCTGCCCAGACGCGATACCCGACGCCAACAGACAGCCGAAAACCGCTTTGCGGTTTTCGGCTGAGTGATACGCAGTATCCCCCATATCCATTTTGCGGATTTGAAAAGAAGTCAACCGGTGACAAACTGTCACCGGTTGAAGAAGAAAAAGATATGTGATAATATGCCGACATAGGAATAAAAGAAGGAGAGACGATAACTATGAACGCAATCCTGACAAGCGCCCTCGGCGGGCAGGTAAAAATCGACGGTAAGAGATATCCTTCGAGACTTTTGGAGGCCAACGGGTTATTAAACCATATTCAGGCAGTTTGGAAAAAGAATTCCAGGGTAATGATCATCAGCGGATCCCCTACGGACTATGACAAGAACGACAGCGTATTATTCTGCCTCAGCGGAGCTTTTACCCTGAGTGACCTCAGTGCTTCGGAAGTGGTGATGTGTGACGAAAGAAACAGAGAGATTATCGAGCGCCTTTCTGAGATGGATGTGCTGGTTCTGGCCGGCGGACATGTGCCGACGCAGAACCGTTTTATGAAGGGATTAGGATTGAAAGAACGCCTGCAGACCTGGGACGGACTTCTTATAGCCTGGAGCGCCGGGTCCATGAACTGCGCGGAAACGGTTTACGCGGGACCGGAGCTTCCGGGAGAGGCGATTGATCCGGATTACCAAAGATGGATCAGCGGTCTCGGCATAACGAAGACCAACATATTCCCTCATTTTGAGGAACTGAGGAATGAAATGCTTGACGGGATGCGGCTCATAGAGGATATCACCTACGCAGACAGTATGGTACACGAGATCATTGCTTTGAATAACGGCAGTTACATTATCTCGGAAGGCGGCACGGAGACGATTTACGGGGAAGCATACAGCATTAAGAGCGGAGAGCAGAGGCAGATCTGTACGGACGGCAAATGGACACGGTTATAAACATTTTTACGGAGAAATCGAAAGAAATCCTTAAGGATAATCTGGTCGGAATATATCTGCACGGCTCCGCCGTTATGGGTTGCTTTAATCCCTTGAAAAGTGACCTTGACCTGATCGTAGTAGTGAAGGATTTCGTACCGGATTCGGTGGAAAAATCCTTTATGGACATGGTGGCAGCGTTAAATGCCATGGGACCTGCCAAAGGAATTGAAATGAGCGTTGTGAAGCAAAGCGTCTGCAGACCCTTTGTTTATCCGACGCCTTTTGAACTGCATTTTTCCGTGGCGCACCTTGATTGGTACAAAAAGAATCCGGACGATTATGTTTCGAAAATGAAGGGCGAGGATAAAGATCTTGCGTCGCATTTTACGATCATAAATCACAGAGGAAAGTGTCTTTACGGCGCTCCGATCAGGGATGTTTTCGCGGACGTTCCGGCACGGGATTACATGGATTCGATTTGGAATGATATTGCCGATGCGGAGGAAGAAATTTCTGAGAATCCGATGTATCTGATACTGAATCTCGCAAGAGTGCTTGCGTACAGGAAAGACGGCCTTGTCCTCTCCAAGAAGGAGGGCGGTGAATGGGCGCTTAACAACCTTCCGGAGAAGTATCACAGTCTGATAAAGAATGCCCTTTGTGAGTATTCCGAGGCTTCTGATATATCGTATGATTTGAATCTTGCGAAAGACTATGCGCAATATATGTTGAGACAGATTGAAAGTTAAACTGCAATCGGTTATAATGAATGAAATAATCTGTCTCAAGGAGGAGAAGGGAATGGGTGGAAACAGCGGTGAATTCGGTATCGGAAAAGCGCTTCTTTTGGGAATCGGCGTCGGAATTATTGTGCCGATTGTCATGTTCTTCGCGCTCAGAATCGGATCGGCCAAGGAACGTGAATATGTCGAGAAGGGTGTCCTGACGCCCTGCTATGTGGAAACGATTCTTTCCGTCGGCGGCAAGCAGCAGGTTTGGGTCGTCTATCAGAATGAAGCAGGGAAAAATGTGAAAGCCAAAGCGATTCTGAATAAACATGTCGGCATCGGGGAAACGGTTCAGGCATATGTCCTTGCGTCCAGACCGGATGAGGTTTATTATCCGGCGAACACTTTCTGGAAAATTGCATGCTACATTATTGTCGGCCTTTTCGCAGTCGGTTCATGGATTCCGCTCATCGTGCTGCTGATACAGGGGCACAGAGACAAGAAGGCGGCGGAGCTTTATGAGCAGCTGCAGGCGATGAAACTCAGAAATAAAGATAACATGTGAGGAAAAGCATCAGCCGGTGTTGACATATCCGGCCGGAGCCGATATAATATAACCATCACGAAAGAAAGCGAGGTACTTTTTAATGTTTGCAACAATTGAGCTTGTAACCAAATACGGAAGGTTGACCTCGGTATGCTTCTTTTGATGGAATGAATTTTATCAGGATTTAGCGGCCGTGGCATTTTGTCACGGCCTTTTTATGCCCATAACCGGGCAGCGATTCATTCTGCGGCAACAATCCCACGTGCCGCGTGTCTGTAATCCGGGGTCTCCTTCGTACCGTAACCGATTCAGGCTCAAAAAAGAGCTTAGAAACGAAAACACATTACGAAACGGAGAACAAACATTGAACATCATTATCAGAAAAGAAACCAAAGAAGATTTTTACAACACGGAGCTTATGGTCATGCGGGCCTTCTTCAACATGTACCGGCCCGGATGCAATGAGCATCTGCTCGTTCATAAGCTGCGCGAAGCCCCGGAATATGTGCCGGAATGCAGTCTCGTGGCAGAAACGGACGGACGGATCGTCGGCTGCGTATTCACCTCGAAGGCCGCTGTGACCGACGGAGAGAAGACACACGAAGTCGTTACGATCGGACCGGTGGCAGTCGAGCCGACGCTTTGTTACCGCGGCATCGGGACAAAGCTGATGGAAGCGGTGATTCCGCTCATAAAAGAGGCCGGATTCAAGGGCATTGTCATGTGCGGAGAGCCGGAGTACTACCCGCGTTTCGGATTTGTCACATGTGACCGGTTTGACATTCACCACAGCGGGTTCGGAAACTCGGACGCCTTCATGGCGCTGCCGCTTAACGAAGGATTTGAGGAGATTCACGGAATCTATTCCGAAGGACCGGTATTTGAGACCTGTGAGGATGAAGCGGAGATAGCAAAGTTCAATCAAAACTTCCCATATATGAAGCCGCTGAAGCTTTCGGAGCAGCCGCTTCACAAGCTGCGCCTCGGACGGATTTCGGAAGCCGGCAGAAACAGTTACAGGATTCAGTACTTCGGTGAGGAGCTGCAGGCGAAACTCAAAGGAAACTTCTATAAGGCGGAATCGGAAGAACTGCCTGTAGTGGGAGATTATGTCACATTTGTCTATAATCCCATCGGCGAATCGATGATTCAGTCGGTGTGTGAGCGGACGAGTTTTCTGAAGCGTCCGGATCAGGCGAAGACCGCAGTGATGCAGTATATGGCGGCCAATGTGGACTATGTCTTCATCGTCACATCGTTAAATGAGGACTACAGCTACAACCGTATCGCAAGATACGCGAGCGTCGCTCTTGCAGGCGGCGCGACACCGGTTGCCGTACTCACGAAATCGGACCTTTGCAGTAACGTCGGGCGGTATGTGACCGAGGTGGAGACTATCTCCGAAAAGATCCGCGTCCATGCGATTTCGGCGCTTTACGGAATCGGTCTTGACGAGCTCGAAGCGTACTTTGAACCCGGTGTGACGGTCTGCTTTCTCGGCTCGTCCGGTGCCGGCAAGTCAACCCTTTTAAACGCGCTCGCAGGCGAGGAAGTAATGAAGACTTCCGCCATCCGCGAGTCGGACGGAGAGGGGCGTCACACGACGACGAGAAGACAGCTGATTACGCTTGATAACGGCGTCTCAATCATCGATACGCCCGGTATGCGCGAGATCGGAATGGCGTCGGTTCAGGAAGGGTTAGACGACACATTTTCCGATATTCTGGAACTCGAAAGCCGGTGCAGGTTCAGCAACTGCAGGCACCTTACGGAACCGGGCTGCGCTATTAAGGCAGCGCTTGCGGACGGAACGCTTTCCGAGCAGCGCTACAGTCTTTACAAGGATCTGAGCCGCGAAAACCGTAGCAATTACGCGCTGAAGAAGCAGATTTCCAAATGGCATCACCAGATGGAGAAGATGAAGCAGAAGAATTTTGATTGAGTGGCAGTTGCCAAAAGGGGGCGGCTGAGACCGGTTTCTATCGGTTTTCGGCCGTCCTTTTTGTTACCCGTCATCCTTCAGGGCGAAAGGGATTTCGCTTTACAAATCGGGCAGAACGCGGTATACTTTGCTCTATAATTGATGCAAAGTGGGAAAGAAGGACCTGCCATGGGAAAGAAGATTAAAGTATACATTGACGGAAGCGAAGGAACGACGGGCCTTCGGATCTTTGAGAGATTCGAGAACCGCGATGACATTACCATCCTTAAGATCAATCCCGAGCTCCGAAAGGATCCTGCCGAACGTGCTAAGATGATCAACAGCTCGGATATTACGTTTCTGTGCCTGCCGGATGCGGCTTCGATCGAAGCAGTGGGACTCTGTACGAATCCCGACGTGACGATCATCGACGCGTCCACGGCACATCGGACCGCGCCGGGCTGGGCTTACGGATTCCCGGAGCTTTCGAAGGAGCACCGTGAGGCAATCCGTAACGGAAAGCGTATCGCGGTTCCCGGCTGCTATGCGTCCGGATTTGTCGGACTCGGCTACCCGCTCGTAAAGGAAGGCATTCTTCCCGCGGATTATCCGGTTTCCGTTTTCGCGGTTTCCGGCTACAGCGGCGGCGGTAAGAAGTTGATTGCGGCATATGAGGAGGAAGGACGCGACGCAAAATTCGACTCCGCACGGATGTATGCGTGGGGCCAGTCGCATAAACACCTTCCGGAGATGAAGATTATCACCGGTCTTACCGCAGAGCCTTTGTTCTGCCCGATGACCACGAACTATGCAAGCGGAATGATCGTGCAGGTACCGCTTTTTGCAAACCGGCTTTCAAAGAAGGTTACGCCCGAGGAACTTCGTGATTTCTTCGCGGAGTACTACAAGGGTGAGAAGTTTATCAAAGTATTACCGTTCGGAGCCGAGGCCGAGGCGGGCGGAGCGCTGTTCTCCGATGCCTGCGCGGGCTGGGACGGAATGGAGATTATCGTGACCGGCAATCAGGACCGTATCGTGGTTGCCTCGCGGTTTGACAATCTCGGCAAAGGCGCCTCGGGCGCAGCCATTCAGTGCATGAACCTGATCATCGGCGCCGATGAGGCGAAAGGCCTTGTGCTGTAGCATTTTCCGAAGCATGCGCGGATTACGGTCCGCGCCGTGACGGAATGAATTCAGAAAGAAACAGGAGATTATTTTATGTGCGGAATAGTTGGATATGTCGGAAACAAACAGGCAGGCCCGATCCTTCTTGAAGGTCTTGAAAAGCTTGAGTACCGCGGATATGACTCTGCCGGCGTTGCGGTGCGCGACGGCGACAAGGAGGCAGAGGTAGTCAAGACGCTCGGAAGACTTCAGAACCTTGTAGAGCGCACGGACAGCGGCAAAGCGGTCAAGGGTACGTGCGGAATCGGTCACACCCGTTGGGCTACCCACGGAGCGCCCAGCAGACAGAACGCGCATCCGCATGTGTCCGGAAACTGTACCGGTTCCGGCTCCGGCAAGGTAGAATCTCTCGTTGTCGGCGTGCACAACGGCATCATTGAGAACTACCAGGAGCTCAAGGCCAAGATGGAGCGTCACGGGTACGTATTCTACTCGCAGACCGACACCGAGGTGCTGATCAAGCTCGTCGATTACTATTACAAGAAATACAAGGGCGGCCCGATTGACGCCATTGCGAAGACGATCGTGCGTGTCCGCGGCTCTTATGCGCTTGCCGTGATGTTCAAGGATCATCCGGGCAAGATTTACGCGGCGCGCAAGGATTCCCCGATGATCATCGGAAAGAATGACAAGGAGACATTCCTTGCCTCCGACGTTCCCGCGATCCTGAATCATACCCGTCAGGTTTACTACATCGGAAACCTCGAGATGGCAGAGCTTTCCGCCGGTCAGGTGACGTTCTATAACCTCGACGGCGACACCGTAGAGAAAGAGCTCACCACGATTGAGTGGGATGCCGAGGCGGCCGAAAAGGGCGGCTTTGAGCATTTCATGATGAAGGAGATTTACGAGCAGCCGAAGGTTACGCTCGACACTCTTCACAAGTATATCCGTGAGGACGGAAGCAGCCGCCGGATTGACCTTTCCGAGGTCGGCATCACGGCGGAGGACATCCGTTCCTTCCCGCAGGTTTATATCGCCGCATGCGGTTCTGCATGGCATGTCGGAATGCAGGCACAGTATGTCATCGAAGAACTGACGGACCTTCCGGTCCGCGTCGAGCTTGCTTCGGAATTCCGTTACCGTAAGGCAAGACTGACACCCGGCGCACTTGTCATCATCGTTTCGCAGTCCGGCGAGACGGCGGACTCCCTTGCGGCGCTTCGCATGGCGAAGGAGAAAGGCCTTAAGACGATGGCTATCGTAAACGTGGTCGGAAGCTCAATCGCGCGTGAAGCGGATTATTGCATGTACACGCTTGCAGGCCCCGAGATTTCGGTTGCGACCACCAAGGCATATTCCTGCCAGCTGATCTGTTCATACCTTCTTGCCGTGGAATTCGGCCGTGTGCGCGGAACCGTCGGCGAAGAGGATTATAAGAAATATCTCGAGGAACTGCTTTCCATTCCCGCTAAGATGGAGGCAACGCTGACCGATAAGGAGCGTATCCAATGGTTTGCCGCGAAGTACGCAAATGCGAAGGACATCTTCTTCATCGGCCGCGGTATCGACTACGCGATCTGCCTCGAGGGCTCCCTCAAAATGAAGGAAATCAGCTACATTCACTCGGAAGCCTACGCGGCCGGCGAACTGAAGCACGGAACCATCTCCCTGATCGAGGACGGAACCCTTGTCATCGGCGTACTGACGCAGAACGACCTTTACGAGAAGACCTTGAGCAACATGATGGAGTGCAAGAGCCGCGGCGCCTACCTGATGGGCCTTACGGCCTACGGCAAATACGACGTCGAGGACAACGTAAACTTTGCCGTTTACGTACCCCGTGTCGACGAGCATTTCATCGGTGTCATCGCGATTGTGCCGCTTCAGTTGCTCGGCTATTATCTGAGTGTTTCTAAGGGTCTTGACGTGGACAAGCCGAGAAACCTCGCGAAGAGCGTTACGGTAGAGTAAACAAACCGAAATTCCGGAGAGACTTTCCTCTGCCGGAAGACAGACAACGCCCGAATTTACATTTCTTTGGCAGAAAGACCGAAAACGGCGGAAATTCCGTCACATTTTCAGTAAGTAAAGCAATTGACAGAACTTCTTACAGTCACTAAAATGTAGTGGGCATCATGTAGGGGAACCCTGCGTGCCCGTTTCTGTGTCGCCGATAGTTTCTGCGACATGGCACAGTTTTATGTACTGGGAGGTACTGTTATGAATTATTTTGATCTCACCGGACAGGTCGCGATAGTTACCGGATGTTCGACCGGTCTCGGGGTGCAGATGGCACATGCGCTTGCAAACCAGGGCGCAAATGTTGTATGTCTTGCAAGACGTAAGAATCTTGTGGACGAAGTAGCTGCGGACATTTCCGCAAAATACGGCGTAAAGGCTATCGGTGTATCCTGCGATATTACCGATACGAATCGTGTGGAGGAAGCCGTAAAGGAAGTTATGGATACGTTCGGACGTATCGACATTCTTGTCAACAATGCAGGAACCGGCGCGGTTGCTCCCGCGGAGCAGATTACCGATGAGCAGTTCCGGTGGGAGATGGACGTGGATCTGTTCGGCTCCTTCAAGGTGACGAGAGCGGTAGTGAATCAGGCTATGCTTGCTGCCGGATACGGAAGAATCATTAACATCGCGTCGATGTACGGTATGGTTGGCAACAAGATTGCTCCGGCATCCCCGTACCACGCTGCGAAGGGCGGACTTGTGAACCTGACCCGCGCGCTTGCCTGCGAATGGGGCGACAAGGGAATCACGGTGAACTCTATCTGCCCGGGGTATTTTGAGACCCCTCTGACCAAGGAAACCCTCGATTCCGAGTTCTTCCAGAACTACGCGAAGACGATGATTCCCGTGGCAAGATACGGAAAGGAAGGCGAGCTCGATACGGCTACGCTGTTCCTTGCGTCGCCTTTGAGCACCTATGTTAACGGTGTAATCCTTCCGGTTGACGGAGGATATACTTCCATGTAACAGAACCATCCGACGGATGGAAACCGATAACGGAGGCGCCTTAATCGGCGCCTCTTTGCTTTTTTGCAGAACTAAAACAGTTTTTTTATGATAGCGAAAGGGGAGAATATCATGAAGAAAGTATGGATTTCACTTGTTTGCCTGGGCATTGCGATTATCGCATTTGCCTCGATTTACCTGTACCGGCGTTCGCTTTTCAACCTGCAGATTTCGATTACCCGGACGGAGATTCCGGTCGGCTGGAACCAGGACCTCGGAATTGCTGCGATGGCGACAGGACGATATGTTGAAAAGGCGGTTGCTCTTACGCCGAAGATCACCGGAACCTACGACGTGAACAAGGTCGGAACCTATCCGATTACGGCTACGGCGGAGTATAAGGGTAAGACCATTTCCGCCGATTATAACATCGTCGTATATGACGACGTTCCGCCGGTTATCTCGCTTCTGACGAAGGAGGGTTACTTCACCCTTCCCGGCGCCGAATACGAGGAAGAAGGTTACACCGCAACCGACAATTATGACGGCGATATCACCGACAAGGTGGAGCGTTCCGTGGACGGAGACCGCATTGTTTATACCGTGACGGATTCCTCGGGGAACAAGGCGACGGCGGAGCGTACCGTCGAGCATTCCGACCCGGTACCGCCGGTTGTGACGCTTCTCGGCGATGCGGAGATTACGTCGGAGCGCAGAAATCCCTTCACGGATCCCGGTGCTACAGCGCAGGATAATTTCGACGGCGACCTGACGGACAAAATCAAAGTCGACGGTGAGGTTGACGTCACGAAAATCGGCGACTACGAGCTGACCTACTCCGTTACCGATACCTACGGAAACCTCGGCAAAGCAAACCGCGTCATCCACGTTGTGGAGCGCACAAGACCGCTCGGCGATGAGGCCGAGGCCAACGGCAAAGTCATCTACCTGACGTTCGACGACGGCCCGAGCGGCTATACGCAGAAGCTTCTTGACGTCCTCGACAAATACGACGTAAAAGTCACATTTTTCGTATGTAACAACAACATGGACAGCATGATCGCCGAAGAGGCGAAGCGCGGCCACACCGTTGCGGTGCACGGCTGGACGCATGACTACAAGAAGCTGTACACGACGACTGACGGCTTCTTCGATTACTTCTACCAGATGCAGGATCTGATTTATGACCTGACCGGTATCCGCACCAATCTGATGCGTTTCCCGGGCGGAAGTTCGAACACCGTAAGCCGCAGCTACTGCAAGGGCATTATGACTGAACTTTCAAAGATGTGCGAAGAGAAGGGCATCTGTTACTTTGACTGGAACGTCAGCAGCGGCGACGCGACCGGAACGCCCATTTCGAGTGAGCAGGTTTATAAAAACGTTGTAAACGGCATTATCGGACTGAAGGGCAAGCCCGCTGTCGTTCTGCAGCATGACATTAAGAGCTTCAGCGTTGACGCTGTTGAGGACATTATCAAATGGGGTCTTGCGAACGGTTACACGTTTATGCCCCTTGACGAGACGAGTTATGGCGCACACCACGGGATTAACAACTAAAGAGCGCGCAAGGGCAATCTGCGACCGGCTGAATGAGCATTATTCGACCGACCTGATCTGCTACCTTGAGCATATGGACGCGTGGCAGTTACTGATTGCGACGATTCTTTCCGCGCAGTGTACCGACGCGCGGGTCAATATCGTGACGAAGGATCTGTTCCGGATCTATCCGGATCCCGGGGCGCTCGGGAAAGCAGATCTCAGGGATGTCGAGAAGGTTATTCATTCGACCGGGTTTTATCATGCAAAGGCGAAGAACATCATCGCCTGCTCGAAGGTGATCGCCGAAGAGTACGGCGGAAAGGTTCCTTCGGACATCGAAACGCTTGTTAAGCTTCCGGGCGTAGGCCGTAAGACGGCAAATGTAATACGGAGTAATATCTTCCACGATCCGAGCATCGTTGTCGATACGCATGTGAAGCGGATTTCGAAGAAACTGGGGCTCACGAAATCGGAGGATCCGGTACAGGTCGAAAAGGACCTGATGCGGGTTCTTCCGAAGGAACAGTGGATATTATGGAACATTCAGATCATTGCGCATGGGCGGAGCATCTGTCCCGCCCGGAAACCGCAATGCGAAGCCTGTTTTTTAAAGGACCTGTGCAAAGAGGGCAAGGGTCGGTAGGACGGCAGTCGGAATGCCGTTTCCGCCACCCTTGTCCTTGTTTTTTGCGCGCCGATATGGTATAATAATTCCGTGTGTTTTGCAGGAGGAAAAGAACCGTGTTTTCGCATCTTACAGTACCGGAATTTCTGCGCATGGGCGCCTACGCCGCAATCGGCCTTCTGATGATCGGATACGGCCTGTTTGTAAGGCGCGCGGCCACCGGAACGGCCTTCTATACGGTCTTTCTGTTCGGCGGAACGGTGCTTCTTCTGTTCGCCGTGTGCGTGCCGCTTCACGTATGGGAGAAGCTCCCGAAAGGGATCCGGATAGCATTTCTCGTATGTCTCACGATAGGGCTTATGCTGTTTCTGTTCGTGGAGGCGCTGATCATAAGACATTTCGGCGATAAGGAAGAGGATGTTGACTACCTGATCGTGCTCGGCGCGCAGGTGTTTGAGGACCGGCCGAGTCTTGTTTTAAAGTACCGGCTTGACCGGGCTGCGGAATACCTTGCGGCGCATCCGGATACGATATGCATCGTCTCCGGTGGGCAGGGAACGAACGAACCTTTCCCGGAAGCGGAGGGGATGTACCGCTACCTCACGGAGGAGATGGGGATTGACGGCGCAAGGATCATCAAAGAGCCGAATTCTTCGAACACGGTGGAGAACCTTAAGTTCTCGCTTGAACTTCTTCCGGGCGCGGACGTGAAGGTCGGGATTGTGACGAATAACTTTCACATTTTCCGCTCCCTTGGAATAGCGAAGAAGCAGGGGTATAAGAACGCGGCGCCGGTTGTGTCGCCGTCGAAGAAGGAGTATCTGCCGACCAATATGCTTCGGGAATTTGTCGGTGTAATCAAGGATTTTTTGTTCGGAAATATGTGACCGAAAGGAGATAGGATCGGATGGAAGAGAATGTCAGAACCGATTCGGGCGAAGAGCTTAGGAATCTGTCCTATAAGTGCCCGAACTGTACGATGCCGTTAAGGTTCGACAACGAAATGAAGCGTTTCGTGTGCGACTACTGTGACGGATCGTTTCTTCTCGAGGAGATTAAGGACGCGGCCAACGACGAGGAGGGCTACAGCTGGGAGGAGGACCATGAGAATCTTCCGGAGGAGCAGCTCGAGGGGACGCGTTCCTATGTGTGCAAATTCTGCGGCGCGGAGGTTGTAACGACGGCGATCACGTCCGCCACCAAGTGTCCGTACTGCGGCAACGTTCTTCTGGTTACGGAGAGCCTTACCGGCATGCTCCGTCCGAACAAGATCATTCCTTTCGAGGTGGACCGCAGCAAGCTGATAAGCCTGTTCAACGCTTTCGTAAAGAAAAAGCATTTCGTGCCGAAAGCCTTCAAGAATAATCCGGTTCTTCAGGAGGTGGAGGGCATCTATGAGCCCTTCTGGCTTTACGATTCGGGCGTGCAGGGCTCGGTTACCTATAATGCGACGAAGACCCGCCGCTGGAGCGATTCCACGTATGACTATGTGGAGACGAGCTATTACGAGGTTGACGTGGATGGCGAGATGCATTTTTCGAACGTGCCCGCCGACGGCAGCAGGCGTCTCGACGACCAGATGATGGACTCCCTCGAGCCGTTTGATTACTCGAAGATGATCGATTTCGAGCCGGGCTACCTGTCCGGTCATATGGCGGAGCGTTTCGACGTAAGCGCCGACGCCAATCTTAAGAGAACGAAGAAGCGCATGTGGAACAGCGCGGAGGCACAGCTTCGTTCAAGCGTTAACGGATACTCTTCCGTGACGAAGAAGTCCTCCGCTCTGAATCAGTTTGACCGGGATGTCCGCTACGCTTTGTTCCCGGTTTACGTGTTCTCGATTCAGTACGGGGATAAGAAATACGATTATGCAGTGAACGGGCAGACCGGTAAGATTGTCGGCGAGCTTCCGTTTTCGAAGAAGGTTTACCGGATTTGGAAATGGTCTCGCATCGGAATCATTTCCGCAATCATCTATCTGCTTATGTTCTTTATGAATTAGGAGGGCGCGATGAGAAAAAGATTATTATCTGTTTTGATTCTTGTTCTGCTCAGTGCCGTCCTTACATTAGGCAGCGCTCTTGCAGCGGACGGTTCCGATGCCGGCAAGACCTCCGAGTCGGATTCGAGCGGTACGGCTCCGCTTTCCGAGAACGGCAAATACTACGTCTTCGGGCGTGTTGTCGACCTCAGTGAGACCCTTGAGAAGGAAGACCGCAACGAGCTTTCCCATTACATTTTCGATTTCATGAATGCCACGGGATGCGATATCCAGATTTATATCATACCCTCCGTTGAGCAGGTCGGTTACACGACGATGGATGAGTTCACCGACGCCAGCTACTTCGATGAGGAGTATCCGCCGGGATACGCCGATACCGGCGCTGACATCATTCTCGTCTATGAGACGGAGAAGGAAGAGGCGTATGTCACATTTTACGGCGGAGACAACCCCTTCAGTCCGTGGTGCATTCTGAAAGCACGCTTGTTCTTCGAATACTATTACCGTGTCGGCAATCCGTACGACGGCTGCATGGGCTTTATCGACCGGCTCTGGACGGAGATCGATAAGAACCATGAAGCTACGGAGCTTCGCACCGACATGATGAACGCGACGTACTTCAAGCCCTACAATAACGACCATATCGCGAGAGTCCTCGACTATTCGAACCTGATTTCCCAGAAGGGCGAGGAGAAGATGACCGGGCAGATTGCGGCAATCCGCGAGAAGTACGGCATCGACGTCGTTATCCTGACGGCTCCCGACAGTGACGGCAAGGACAGTGAAGCCTTCAACGATGACTTCTACGATTATGTAGGTTTCGGTGTCGGTCCGGACAACGATGGCATCATTCTGTTCGTCAACATGGATCCGAATGTCCGTTACTATACGATTTCCACCTGCGGTCTCGGACAGGACTACTTCAACGAATATGTGGAAGACATCTATGACGCGATGTTTGATTCCTTCAAGAGCGGCGACTACGAGCAGGGCATTCAGATCTATCTCTCGGAAGTGGAGAAGCTGATCAACAAGAGTGTTCCCGTTGAGGAGTTCAACGGCGTAAAGCGCGATGACATCAAAAAGGCGGACGATGACGACGACCGTGTCATCGACGATGCCGGCGTGCTGTCCGACTCGAAGAAGAAGGAGCTTGAGAAGACCATCCGCGAGATTCGCAAGAACTACGATATGGACGTTCTTGTGCTGATCCCCGAGGATACCCCGGAGTTCTACCCCGAGGACTATCTCCGTTACTATTACGAATTCATGGGCTACGGTGTCGGAAAGAGCGCCAGCGGAATCGGAATCGTGCTGGATCCGAATTCCTCCACGCGCAATTCGATTCAGGTGTTCGGAAACGCATCCGAGCTCTTCGACAGTGCCGCGCAGTCGCGCCTTAACTCGATGGTGCAGTCGGCCATCGGAAGTAAGAATAACCGCGCGAAGGGCGCACAGACCTTCGTTAAGAAGGTTCGTTTCCGCGCCAAATGGAAACACTATCCGATGACAACCGTCGGAACGATCTTTATGGTCTGCGTCGTGTTCATCGTCATGTCGATCATCGGCCTTGTGAAGAAGGGCTCGAACAAGACGGTTGCAACGGCAGACTCCGCGACCGGGTATCTTGTTCCCGGCTCCTGCAAGGTATTCCGCGTGAACGACCGGTTCTTAAATACCAAGGTCACCAAGTCGAGAAAACCGGAGCCTTCGTCCTCCTCAAGCCGGAGCGGCGGTGGCGGAAGCCATTACAGCAGCAGCGGCCGGAGCCACGGCGGTGGCGGCGGAAGACATTTCTAAACCTGCCTTTTTTGTATGGAGATGAGCATGATCTTTGCAACCTCGGTGATTCGGATTCTCGGCGACTGGTATGTGCCGGTGAGCACCTTCTACGGACTGCTTGTGAGCTTTCTGATTCTCTTCAACGTGCACCGTGTGCCGTTCATGATAATCGGACTGTTCTTCACGCGGAAGTTCCCGCCTGCAAAGCAGTACCATAAGTACGCGGTGCTGATTCCCGCCCGCAATGAGGCGCCGGTTCTTGCTAATCTGTTACAGAGTCTTGCAAAGCAGGACTACCCGAAGGAATATCTGACCGTATTCGTCGTTGCCGACAACTGCACGGATGACACGGCGGGCATCGCCCGGGCGAACGGAGCCGTATGCTACGAGCATCAGAATCCGAATGAGCGGACCAAAGGGTATGCCCTTAAATATCTGTTTGAGCAGATTGCGCGGGACTACGGGATTGAAAGCTTCGAGGGGTATTTCATCTTCGATGCGGACAACCTTTTAAACCGCGATTTCATAAGCCGCATGAACGATTCGTTCGATGCGGGAGAGAAGATTGTTACATCGTATCGGAATTCCAAGAATTTCGACGAAAACTGGGTGTCGGCGTCGTATGCGCTTCACTGGATCCGCTCAAGCCGGATGCGCCACCGCGCGCGTTCCGTGCTGCGCCTCGCGACCAACATTCAGGGCACCGGTTTTCTGTTCGCGAACGAGCTGGTGCGGGACGGCTGGAAGTATGTTTCCCTGACGGAGGACCGTGCATTTACCGCCGATGCGGTTGCGCACGGCTACGCGATCTCCTATAACGATGCGGCGATGTTTTATGACGAGCAGCCGACAAGCATCAAGATCGGCTTCCGGCAGCGCATCCGCTGGTCGAAGGGACACCTGCAGGCCTTCGTCGAAACCGGCTGGTATCTGTTTTTGAACATCTTCGTCGGAAACGTGTTCCGAAAGAAGGAAGAGCGACGTAAGATGCCACTCGGAAAGCGCATTCTCGAAGGCATCCGCCACCGGTTCGCGGCATACGACACACTGTCGCAGCTGCTCCCCGGGGCATTGATCAACGCCATCGGATTCGTCATCGTGACCGCGTTCTTTTTGTCCTGCCGCGCCTACACCGTCGGCACCACCGTTAACCTGTTCGGCGGAAAGGACTGGATTTCGGTAATCGTGCGGTTCTTCCGCGGCGACGCGATGCCGGTAACGATCTCACCCGGCGCGCGGGCGGTCATCGGCAACGCAGGCCTCACATTTTTCGTGTTCTGGCTGTCGCGCGTGCAGATTGAGATTGCCAACGTGTTCCAGGCGGTTTACCTGTTCTTCACGGACCGTAAGCGCATCAAACCGATGCCCTTACGGCGGAAAGTCTGGTTCATCCTGACGTTCCCGACCTTCGATCTGTTCTACCGCTGGTCAATGTACATCGCCCTGTTTAAGAAGGTCACCTGGAAGCAGATTCCGCACACAAGCGCGATTACGATCGAAGATATAGAAAGTTCTCAGAAGGAAGTTGTAAGTTGAGTAAGAATAACGGAAAATCCCATAGTAAAGACGTGAGGTCGCGTAAGACCGCAGCAATTATTCTTGCCGCGCCCCTGCTCGTGATGGATCTTTTTGCACGCGGGCTCGTGATCGCCGGGACGAATTACCGGTCTATATACATGTACCTGCCGGGTATCCTTTTCATGGTCATGTGGATCGCGCTTTTCACCGGATTCTGCATGTTTCTGCCGCGCCTTGCCGGGCGGATTACCTACGCGGTGATTGCCGTACTCACGTACATATTCTTCCTTTGCAACATCATTTCGTATACCTACACGGGCTTCTGCTTCAGCTTTACGCTGATGAAGATGGCCGGTGAGGGCAAGAACTACATCGGCGGAGCCATAAGGGCTTCCGGGCCGATCCTGTGCGCGGTTTACTTTAACGTGTTCCTTGCAATCCTTTTCGCGATCCTTGCCGGTTTTCCAAAGAAGAGGCTCAGCGGAAAAGCATTCTTCGGAATAGCGGCCGGTTTCCTCGCGCTGCACATCGTAAATCCGTTACTCTACGGCGCCAAAGCGGACGAGCTCCGCTGGGATGCATGGAGAAGACCGCGTAATGTCTACGAGGCCTTCAACGACAAGAACAAGAGCCTGATCATCAGCGGGCTTACCGAATACACCGTCCGCGACTTCTACCTGTCCTTTTTGAAAAAAGAGGAGAGCATAGGAAGCGAGGATGAGGCGTTCCTCACGGAAGCTTTCTCCGATAAGAGTCTTGCGGAAAGCAATGATTATACAGGAATATTCCGCGGAAAGAACGTCATCTTTTTACAGATGGAAGGCATCGATGACTGGCTTGTGACGGAAGAGACAATGCCGGTTCTGACTGCTCTTCTTAAGGAATCGATTAACTTTACGAATCATTATTCATTTTTCAACGGCGGCGGATCTACTTTCAACTCCGAATTTGCCGTCAATACCGGATATCTGACGCCGCTTTCCTATCAGCGGAACGCGTTCACATTTAACGCAAATGCGTTTCCGTACTCGATGCCGAGACTGTTTCAGGCGGAGGGGTACACGGTCAACGCGTTTCACATGAATACCGAAGAGTACTACTCCCGGGGCATCAACTATAAGGCGTGGGGCTATGACGGCTACCACGGTTTTCTGGACCGGCCGGGTTGCAACGATATTCTGCACCGTCTGGACCGGACGCTGATTCTTGATGAAGAGTTTGCAAGCATGATCTTCGAAACCGGTCATCCGACCGTGTCGTACATCATCACATTTACCCCGCATGCGCCCTTCGTTACGACAGGCGACGAAGTCGGTACTTATCTCGCGGAGGAGAAGTACGGCGAGCCGCAGAACTTCGACGAGGAGGAGACCGCGAAGCTGATGGGCGGCGAGACCGACCGGATGATCGGGCTGCTTCTTGACAAGCTTCGTGAGACGGGCCTTTACGAGAATACGGTGATTGTCGGCTATGCGGACCACTACCTTTACACGATTGAGGACAAGGACGTGATTCCCCGGAACAAGCCGGACGCGGACACGAACCTCGTGAATCACACGCCGTTCTTCATCTGGAGCGCGGACGTGACGCCTGAAGAGATTACAAAGGTCAATTCCCAGGTAGACATTCTGCCGACGGTTCTTAACATGATGGGCATCCCGTATCAGAAGAGCACCTACATCGGAAGCGACATCATGTCACCCGGTTACAAGGGCTTTGTGTTCTTCCCGGACACTTCCGTTTATGACGGGCGCATCTATGCGGAAAATGCGACGATCGTCAAGGGCTCCGGCACGAAAGAGGAACTTACGGAGCTTCTTTCACAGGTGAATTACCTGATAAAAAAGAACGATCTTACACTGAAATACGACTGGTTCCGTGAGCATTAGAAGCAGGGAAACGACAGGTTCTGAGGGCGTTGGAAGCAGGGAAACGACAGACTCCGAAGCACAGGAAAGCAAGAGAACAGGCATGAAGACTACGGTTCAGGGATACAACATAAACTATAAGATTTCCGGCGAGGGCGATCGGACGCTCGTGATCCTTCAGGGATGGGGAACGAAGCTTGAAGTGTATGATTCGGTTGCCGCCTGCGTGAATTCGGGCATGCGCGTCGTGCAGTTTGATCTGCCCGGCTTCGGCGGTTCGGATGAGCCGCGGGAGAGCTGGGGCGTCGACGAATTTACCGATTTCTTCGTCGCTTTCATGGAGAAGCTCGGAATCCGCGAGGCAACGCTTCTCGGGCACTCTTTCGGAGGCCGTATCATCATCAAGCTTGCAAACCGGGAGAATCTCCCGTTTACGATTACGAATATCATTCTGGTTGACGCGGCGGGCATCCGCGCAAAGCTTACGAAGAAGCAGAAGCGCAAGCAGCGTCGTTACAAGATCCTGAAGAAGATCCTTCTGTGGAAACCGGTTCACGCGATGTTCCCGGAACTGATTGACGACTGGAAGTCAAAACAGGGCTCGGCGGATTACCGGAATGCAACACCGAGGATGCGTGAGTGCATGGTGAAATCCATTAACGAGGATCTGACCGACCTGCTCCCAGGAATCAAACAGGAAGTGCTCCTAATCTGGGGCGATAATGACACCGCGACGCCGCTTTCGGACGCAAAGCTCATGGAAGCGAAAATTCCGAACAACGGGCTTGTCGTACTGTCACCGGCGGGACATTACAGCTTCCTTGACCAGCCGGCAGTATTCCGGAACGTGATGAAGTCCTACCTGAAGCCTTAGGCAATCTGAATAGTATGCGGAGGCCCTGGGCGGGCAGCGCCGAATAAAACTTTACGAGGCAGATTTATGATGCTTTATCGAACAATCGGAATAGCTGTGCTTACGCTTGCCGCGTGGTTTCTGACCATGCGCTACAACCTGCATATGCTGCAGCTGAACGGCTATAAAAACGTAGAACACCTGAAGCGGACGCTTCGGACCTGGAACCGTCAGTGGCTTCTGATGGCCGGCGTGATTCCCGGCGTGCTGCGTTGCATCTTCACCGACCTTTGGGCGGACATCGTATGCGCCGTTTATCTGCTCCTTCTGATTTTCATCTACAACCTGATGCGCCGCACCAAAGCGAAGAAAAAACTCGTGTACACGGCGCGTGTGAAGCGTATGCTTGCGGCGCACGTCATCGTCTCGGCAATCCTTCCGGTTGTCGCCTGGCTGGTACTCGGCTTTGATTATCTGAGCGCCGGGCTGGTGCTTACCGTGAGCCTTCAGTGGATTCTTCTCGTACTCACGAACTTTTTGATGAAGCCTGCCGAGAAAGCCGTCGGCAATCATTACATCAATGATGCAAGGCGTCGCCTTAAGGAAATGGGAGACCGCCTCACGATTATCGGCGTCACCGGAAGCTACGGCAAGACAAGCGTCAAGTTTTATCTGAAGACTCTGCTTTCCGCGAAGTACGACGTGCTCGTTACGCCGGAAAGCTTTAATACCCCCATGGGCGTCGTACGGACCATCCGTGAGCAGCTCCGCCCGTCGCACGAGATCTTCGTCTGCGAGATGGGTGCGAGACACGTGGGCGACATCAAGGAAATATGCGACATCGTGCATCCGAAGCACGGCGTCATCACCTCAATCGGACCGCAGCACCTCGAGACGTTCTTCACGATGGACAACATCCGCAACACGAAGTACGAGCTTGCGGACGCGCTTCCGAAGGACGGAATGCTCTTTTTAAACGGCGACAGCGAGGAAGTTGTGAAGAAGGCGTCAGAGTATCCGGGCGCGATCTTTTATCACGCAGGGTTAGCGGCAAATGCCACGGAGGCGGTCGCCGCTAACAGCGGTGGTTCTGTCGTGGGTGCAGACAGCAAAGCAACCGATTCCCTGAGCGGATATTATGCGACAGATATCAAGGTTTCCTCCCTCGGTACGGAATTCACCGTACATGCACCGGACGGAAAGGAAGAGACCTTCCAGACGCGCCTTGTGGGCGGTCATAACGTGATTAACATCATCGGCGCGATCGCGGTAGCCAATCAGCTCGGAATTGCGCTTTCCGACCTGAAGATTCCGGTACGGAGACTGGAGCCGGTACCGCACCGCATGCAGCTACTCGGACGCGGAGCGGTGACGATTATTGATGACGCGTATAACTCGAATCCGGTGGGCAGCAAGGCTGCCGTAGAGACACTCGGGCTGTTCGACGGCGTAAAGATTCTGGTGACGCCCGGCATGGTTGAGCTCGGCGATAAGGAAGCGGAATACAACAAGGCGTTCGGCGGTTACGCCGCGAAGAACTGCGATTACATCTGCCTCGTCGGCAGAAAGCGCGCGGAGCCGATTGCGGCCGGCGCACTTGAGGCAGGCTTCCCGGAGGAGAAACTGAGAATCTTCGACCGGCTGCAGGAGGCACTTGATTTTGCCTACTCCGTCGGTGATGAAGGGCACAAGTTTATCCTTCTCGAGAATGACCTGCCGGACAACTACTAGAACGAATCAATCCGATATAAAACCCGGAGAAACCGGGAGAAAGGACGGACTCGGTCACATTTTTCGCAGGCCGGGTAAGTAAAAGCATGAAAACAAGAGTCGCTATGATGTTCGGAGGAAAGAGCGTGGAGCATGAGGTTTCGGTCATTACCGGAATTCAGGCGCTTCTCAGCATGGATACGGAGCAGTATGACGCCATCCCCGTGTATCTGACCAAGAAGAATGAAATGTATGTCGGAGAGGACATCGGGAAGATTGAATGCTATAAGGATATCCCTTCTTTGCTGAAACGCTCGCAGAGAGTCATTCTGGTGAACGAGGGCGGCCGGTTCCTTCTTCAGCCGTTCCCGCAGAAACTGTTCGGCGGGAAGAAGGCGATTGAAATCGATGTCGCATTTCCCGCCGTGCACGGCACGAACGTCGAAGACGGCACGCTGCAGGGATACCTGAAGACCGTCGGCATTCCGTTCGTCGGCTGTGACGTGACTGCGTCGGCTGTCGGAATGGAAAAGTTTGTGCAGAAGGCAGTGCTTAAGGAATACGATATTCCGCTTCTGCCTGCGAAGATTTATAAGCTTTCCGATTACGCCAAGCTGGACACTCTGCTGGATTCCGTCGAGATGACGTTCGGATATCCGGTTATCGTAAAGCCCGTCAACCTCGGATCGAGCGTCGGTATCAGCGTTGCGAAGGACCGCGAGGCGCTGACGCAGGCAATGGACGACGGCTTCCGTTATTCGACCAAGGTAATCGTTGAGCATGCGATTTCGAAGCTTCGGGAGATCAACTGCGCGGTACTCGGCGATGAGAACGACGCAGAGGCCTCGGAAATCGAAGAACCGATGCACAGTGAGGAAATCCTCAGCTACGAGGATAAATACGTAAGCAACGCCAAAGGAAGCGGTCAGAAGGGCATGGCAAGCGTCGCCCGGAAGATTCCCGCGGAGGTTCCGAAGGAAATGCGTGAGGAAATCCGCAGTCTCGCAGTGAAAGCCTTCCAGGCACTCGGCTGTAACGGCGTTGCCCGAATCGACTTCATGATTGATGAAGAGACCGGCAGGCTATACTTCAACGAAATCAACACGATTCCGGGTTCCCTCGCATTCTATCTCTGGGAGCCGCTCGGAGTTCCGTACAGGGAATTGCTGAACCGCATGATTAAGCTTGCGCTGAAGCGGGTACGTACGGAGCAAGCCATCACATTTTCCTTCGATACGAATATTCTGAATACGGCTTCATTCGGAGGCAGCAAGGGGGCAAAGCGATAATATGTTTTCTTTTTTGCAGAAAGAGACCCACAGTCAGTTGGAGCAGATTGTTACACGCCTTAAGTTAAATGCATCAAACAATTACCGCGACGCGACCAAGGAAGATCTCGCGGAGCTTACGAAGAAGTACGAGGAGCTGAAAGCGGCCGGAAAACTGAATCAGAAGCAGATAGATTACTACAGGTGTAGAATAGTGGAATATACGGGAAAACTTGAGAATTTCTCGCACAAGTCGCAGAAGGTAGGAAAGTATTCCGGAAAGATTTGATATCCTTAATGATTCCTGCGCGGATGAATGCTGCAGCATTGGAGAAAAAGATTTAACGGCAAATGCGCCGGTTGCCTTTTGGCAGCCGGCGCATTTTTTATATGTCGTATACTCTGCGCAGATCGTGGCAGATGTGGTCGAGGTCCGGATAAAGGGAACCCTCGGTGATGCCGAACACGCGGAGGCTTTCGACGAAGTACTCGCGGCGGTCGGCGGGAATGATGATCTTATAAAGCATGTTGTCGTCACAGATGTCCTCGAGGCGCCTTAACGAATTGTGCACCGTGAAGCAGGCCTGCTGCGAGTAGAGACGCAGATGGCTGTCAGTCGAGTAGCAGGCAAGGATTTTGTCCTCAAGCACCGGATTGTGGTGCAGGTGCTTGAACGCCGGAAGGAGCATCTCCTGAGCGGTGTCGGCATCAATCGGGTAGATGCAGTTGCCGAAGCCCTCCTTCTCATTCAGGCGGTTCGGCGCAAGCACCCAGACGCAGGCGTCCATGCCCGGATTTTTGAGATAGGTCTCGGTGGCAAAGAACACCGCGATCAGCGGCGAGCGGGACCAGTCGAGCATTCGCGTCGGAAGCCCGTGATGCTGCATCAGGGCAACCCATCCGGAGTAGTCATGCTTCTCGGGCGGATTCTTTAAAATCTGCTTTCCGCGGATATAGAAATCATTCGTGATGAAACGCTCAATCTCAAGGCGCTTCTCGCTGCGCTGAATCGACGGAACCAGAGTCAGCGAGGAATTCTCCTCACCGCGGTACCAAAGCCCCTGCTGATGCCTTGCAGCCAGCGCTTTCAAAAACTGTAAAAGCTCATCGATCGTGCTGATATCAATCGTAATCATAGGTTTCTCCTTATTATCGCGCCGCGGTAAATGGGACGCGGCCGCCGGTGAACGGGCAGCCTTCGAATTTGCCGCACAAACCATATATGTTATTATATCTTTTTTTGAGAAATAAGTAAAGGAATGTTGCCCTTTTCTTCGGAATTTAGTATACTGAATTTTCGGAAGGAATTCCGAAAACATATGATATCGGGGGGATATTACATGAAAGACAGGAAAAAGTTTCTTTTGAAAATCGGCATTATCGAGGGCGTGCTGCTTCTTGCGATCGTGGTTCTCGTAGTGCTGAAGCTGACCGTGTTCTCAGGCTCCGGAAAGAAGCCGAAAGAGGATAAGCGTGACCTTAACGGCCTTGAGGTAACCATGCTCGACTGGTGGACGGGGGATGCCTGGGGCGAGGAGAGCAGCGATTATGACAAGGCTTTCTTCGAAATGCTGCATAAAGCGGAACAGGAGCATAACTTTACGTTCCGCCGGTACAGTGATCCGGATTATTTCTGGGGAGACGATTACACGGAGCGAATTGCGCTGTCAATCAC
>JAEEGI010006867.1_pt1 | contig 25627 bp, 21 predicted proteins | sample 8958751 | NCBI WGS metagenome assembly JAEEGI01 (sample SAMN16246545, study PRJNA631951) | gut metagenome | biome: gut microbiome; feature: rumen; material: KS-attached | host: Bos | place: Iran: Karaj | collected 2018-10
AGCATCGGCTACAATGCGTTCCGTGACTGCTCCGGCCTGACGAGCGTGACCATCGGGAACTCCGTGACGAGCATCGGTTACCGTGCTTTCTCTGGCTGCTCCGGTCTGACAGACGTCTTCTGCTATGCAAAAAATGTTCCAACAACAGGCGCTAACCCGTTCTACGAATCCCCCATCTCATGTGCAACCTTGCACGTACCTGCTGCATCCCTGAGTAGCTATCAGGAGACAGAACCTTGGAGTGGCTTCGAACAAATCGTGGCTCTTCAGAAGTGCGCCACTCCCACCATCGCCTTCACTAAAGGCAAGCTTTCGTTTGAATGCGAGACGGAGGGTGTGGAGTATGTGTACGACATCAGCATGACGGGCAGCCAGTCGGGCAGGGGCAATGACATCGTGCTGCCCGGCCTGCCAAACACATACGCCGTCAGCGTCTACGCCACGAAGGAAGGCTGGGTTGATTCCGATGTGGCTACCAAGACTCTGACCTTCCAGGCCAACAGGGGCGACGCCAACGGCGACGGCGAGATCACCATCGCTGACATCACCACCCTCATCAACACTATTCTGGGCAACAACAATGCTGCAGGCTCGCGGGCGAAGGTGGCAGAGAATGAAGAGGGGCGGTGATCCTGCTATGCAGATAAAGTTGGCAAACTGATGGCAAGACTTGCACTCTATACGCTGAAATACATCGACAAGTCGGCAGGTTATAAGCACGATTTGTTCAGCGACGGCCCGGGACTTCAATATGACAAGGCTCTGGGCCGTCATCCAGAAGCAGGTGATGACCGGCGCCGGCGGCACGCAGGAGAAATGGGCCGCAAGGCTGACCACGTGCTGAGCGCGGCTGACAAGGGCGGCGGTGTCTGCCGGCTGATGTCGTTCTCGCTGAGCAATGCCGCCTACGGCGGTCAGGAGGGTCCGCTGGTGTATGTCGTCGTGGAGGCCGCCGCCGATGCTCCCAGCGGAGAGCTGACAGCCACGCTGCGCTCGCCGGTGTTCACCCAGGCCGACGGCACGCAGGTGAAGTGGGCGGACGTGAGTTTCGCGATCACCATCGGCGGTGAGGTCATCGCCGGCGACGTGAACAGCGACGGCCGTGTCGACGGGCTCGACGTGGTGACGCTGGCGCGGTATCTCGTAGGCGAGGATCCTGTCCCGTTCAATGCCGCCGCTGCCAATGTCAATGGCGACGATGGCATCAGCATCGCGGATGTGGCGGGAGTCATCGAGATTTCGAGATCTCGAAATCTCGAGATGGCGCCCTCGAAATATCGGAATATCGAAATCACGAAATAACGACGCTCGAAATCCCGAAATATCGAAATCTCGAAATAACGAAAAAAAGAACTGAACTATGATCGAAATCAAGAACCCCGGCTACTTCTGGCTCGACACCTGGGTGCTGGCCAACGTGATTCAGCTGGCCACGCAGGACTTCTGCCTGCGCTTCCTGAACCGGACGAATGACCCCTGCGGAAGGCAGTTCGACCAGATGACCCAGGCGGCCCGCTCGGCTCCGGCCAACATCGCGGAGGGCAACTCACGGCACTCTACCTCGCGCGAGACGGAGATGAAGCTGACGGACGTGGCGCGAGCCAGCCTGGCGGAGCTGGCCAACGACTACCTGAACTGGCTGCTCATGCAGGAGCGCGTGCCCTGGTCGATAAGGTCGGAGGAGTTCAGGCGCGTCAACAGCATTCAGCTCGACCGGCCGGAGTATAAGGACGACGTGCAGCACCTGAGCAGCCTGCACATCCTGAGGCAGAAGCATAAGTTCGATGCATGGCTCGGCAGCGACAACTCGCTGGTGGCAGCCAACTGCCTGCTGGTGCTCTGCAACCGGCTGATCCTGATGCTGCGCCGACAGATAGAGCATCTGCTCGGCACGTTCAAGGAGGACGGCGGCTTCACTGAAGGCCTGACGGCCGAGCGCCTGGCCTACCGCACGCAGCAGAGCGTGCAGGCCGATGCCCCCTCCTGTCCGCTATGCGGCAAGCCGATGATCAGGCGCGTGGCGAAGAAGGGCATCAACTCGGGCAGGGAGTTCTGGAGCTGCAGCGACTATCCCAGCTGCAATGGGACGCGGAATGTGGTGTGATGATTTCGGCATGCTGCAAGACAAGTTATTACTTGCTTTTTTGCATTATTAACACTTGAAAGTGGGGAGATTCTCTTGTGATTTATTACCTTTGTGGCCTTTTTTATTTCATTTTAAAACGACACAAAAAAGGGTATGATGAACAGTGAGGAAATAACAGCATGGATCAAAAGCTTCAGGGAGGCTCTCGACGACGAGACGGCGACGGTGAAGCAGAGGCTGGCACAGCTCAATGCGTATGGCCAGGCCCTCGACATCATCGAGGCGCTGGAGGGCCAGGTGGCCAGCCTGAACGAGAAACTGACAAAAAGGGACGAGGAGGTCGACAGCCTGACAATGCAGCTTCAGGAAGAGAGAAACCTGCGTCTGACCATCGAGATGCGCTTCAAGGAGATGAGCAAGCTGTCGGTGTCGCGCCCCGAGGCGGCGCTGATGGCCTATATGCTTGCCGAGCGGCTTCACATCGACCAGAAGTGGAAGTTTTTCGAGCAGCTATGGCACCGCAAGAACATGCGCAACGACTACAACACGGCGCTCGAGCAGCGCAAGTCGCTGGATTTTCAAGATCGGCTGAAAGAAATACTGGGCTGATTTTCAGCTGATTGCAAAAACCTGTACCCCCTACGCGTTCCCCCTGCGTAGGGGGTTTTTGTTTTCATATTGTTGTACCTTTGCACCGTCGAAAGTTGAATCGGCGGTGCTCTTTGACTTATTGCTACAACCAACCGCTCGGAAGGCTTGGCGGAGATAATGGTAAGGAATGAAAGACAACTCAGACAACTAAGACAACAATTAAAACAGAAAATAGTTCTTGCCTTGCAAGCGAGCAGAGCTCGAGCGGTCTAAGTTGTCAAAGGAATGAAAGACAACTCAGACAACTGGGACAACATTTAAAACAGAAAAGAGTTCTTGCCTTGCAAGCGAGCAGAGCTCGAGCGGTCTAAGTTGTCTAAGTTGTCTTTTAATATATTTCAAATCAATCTAACAAAATGGAAACAAAAATATTGAAAGTGGTACGCCAGGGCGAGGCCTTCCGCGTACAAAGTCAGAAGAACGAGTCGGGAAGCATACAGAAATGCTTGATCGTGCTCAGGGAACTGGGCGGCTCGAAGTTCGAAAACGAATATGCGTGCGCCATGCTGGGCAACCTCGCGGCGTGCCGGTTCTATGAAGGCGACGTGGTCGTGGCCACGCTCCGCTTCTCTACGCATGAGTACCAGGGACAGACGTTCCAGGAGATACTGGCGACGGACATTGTTCCCGTGGGGAAAGGGTGAAGGTTGAAGGTTAAAGTTTGAAGTTTGAAGTTTAAAGGTTAAAAGGTTAGAGTCGGAGGAATGAGCGAGGAAAGGTATCCGGATGTAATTGAGCTCAAACTGAAACTTCGCTTTTCCAATGCTCATTAAATTCGACTTAAAAATGGAAACAACAATCATATTACAATCAGAAATCGTCGGAAACGACACACAACGCATGACGTCGCTCGAGATTGCCGAGCTGACGGGTAAACAACATAAGAACGTGATGCAGGCCATCAGAAATATGGAACCGGCATGGGAAAAAACATGTGGGCTGAAATTTCAGCTGACATCTCGAACCATCGTCCAGCCTAACGGCGGAACGCGAGAAGTGCCCTGCTACTCGCTCACCAAGACCGAGTGCCTGTACATCGCCACGAAGTTCAACGACGAGGCACGCGCACGGCTGGTGCTGCGCTGGGAGGAGCTGGAGAGGAGAAGCCTCACCCCCAACCCGAAGGGCGAGGGGAGAAGCCTCACCCCCAACCCCTCTCCAACTGGAGAGGGGGGACGGACTCCCTCTCCACCATAGGCGCCTCCCCTCTCCAGTTGGAGAGGGGTCGGGGGTGAGGCCGGTGAGGCCCCTTTAAGAACAATTAACGCGCCCCTATACAAGATTCGGCGACGGGGCGCGTTATATAGACAAAACTCTAAGTACGAGAAAGATGAAAACGATGAAAACCTGGAGAATCATCCTCGCGATGACCGCTGCCGTGCTCTCACTAGCCTCTTGCAGCAGCGACCCTGAATATGCCGACCCTGAGGCCCACGAGAAGACGGTGGCACTGAACGAGCAGTACGCACCGCTCATGATTGGCACCTGGCACTATGAGAAGACCGGCGACACGCAGCGCTACTTCGAGGAGCTGACCTTCCGAGCCGACGGCACGCTGACGGGAACGAGGAAATGGCAGGTGCGCAAGCTCGTCACCATCGGCGGCGAACAGCAATATACCGACTGGGAAGACCTCGACCCGCTGGTGGGTGCGTTCACGGGGGAGTGGAAACTGAGCTACTGGAGCCCTGAAGGGCAGGACGGGCAGAAGCGCAACATCCTGCAGCTGACGGCCAGCTACGACGATGGGGAATATATGGCGTATTCAACGAATGTGGACTTCGGCTATGCCGACGCCACCACTCTCCGCATCCAGGGCCTCTACGTCAGGGATGCCGACGGATGGATCAACTTCGAGCGTGGTGAGGCGGAGCCTAGTTTCTGAAAGGCCGCAAAGTAACCAACTCCCCTCCCTTGTAGGGGAGCGGCTGACGCCAGAGGACGATCGGAAGGGAGGGGAGCGGCTGACGCAAGAGCTCGAGCGGGCTTGCAAAACAGAAGACAATAGTTTATACGCAAAAAAGCAAAAAAAACGCGGCAGGAGTATCATAATTCGGAAATATTTTGTACCTTTGCAACATCAAATCAAAAAGAACCTGACCTATGAACAATAGCGACAGCATAGTCATCATTCCTACTTATAACGAGAAGGAGAACATCGAGAAAATCATCCGGGCCGTCTTCGGACTGGAGAAGTGCTTCCACATACTGGTCATCGACGACGGATCGCCCGACGGTACGGCTCAGATCGTGAAGGGCCTTATGGCCGGCGAGTTTGCCGACCGCCTGTTCATCATCGAGCGCAGCGGCAAGCAGGGCCTGGGCACTGCCTACATCACGGGCTTCAAGTGGGCGCTGGAGCACGACTACGAGTATATCTTCGAGATGGATGCCGACTTCAGTCACGACCCCAACGACCTGCCGCGCCTGTACGGCGCCTGTCACGACGAGGGCTACGATGTGGCTGTGGGCTCGCGCTACGTGAGCGGCGTGAACGTGGTGAACTGGCCTATGGGCCGCGTGCTGATGAGCTACTACGCCTCGAAGTACGTGCGGATGGTGACGGGCATCAAGGTGCGCGACACTACGGCGGGCTTCGTATGCTACCGCCGCAAGGTGCTGCAGACCATCGAGCTCGACAAGATCCGCTTCAAGGGCTACGCCTTCCAGATAGAGATGAAGTTCACCGCCTATAAGATAGGATTCAAGATCAAGGAGGTGCCCGTGATCTTCATCAACCGCCGCGAAGGCACGAGCAAGATGTCGGGAGGCATCTTCTCAGAGGCATTCTTCGGCGTGATGCGCCTGCGCTGGGACGGCTGGACGCGCCGCTACCCTGCCCTGCCCCTGCTGCTGGTGATGCTGCTCTCGCTGGCTATGCCTGCCGACGCGCAGAACATACCTACCGTGACCACCGACACACGCTATGCACGCGGTGCGACGATGGCCTTCGGACGCGTGAAGAAGGTGAGCATCACCGGCACCACCATCACCGAGCGAGGCATGTGCTGGGCTCAGCATCCGCAGCCCACCTACGACGAGAACCACACCACCAACAACGACCGCCTGAACAACAACGGCTTCATCTACTGGCTGCGCGACCTGCAGCCCGCCACATTATATTATATGCGTGCATACGCGATGACGAAGGAGGGCGACATAGGCTACGGCGACGACATCAAGTTCTACACCCTGCCCAAGGGGCAGATCACCTTCACGATGCGCGACGGCGGCGACCAGGCTACCTACGACCGCATCAAGAACGCCACACAGACGGCCGTCGACTGGTGGAACAACCTGACGGAGATGAAGGGATTCCATCCCAACGTGGGCTATGCCAGCGGCACGCCTACGGCCGACTGCTCCTACGGCGGATGGATACGCGTGGGACCGAACACCAGCTACCAGCGCCCAGGCACCATCATGCACGAGATGCTGCACGGATGCGGCGTCATACCCTGGGCCGACACCGAGTGGAGCCGACATACCCTGCGTGAGATCGTCAACGGCGACGGATACGGCACAGGCCACTGGCTGGGCGACCGCGTCACGGAGGTGCTGCGCTTCTGGGACAACAGCACTACGGCTCAGCTCAACGGCGACTATCAGCACATGTGGCCCTACGGCATCAACGGAGCCAGCGAGGACAACGGCACCGACCTGCTCTACATAGGCAACGGACTCATCTGTCAGGCCCTGGGCGAGGACGGACTGCAGCACACCAACTCGCTCTTCGCCGAGCCCTACTACGCCTTCCTGCAGGAGGACACCATCAAGTACTACATCAAGAACGAGGACAAGGAGCGCGGATTCTATACCTCCTACCTCATGCCCGACGCCAGCGGACGGCTGAAGTGGCTGGACCTCTCGGCACAGGAAGCCACGCAGAACGACAGTGCCGCCTGGACCATCACCTTCACGCCCGGCAACCAGTACTACCAATTCCGCAACGTAGCCACAGGCCAATACATGACCTACAGCGGCAACACCTTCAGGACCGCAGAGCGCACGGCGCTCACCGCCAACGAGGACTTCCACCTGATGAAGGGACGCGTGGACGTGACGCTGGGCAGCGAGAACCTGCGCGGCTACTGGATCATTCACCCCACAAGCAACTGGACGCCGCCCTGCCTGACGGCCAACGCCAGCAACAACACTGCCGGACAGACCTTCAACATCGCCAACAGCTCGACCCGCCAGCGCTGGCTCATCCTGACGGCCGAGCAGACCGCCACCTTCGAGCAGGCTGCCGTCAACCAGCTGAAACAGCAGACGGCCGACATACTGCAGCCCATCAAGGCGCTGGCAGCTGTGCCCTACACCGAAAGCTCGGAAGCAGCCCACCAGGCCTTCGCCGAGGCCCTCAGCAGCATCGACCAGAAGATCGACGCCGGCACCACCTATGCTGACGTAGCCCCCCTCGCCGACGAGGCCCGCGAGGCAGCACTGAACTATCTCAACGCCGCCTCACCTGCCAACCTGAGCCAGCCCTTCGACGTGACCTACATCATGCCCAATGCCAATATGAGCACTGCCGACGGATGGTCGCAGGCACCCGCCATCGCCTTCTCGTGCGGAGAGTTCTATCAGAAGGCATTCGACACCTACCAGACCGTGAGCAACCTGCCCAAGGGCACCTTCCGCTTCCTCGTCAATGCCTTCGAGCGACCGGGCAAGGCCGCTGACGTATACAACAGCTACCTGGAGGGCAACGACCAGGTGAACACCTATTTCTATGTGAACAACGACGAGGTGAAAATCAAGAACATCGCCTCTGAGGCACAGACGCGCAAACAGGGAGGAACGGAGTCGAACGTGGGCGGCCGCTACTACATACCCAACGACATGCAGTCGGCCAGCAAGTACTTTGCGAAAGGATTCTATGAGAACAGCCTGACCCTAGAGAGTCATACCGGACAGGCAAAGGTAGGACTGAAGGGAGGCAGCACCGAGAGCTACGACTGGTGTATCTTCGGCAACTTCCGCATCCTGTTCTACGGCAATGCCAGCCTCGAGGATCTGGCCGGCGTAGCAGCCCCCGCCACTGCCGCCGTCACCCCCGCCACCGTCTATTCGCTCGACGGCCGCAGGCTGCAGGTAGCCAAAGAGTCGCTCAAGCCCGGCATCTACATCATCGACGGCCGGAAAACGGTAGTGAAGTAGGCAATTACAGCAAGCTAACCAACTCCCCTCCCTTGTAGGGGAGGGGCAGGGGTGGGGTCAGTATCTTTTCCACAGAGGACGAACTCGCTGAAAGGAAAGTTTCAGACCCCACCCCTACCCCTCCCCTTCTTGCGTCCCTTCGGTAGCAAGCGAGCAGAGCTCGAGCGGAAGGGAGGGGAGCTGCTGCGCCAGTTATGCCTGCAAGTACAAGCCTACAGCTGGCTGAGACGGGCAATGTACTTGCCCAGGATGTCGAACTCGAGGTTGACCGTAGTACCTACCTGGATATCCTGGAAGTTGGTGTGCTCCATCGTGTAAGGAATGATGGCCACCTGGAACGAATCGGAGGTAGGATTGCACACCGTCAGCGACACACCATTCACCGTGACCGAACCCTTATCCACCGTAAAATAGCCGCGACGGGCCATCTCGCGGTCCTCCGGATACTGGAAGGTGAAATAAGTCGAGCCGTTGGCATCCTCACGGGCCGTGCACAGCGCCGTCTGGTCAACATGCCCCTGCACGATATGCCCGTCGAGACGCCCGTTCATGAGCATCGACCGCTCCACATTCACTTTGTCACCCACGCGCAGCAGCCCCAGATTGGAGCGTTGCAGCGTCTCTTTCATTGCCGTAACGACATAGCGTGAGCCGTCGATGCTCACAACGGTCAGGCACACGCCATTATGCGCCACGCTCTGGTCGATTTTCAGTTCGCTGACAAATGAGCACGTCAGGGTGAAGTCGATGTTGTCCCTGTCGTGACGGATGGCTACTACGGTAGCAAATTCTTCGATGATTCCTGAGAACATTATTCCTGGAGATTTTATAGAAAAAAAGAAAGGACCGCGCCAGTTGATGTGATGAAAACTCCTTATTGAATAAGTTGCGGTAGCTCTCTGCTTTTGTAATCCACCGGCACGGGAATGCTTGGTTAGTGGCCCGCCATTGGCAAGAGAAGACGTCCCGGTTTTCACGTGTTATTTGATGAGTATCCCGATCGTTCTGACACGGTCCCTATGGGGCGTTAATGACTTTCAAATCATTTTTGCAGTACAAAGTTACTAACTTTTTTTGTAATACGCATGCCATTTAAGGTTTTTTAATAACATACTGCATCCTTTTTCCTTTCGTTCTCATTTTTTTTACTTACCTTTGCACATGCAATACTAATCTATCAACTACGCTAAAGAACGATGAAAAGAACAATCTTTACGCTAACGATGCTGACGATGATGGTCACGCTGAGTGCTGAGAACCCTTATAAAGTGTACACCCAGGGCCTGCCGTTCGAGATGCCCGAGGTGAATGCTCCGCAGATTCCCGACCGCCAGGTGCTGCTGAGCGACTATGATGCCGACGGCACCGGTCAGCGACTGTGCACCGATGCCTTTGTTCGTGCCATCACGGCGCTGACGGCAAAGGGCGGCGGACGGCTGGTAGTGCCCAGCGGCATCTGGTTGACGGGGCCCATCGTGCTGAAGTCGAACATTGAGCTCCATCTCGAGCACGGAGCCGTCATCCAGTTTGCTGCCGACGAGAGCCTCTACCCCATCGTGCAGACATCATTCGAGGGACTCGACACGCGGCGCTGCCAGTCGCCCATCAGTGCCGTAGGCCAGACCAACATTGCTATCACAGGCGACGGAGCCATCGACGGCAACGGCCAGTATTGGCGTCCGCTGAAGAAAAGCAAGGTCACCGAGAGCCAGTGGAAGGCGCTGACGTCGCAGCCCGGCGGCGTGATGAAGCGCAAGGACTACTGGGTGCCTTCGCAAGGCTACGACGAGGCAGAGCAGATGTCGTCGATGAACGTTCCCGACAAGGAGCTCAGCGACGAGCAGTGGCAGCACATCAAGCGCTTCCTCCGTCCGGTGATGGTGAGCCTCGTGGGCTGCAAGAACGTGCTGCTGCAGGGAGTCATCTTCCAGAACTCGCCTGCCTGGAACCTTCATCCGCTGATGTGCGAGAACATCATCATCGACGGTGTGCTGGCCCGTAATCCTGCCTATGCCCAGAATGGCGATGCCCTCGACCTCGAGTCGTGCCGCAACGCGCTGATCGTCAACTCGAAGTTTGATGCCGGCGACGACGGTATCTGCATCAAGAGCGGCAAGGATGCCGACGGACGGCGCCGCGGACGTCCCTGCGAGAACGTTGTGGTGAGCGGATGCACCGTCTTTGCCGGTCACGGAGGCTTCGTCGTCGGGTCGGAGATGAGCGGCGGCGTGAGGAACATCATGGTGAGCAAGTGCCAGTTCCTGGGTACTGACGTAGGCCTGCGCTTCAAGAGCACACGCGGCCGGGGTGGTATCGTAGAGAATATCTACATCGACGGCATCTCGATGAACGACATCAAGACCTACGCCCTTACATTTAATATGTACTACGGAGGCAAGTCGGTGGCTGAGGTGCTGGCCGAAGGTGGTCAGCCGCAGCAGGTGCAGGCGATGCCCGTCACTGAGGAGACGCCCGTCTTCCGCAACATCGACATCCGCAACGTGATCTGTTCGCATGCCGGCTTCGCTATGGAGTTCAACGGTCTGCCCGAGATGCCCATCGACGGCATAAAGCTGAAGGACATCGTCATACGTGCCGATCATGACGCCACCTTCCAGTACAGCAAGAACATCACGCGCGACAATGTGAATATCATTCTCGAATAACTCTAAAAAACTACTACTTAAACACTCAAGAACATGAAAAAGATTCTGCTGACACTGACTGTCATCCTGATGCAGACGACACTAGCTGCCGCCTCACCACGCATTGTGCAAACCCTCAACTTCGGATGGCGATTCCATCTGGGCGACGTAGCCGAAGGGGCTTCACCGTCGCTCAACGATGCCGACTGGCGCACGGTAGACGTGCCCCACGACTTCCAGATAGAGCAGCCCTGGGTCACTCCGGGCAGTAACGAGAGGGCCGTCAACGATCCCGCAGCCAACCTGGCCAGCCGTCTCTCCAGTCGCGGCTTCAAGGAGATGGGACGCGGATGGTACCGACTGCATCTCACCCCTGCCGACTCGCTGCGCGGCCGCCGGCTGGTGCTCGACTTCGGAGGCATCATGTATGTGGGCGATGTCTACCTCAACGGTGAGCGCGTCGGTGGTACGGACTATGGCTATGTGGGCTTCGAGATCGATGTCACCGACCGGCTGAAGTTCGGTCAGGACAACGTCATCGCCGTTATGGCCGACACCCGCGATCCGGGCAACTCACGCTGGTACACCGGCGGCGGACTCTTCCGCGACGTGAAGCTCGTGGCCACCAACCGCAGCCTCTACTTCGCACGTCATCCGCTCTATATCACCACCCGCGACAACCGCTTCGTCACCGTCTCAGCCGAAGTGGCATTCATGGGACGAGAGCGTCAGGCACCCGTCAGCCTGAAGATCACCGATCCTGACGGAAACACCGTCTACGAAGGCAAGGCCGACGTCAAGCGCTCCACACCCACCCGCTTCATCGAGCAGCAGCTGCCAGAGATAGAGATACCCAACCCGCAGCTCTGGGACGTCGACTCACCGCGCCTCTACACCGTCGAGGCTACGCTCATGAATGAGCAGGGAGAGCCCATCGACCAGGTCACCGACCACTTCGGACTGCGCACCATCGAGATTGGCCCGGCCTTCGGACTGAAGCTCAACGGCAAGAAAGTGCTGCTGCAGGGCTATGCCAATCACCACTCGCTGGGAGCCCTCGGAGCCGCTGCCTATCCTCGCGCCATCGAGAAGCGCCTGCAGCTCATGAAGCAGTACGGCATCAACCATATCCGCACCTCGCACAATCCCTACAGCCGTGAGTTTATCGAACTCTGCGACAAATACGGCATCCTCGTCGTCGACGAACTCTACGACAAGTGGACGCGCCAGCACACAGGCGGACGCGCACCCTTCGAGAGCATCTGGCAATATGACGTGCCGGAATGGGTGAAGCGCGACCGCAACTCGCCCTCCGTCGTACTATGGAGTCTGGGCAACGAGCTGCAGCAAGATGCCAACATGCCCTTCAACGACTTCGGTGTGACGATGTACCGGCTCATGCGTCCGCTCATCGCCCGCTACGACTCCACACGACTTGTCACTGTGGCTATGCATCCCCGCTATCGCAACTGGCAGACCGACTCACTGCCCTGCGAGCTAGCCAAAGTTACCGACATTCAGGCATACAACTACCGCTATATGTACTTCCCCGGCGACGGCCGGCGCTTCCCCTGGATGACTTTCTACCAAAGCGAGGCATCCGTCTCGGCTATGGGCCAGAACTTCTTTGAGATGGAGCTCGACAAGGTCATCGGACTGGCCTATTGGGGAGCCATCGACTATCTCGGTGAGAGTCAGGGATGGCCTGCTAAGGGATGGGCGCAGGGAGTGTTCGACATCGCCCTCGAGCCCAAGCCAAAGGCTTTCTACATGAAGAGCTTCTTCTGTCCCGACGAGCCTGTGGTGCACATCGGTGTCATCGAGCGCAAAGGTGACATCATGTGGAACGGCGTGCAGACCGGCAACGACGGTATGACCGACCACTGGAACCGTGCTGAGGGTTCGAAGCTCTCGCTCATCACCTATACCAACGCCGACGAAGTGGAGCTCGTGCTCAACGGCAAGAGTCTCGGCCGGCAGCAGAACGACAAAGCTAATGCCAAGCAGCGCAACCAGATACGCTGGAACGACATTGCCTACCAGCCCGGATATCTTGAGGCCGTAGCCCGCACCAACGGACAAGTGGTGGCCCGGCATCGCATAGAGACCACCAACGCCGCCACACGTCTTGCCGCCCAGGCCGACCAGCAGACCTGGAAGGCTGACGGCATCGACCTGCAGCACATTCGCATAGCCGCCCTCGACAACAAGGGTCGACTCGTGCAGACTTGCAGTGAGGAAATCACCTTCAGCGTGGAGGGACCCGCGCAGATTGTAGGCGTCATCAATGGCGACATCAATTCCAACGAGATGACCGTAGGCAACAAGCGCAGTCTCTACAACGGCACTTGCACCGTCATCCTGCGCTCTGCACGGCAAGCTGGTCCCGTCACTCTGACGGCTACTGCAGGCGGCATCAAGAAACCTGTGAAACTTAAACTTATCACTCAATAAACCATTATGGCCGACGACATCATCTTCAACGAACACAACAAGGACGAATTTCCTCCTGCGCACACAGCCGAACATCTGCTCAATCAGACTATGATTCGGATCTTCGGCTGTGAGCGCAGCTTCAATGCTCATATCGAGCGGAAGAAAAGTAAAATGAGCTTCCACCTGAGCCAGAAGCCCACACGACAGCAGGAGAAAAAGATCGAGAGACGCATGAACGAACTCATCGACGAAGACCTGCCCGTGACCTTCGAGGTGGTGAGCCGCTACGACCTGCCCGATGATGTGTCGGCCGACCGTCTGCCAGAGGATGCCAGCGATGCCGTCCGCCTGGTGCGTATTGGCGATTATGACGTGTGCCCCTGCATCGGGCGTCACGTACGCAGCACAGCCCAGATAGGACGTTTCGAACTGCTGGGCACCAACTGGGATGAGCACGAACGCTCCTTCCGCGTCCGTTTCAAGGTTCTTCCGAAATAAGAGATGCGAGATGCAGGCTTTCCCTTCCGGCAGGCAGAACGCCGAAGGGAAGGCTACTGGTCAGGATTCTCTACATAGCCCTGATACTCAGGATCAAGCGATGACATAACGGCATCGTAGGCCTGCGACAGCGTGGCCTGCACATTGTCGGGGCCCTGTCCGACGGGATAGATGGGCTGATGGATGGTGAGACTCAGGCGATGCCAGTTGACGAAATGTCCGTCACGCATGCGCGGCATCACCTTGAACGAGCCATTGATGGTCATCGGCACCACAGGCAGCTGCAGTTCGTCGGCAAGGGCAAAAGCACCTTTCTTAAATGATGCCATATGGCCCGTAAAGGAGCGTGAGCCTTCCGGAAAGACAGTGACACTGGTGCCGCCCTGCAGGGTGCGCCGAGCGTCATCGTAGGTTTTCTTGATGTTGCTCACCCCATGTTTGTTGACAAAGATCTGATGGCTCTTGGCACAGGCCCAGCCCACGAAAGGAATCTTCCTGAGCGACTGCTTCATCATCCACTTGAAGTTGCGCCCCAGATAGCCGTAGATGAGGAAGATGTCGAAGGCTCCCTGATGATTAGCTACGAAGACATACGACTGCTGTTTCTCCAGCTGTTCCCGTCCCTCTACGCGAACAGGAATGAGAAGCAGCCAAAGGATGACGCGCGACCACCATCGCCCAGGGTAATAGCCCCAGAAATGTCCGTTGCCCAAGGTGCATCCGATGACGACAGTCAGGGCAGTGATAATGGTTGCGATAATGCCCAGTGGCAGGGCGATGCATAGCTGGTAGATTCTGTACAGGTATTTCATAGTTCAGGGTTCATGGTTCAAGGTTCATTGTTCACTTCTCAAAGTGATGACGACGATCTCGGGAGTGACTCCAAAGCGATAGGGCACGACGCCTCCCAAGCCCTTCGTCACATAGAGACGTCGCTGACCAGTCTGATAGAGTCCCTGGTAATGGCGATACTTAAACATGGCCGGTGTCAATCCGAAGAGTGAGAACTGACCTCCATGAGTATGTCCGCTCAGGGTCAGCTGTACATGACTATGAGGCAGGATGCGGCGGCTCCAGGAAGTGGGGTCGTGCTCGAGCATGATGACGAAGTCGTTTCTGGTGAGGCCATAGAGGGCGCTGTTGATGTTGCCCAGCTGCGGGAAGCGTCCCTCACCGTCGTTCTCCATACCAGCGATGACGATTCTCGAGGAGTCACGACGGATGACGCGCCGCTCATTCTTCAGCAGCGTCCAGCCCATATCCATCTGAAAGCCCTCGGTCTGCCCTTGGTTCCGCCCGATGTCGATAGGATTTTCCAGGTCGGTATACAGCGTATAGTCGTGATTGCCCAGGACAGTGAAAATGCCGTCTTTGGCTTTGATGCGGCTGAGCAGAGGTTCCATTTTCTTAATTTCGGAGGGTTCCTTATTCTGCAGGTCGCCTGTGAAGACCACTGCATCAGCATGCTGAGCATTGATGCTGTCGATGGCCCTGCGGAGGATGTCGCGCCTGCCGCCTATATAGGTGCCCACATGAGCGTCGCCAAACTGCACAATCTTATAGCCGTCGAAGGCTTTGGGCAGATCCTTGAACGACAGCTCCAAGCGAACCACCTCCAGCTGACCGAATCCCACATAAGTGCCCCAGAGGAAGGCATACCATGCGAACAGCAGAAGCGGCAGCAGAAGCAGTCGCAACCAGCGTCGGCGTGAGCGCCAGCAGACGATGGCCACGATCACGGTGAGCAATGCTAATACGCCCCACATAATATATATATATGTGTCGGGCACCAAGAGTATGAAAGACAGCAGAGATATCATAGCGGGTATTCTATTGTTCAGGAATTAGAGAGTAACGGTGAAAGAAACTTACGTACAGATGCTTCGTCGAGACCACGCCGGCGAACATAGTCACGCAGCTGGTCGTCGCCTATCTTTCCGACGGAGAAGTAGCGAGCCTGAGGATGGGCCATCATCAGTCCGCTGACACTGGCATGAGGGCGCATAGCTCCACTCTCGGTGAGGGAGATGCCTATCTGCCCCAGACCGAGGATATCGTCGAGCAGGAAGTTGAGACTGGCATCGGGCAGCGACGGGTAGCCTACGGCAGGACGGATTCCCTGGAAATGCTCCTGCTGCATCTCTTCGATTGAGAGCTGCTCGTCGGGAGCATAGCCCCACAGCTGCTTTCTCACTTGCTCGTGCAGCCGCTCGGCAGTGGCTTCTGCCAGCCGGTCGGCCAGCAGCTGTGCCATCATCTTCTGATACGGATCATCGTCGAAGTCCGTCTCCATACCTTTGTCGACACTGGTGGCAAAGATTCCCAGACGGGAAGCAACCGACTGTTGCCCCCTGGGAGCGATGAAGTCGGCCAGACAGAGACAGGGCGAGCCTGACTGCTGACGCAGGCAGGGTATAGTGTATCCACTGGGCAGAATGATGTCGTCGCCCTCAGCCCACGCGTCAGTGATGAGCAGCAGGGCATGTGTGCGATAGGTTCCCGTCAGTGAAGTGAGCATCTGTTCGGCCTCGCTGCGCAGCTGTCTGCGCTCTTCGTCGTGCTTCACCTGCCAGGCGAAGTAGAAGTAAGCCCAATTGATGTAGGGGGCCACATCAGCGAGGTCATAGTGCAGGATCATCGGAACTCTATGGGTTGTCCTATGTATTGGGTGTCAACGTTGCCCTGATCATATACAAGGTGTCCGTTGCAGATTGTCTTTTCCACGCGCCAGTTAAAGGTGTGTCCCTCCAGCGGGCTCCACTGGCAGCGGCTCTGGATCACGTCCGGGGTGAGCACCCAGGGCGACGCTGGCCGCACAATAGTTATATCGGCCTGATAGCCTGGGCGGAGGAATCCCCGACGGCGAACCTGAAAGATGCGAGCGGGATTATGAGCCATGAGTTCAACGAGGCGTTCAATGCTGAGCACGCCTTCGTCCACGAGTCCGAGCATAGCCGGCAGCGAGAACTGAATCATAGGCATGCCACTGGCCGCCCGGCTGCATCCTCCCTCCTTCTGACTGAGCAGATGGGGAGCATGATCGGTGGCTACTACGCTGATGCGCCCGTCGGTCAGTCCCTGTCGCAGGGCCTCCTGGTCGATGACGCTCTTGATGGCAGGATTGACCTTGATGCGTGTGCCCAACCGCTTGTAGTCGACCACTGAGAAGAGCAGATGTCCCACCGTTGCCTCTGCCGTGATGGTATGCAGGCAGTCGGCAGGTATCAAGTCCAGCTCTCGCTCGGTGCTGATATGAGCGATGTGCAGACGGGCACCGTGCTTGACGGCCAGCTCCAGGGCCTTCACTGTCGACTCATAGCAGGCCTCCTCACTCCGGATGAGAGGATGAGCCCATACCTCAGGATCATCGCCCATCCGCTGCTGGAAATACTCCATGTTGCGACGGATGATGGCCGTATCCTCACAATGGGTCATCAGGGGCAACGGTGCCTCGCTGAAGATGCGCTCGAGCGATTCATCCTGATCCACGAGCATGTTGCCCGTCGAACTGCCCATAAACACTTTGATGCCCGGCACACGGTGAGGATCGAGCTGCTGGAAGAGCTCCGTATTGTCATTCGTCGCGCCGAAGAAGAAGGAATAGTTCACATGACTCTTCTCCGCAGCCAGACGGAACTTCTCGTCGAGGGCCTGGAGCGTAGTGGTCTGCGGCACGGTGTTGGGCATATCAAAGTAGCTTGTCACGCCGCCTGCCGCTGCTGCCCTGCTCTCGCTCTCGATGTCGGCCTTTGCCGTCAGTCCAGGCTCACGGAAGTGCACATGATCGTCGATGACACCCGGAAGCACATAGCAGCCCGTGGCATCGATGACGGTGGAAGAGGAAGTGGAAGTGGAGGAGATGGAGGGTGAGACGCTTTCTATCCGTTCGCCTTCGATGACGACATCGCCTACGAAGGTCTTGCCCTCGTTGACGATTGTTCCACCCTTGATAATAATGCTCATGGCTGCTGACCTCCTGTGCTGTCGGCTGTCACGGGGTCGTCGATCTCGCCCTTCAGACGAGCCATAATTTCCTTTGCCTTCGCATAGTACTCGCTGACATATTTGTCGTTGCGGAACTTATCAGTGGCCTTGCCCATGATTTCCTCTATCTGTGGAGTCAGCACCGGATAGTTATATCCCGATGTCAGCATCTGGAAAGCGCAGGGTCCGAGTACGTTGTCGAGGTTGTCGAGTATGAAATGAGTTTCCAGACTGTCTATCTTTGCCAGCAGCGCCTGGTCCTCCATCGTGAGCTTCTCGGCGATGGTGCGCTCGTCGATGCCGTCCAGGAGCATCTGAGCCTCCTTATGGCCCAGCTCAACGCGCTGGTTGTCGAGCTGAATGTGCTTGTCGAGAAAGGCATAGAGCATCTCGTTGAGCGGTGTGCCGCTGACCTTATGGCCCGTCCGGTCGATGGTCACGCGGATGTCACCTTTCTCTATGACCAGGGGCATGTTTCCGTCACGGATGGAAAGCATGGCGAGGCGCGTCGTGTCGAGACGCCCTATAAACCCAAAGCCACCATGTACTACTTCGCAGGAGTCAATGTCCTTCATCTCGTCGTCCATCAAAGCTTTCAGATAGAGCTTGCTGCCGTCGAGCACCGATACCGACGATGAACCCTGGATGTTGTACGACTCTGTGTACTGCTCTGCGCAAGATGCGAGTGCAGCCAAGACAACCACAGAGTATAGAATTTTGTTCATAGACAATCGTTTCATGTTAACTTTCGCCTACAAATGTACAACGATATATTGAAGTACGGAAAAAAATTTGCGCAATTTAAGCAATTGCGCCACCCTTTTAGCGTTTTTTTGCCTCTTTTTGTAGTTCGGAGTCTATTCTGAACACTGTATAGAGCTGAATGAAAGCAGCGATGAGCAGCACCACCAGCCAGTTGTTGTGCACATACTGAAGCCACGTCAGATGGTCGAGTCCGAAGGGATTTCCCTCGTCGGCAAACATCAGCGCTGCCACCAGGATGAGCAGCACATCGCTGAGCAGCATGATGCGGCGCAGGCGGTGGATGGTGAAGTTATCGCCCTCATAGCGCTGCTGCACCTGGATGGCCACATAGGCCAGAGCTCCCACGGCAAAGAGATAGGGAGCTACGTTCCTCACCATCATGCCCATTACGGCACCTGCCAGCATGAGCAGTGCCCCCACCATGAAGATGGCGTTCTGCAGTTTACTCAACGGTTTCATTTCCCAACATTATATCCGGTGTCTGAGGATCATCGCTGAGCACGAACACATCCTCGTCCTTCTGCTTCATGAAGTAACGCTCGCGAGCCACACGCTCGAGTGTTTTCCTGTCGAAGTTCATCTTGTCGATCTGGTCGAGGTTGGCCTTTGTCAGCGCCTGATACTGGGCGATGTCAGCCTTCAGCTCGTTGATGCGCATCTGATTGTGCAGGTGGGCTATGACGCTGTTCTCGCCCAGGAAGCCCACGATGACGGCACCCAGCACGAGCACGACAAGGTATTTGTTGAGGTGGAGGATCTTCTTTACCACGCTCTTCGTCTTTGAGAAATTCTTCTTTGCCATATATTATCTTTTCTCACACATTACTTATGTTAATATCAGGTCCAGCTCCTTGCAGAGTCGCTCTATGCCGGGATAGTCGCGGTTCAGCTGTTCCAGCTGTTCACGCCGGGTGAGTATCTTCTGGCGCTCCATCGGCTCTGCCACGCGCAGGCTCAGTTCGATGCCTTTATGATGCAGCCTCTGGCGGAGCGTAGCGACGATACTGCCCTTGATGGTCTCAATCTCGGTCTTGATCATCTCGTTGGGCACCAGCACCTCCACCAAGGGCAGCTCTGTGATGACAGGCGTCATGTTCTTCATGCGGGCAGCGATGCCGCTCAATTGCGAGGGCATGCGGTTGCACATCGACAGCCACTGCAGCACGAGGTCCTCCTGCGTGAAGTCCTGCGCCTCCAGCTTGGCTTGTTCTTCAGCGCCGGGCATGCCTGCCGGAATAGTCATCCTCGAGGGATGAACCTGCTTGCGCAGATTGTTCCATGAGCTGGTGATGCCCGAGAGAGTGATGCGAGGCGCAGCGGCAGCAGGGGCAGCAGTCCGCGCTGCAGCAGCCTCCAGGGTTTGATTCTTAGGTGCAGCCGCGGCTACCTGCGGGGCCGTCTTCACTGTGGGCTGCGCCTTCTGAACCAGGGTCTTAAACAGGGATTTCAGTCTTCTGGGCCTACGCCCACTGCCGGGGGCATCAGCGTCGGGCTGGGTGACCTGAGCCACCTCGATGAGCGTCAGCTCCACCAGCAGCCGTTTGTTCGACGACTGCCGATAGCCCATGTCACACTGGTTCATCAGCCTCAGCGACTGATAGAGGAACGACGTGGGAGCTTTCTTCGCCTGTTCCACGTAGCGCTGGCGCTGCTGGTCGCTCACCTCCAGGAGGCTCAGTGTCTGCGGGTCCTTCGCCATCAGCACGTTCCTCACGTGCTTGGCCAGTCCCTGCACCATCAGTCCTCCGTCGAAGCCCTTGCCCAGGATATCGTTCAGCAGCACCATCACCTCCGACACCTTGTTCTGCAGCGACAGGTCGACGATGCGGAAATAGTATTCCGAGTCGAGCACGTTCAGGTCCTCGATCACCTTCTCATAGGTAATGTTACCCTGACAGAACGACGCTGCCTGGTCGAAGATGCTCAGCGCGTCGCGCATGCCGCCGTCAGCCTTCTCGGCAATCACTGCCAGGGCCTCCTCGTCATAAGTGATGCCTTCCTTCTCGGCCACTGCCTTCAGGTGGTTGATGGTGTCCTGCACCGTCATGCGCTCGAAGTCGTATATCTGACAGCGGCTCAGGATGGTGGGCAGGATCTTGTGCTTCTCCGTGGTGGCGAGGATGAAGATCACGTGTGCGGGCGGCTCCTCCAGCGTCTTCAGGAAGGCGTTGAAGGCTGCCGTCGAGAGCATGTGCACCTCGTCGATGATGAATACCTTGTACTTGCCCACCTGTGGCGGGATGCGCGTCTGCTCCATCAGCGTCTTGATATGCTCCACCGAATTGTTCGAAGCAGCGTCGAGCTCGAAGATGTTCAGCGAGCGCTGCTCGTTGAACGACAGGCAGCTCTCGCACTCGCCGCAGGCCTCGCCCTCGTCAGTGGGATGCTGACAGTTGATGGCCTTGGCAAAGATGCGCGCACAGGTGGTCTTGCCCACCCCTCGCGGGCCGCAGAACAGATAGGCATGAGCCAGCTTGCCACTCTTCACGGCATTCTTCAGTGTGGTCGTCAGCGACTGCTGGCCCACCACGCTGTCGAAGGTCATGGGGCGGTATTTGCGTGCCGAAACGATATATTCCATTTACGATTGACGTATTTTCGGTTTTCGATTTACAATTTGCTATCACCAATTGCGATTTGTTTGCAAAGGTACGCCTTTTTTTCCTAACTTCGCACGAAAAGCACATATTTTTTTGCACAAAAGCGCAGAATTTCGTAACTTTGGCTAATGCCGAAGGTACTTTCACTCGGAAAAGAAAAGAAAAAACCGTTTTTCTTTTGCTTTTCGCTCGTTTATTCGTATCTTTGCACCAAAATTTCGAAATTCGAAAATAAATAGTAAATCGAAAAGACGTCAATCGTAAAACAAAAACGCCGTGCCTGAAATATCCGTACGAGGGCTGGAGATGCCCGAATCACCCATACGAAAGCTAGCTCCGCTGGCTGCTGCCGCCAAGAAACGCGGCACCAAGGTCTACCATCTGAACATCGGACAGCCCGACCTGCCCACGCCCCAGGTGGCGCTCGATGCCCTCAAGCGCGTCGACCGCGACATCCTCGAGTATTCACCCTCGCAGGGCTATCTCAGCTACCGCGAGAAGCTCGTGGGCTACTACGCGAAATACAACATCAACGTCTGCGCCGACGATATCATCATCACCTCCGGCGGCTCCGAGGCAGTGCTCTTCGCCTTCCTCAGCTGCCTCAATCCCGGCGACGAGATCATCGTGCCCGAGCCTGCCTACGCCAACTATATGGCATTTGCCATCTCTGCCGGCGCACGCATCCGCACCATTGCCACCACCATCGAGGAGGGTTTCTCGCTGCCCAAGGTCGAGAAGTTCGAGGAACTTATTAATGAACGCACGCGCGCAATTATGATCTGCAATCCCAACAATCCCACGGGCTATCTCTACACCCGTCGTGAGATGAACCAGATACGCGATCTCGTGCGCAAATACGACCTCTACCTCTTCTCCGACGAGGTCTACCGCGAGTACATCTACACCGGCTCGCCCTATATCTCGGCCTGCCATCTCGAGGGCATCGAACAGAACGTCATCCTCATCGACTCCGTCTCGAAGCGCTATTCCGAGTGCGGCATACGCATCGGAGCACTCATCACCAAGAACAAGGAGGTGCGGCGAGCAGTGATGAAGTTCTGCCAGGCACGCCTCTCCCCGCCCCTCATCGGACAGATCGTGGCAGAGGCATCGCTCGACACGCCCGAGGAGTACCTCCGCGATGTCTACGACGAGTATGTCGAGCGCCGCAAATGCCTCATCGACGGGCTCAACCGCATCCCCGGCGTCTACTCGCCCATACCCATGGGAGCGTTCTACACCGTGGCCAAGCTGCCCGTCGACGATGCCGAGAACTTCTGCCGCTGGTGTCTCAGCGAATTCAACTACGAGGGCGAGACCGTCATGATGGCTCCCGCAGCAGGCTTCTACACCACTCCCGGCGCCGGCATCAACCAGGTGCGCATCGCCTATGTGCTGAAGAAGGACGACCTCGAGCGCGCGCTCGTCGTGCTCCAGAAAGCCCTCGAAGCCTATCCGGGCAGAGTTATGACCCCCTAAGAATGAAACTTCCCCTATACCTCGCACGCCACATCTACGGGCAGAACGACGACCGCCGGAAGGTGAGCCGCCCGGCCATCCGCATCGCCACCCTCGGCGTAGCCATCGGACTGGCAGTGATGATAGTCACCGTCGCCGTCGTGCTCGGCTTCAAGCACACCATCCGCGACAAGGTGGTGGGCTTCGGCAGCCATATTCAGGTGCTCAACGTGCGCTCCATAGGCACCGAGGGAGCCTTCCCCGTCTGCATGAACGACAGTCTCGTCCAGCAGCTCAAAGCCATTCCCGGCGTCAGTCATGTCGAGCGCTTCGCCATGACACAGGGCATCCTCAAGACCGACCAGGACTTCCTCGGCGTGATGTTCAAGGGCATCGGACCCGAGTACGACACCAGCTTCCTCAGCGAGTGCCTCGTAGAGGGAGCACTGCCACAGTTCCACGACACCAATCCCCTGCAGGGCGAAGCCAACTCACGCGAGCACCCCTACTCGCTCGTCATCTCGCAGACCATGGCCGACAAGCTCCATCTTCATGCCGGCGACATCGTCTTTGCCTATTACATCGGACAGAAAGTGTCGCGCATAGCCTATCGCGTCAGCGCCGTCTACCAGACCAACATGAAGCGCTTCGACGACCTCTTCTGCATCACCGACCTCTATGTAGCACGGCAGCGCAACAGCTGGCGCGGAGACCTCTGCTCAGGAGCCGAGCTGCTTGTCAGCGACTTCGACCATCTTGCTGATACCGACCGGCTGCTCGTCGACAACTTCCTCGATCGCGGGCGACTCGACAGCCAGGGCAACACCCTCACCTCGCTCACCATCCATCAGGCTTACCCCACCGTATTCCAGTGGCTCGACCTGCTCGACATCAACGTCTGGATCATCCTCGCCCTCATGGTAGCCCTCGCCGGCTTCACTATGATCAGCGGACTGCTCATCATCATCCTCGAGCGAACGCAGATGATCGGTGTGCTCAAGGCTCTCGGAGCACGCAACGACACCATACGCAGCACCTTCCTCTGGTTTGCAGTATTCATCATCGGGCGCGGACTGCTATGGGGCAACATCCTTGGCATCGGCATCGTACTGCTCCAGAAGTTCACGGGGCTCGTACGTCTCGACCCGCAGACCTACTACGTCAGTGAGGCGCCCATGGAGCTCAACATCCCCCTCATCCTCCTGCTCAACGTTGCCACCCTCATCATCAGCGTCCTCGTCCTCGTCGGCCCCAGCTACCTCGTCTCCCGCATCCATCCCGCCCGCTCCATGCGCTATGAGTAGCGGTTTAAATGAAAAAAATCGCGTTTTTATTTGGCATTTTGCTCGATTTTCACTAACTTTGCAGTCGAAATAACTCAATCAATACAGACATATAGTTTTTGTTATTATATCAGTAACTTTTTATATGTACTTTTGAACATTTTCAAATGCTTACATGTTGCCCGTGAGGGTAGAAGCATTATTGGTTAAACACAGTTTTTTTTTCGGGCCAGCCGCGAGGCTATGCCCGATTTTTCATTTACCGCACCCCCCTTTGCCCCGCCGAGCGTGTAAGGGGCGGTTATGATGCAGGGATAAAACCCATACATGAAACCATCGTGAGTGCAGTGATGAAGGCCGTGAGTGCAGCAATCAGAGCTTCAGCCAAGCGGTTCTTCAGGCGAGGTGAGAGTTTGCAATGCATCCCGTCGGTCTTGCGGTGGCCACTTCGCTTGCCTTCGGTTGCCCACCGTAAGATGTCCGGTCCGTACCTTTCGCGACGTTGGTACTCGCCTCGCATGCTTCTGGTGGATCTGCTTGCGCGTGCATCTTTCTCAAATGCTCTGCAAAGTTACGAAAAAATCCTGAGACTACCATGGATTTGCTCATTTTTAGTGGCCGTTTGGAGTCATTTTTTTAAAAAAAGACAACTTTGACAACTTAGACAACTTTTTTTCTATTTTTAATGTTGTCCCAGTTCTTCGACTAGCGAAGCGGCAAAGCCGAGCGGTCTCTGTTGTCTTTCTTTTTAGGCATGGATTCTTGTGTCGCTCTAGTTGCAAGCGGATCAATTTGGGACAATTGGGACAATGGGACAATGGGACAAATCGCTATTTGCAAGTGCAAAAACAGGGTTTGAAAAAATAAACATTTATTAACATTCTGTATTTTTATATATAATATTATATATATTATAATATATATAATATTATCGATTCATTACCCGTATTTTCAATTTGTCCATTTGTCCCATTGTCCCATTGTCCCTTCCGCAGTAAAATAGCGTAATCCCGAAGATTTCAGCGCTGATTCGCAATAATCAAGATGTCACAGATATAGGGCAGGTGTTAACATTCGTTAGCACGGAAAGTCGGCTCATATCTCCTTTCATCGAGCCGATGACTGTATGTTTCGTACAGTCACCGACGCAAATCTGCATCCGTTGACCTTTCATCCATGCAGGCTCGGAAAGCACCGTCGCGATTTGCGACGGTGCTTGGGCTGACTATGTAAGGGTAAAGGGGTGGGCGATTCGCCTCCCCCTCAATCGGCAAGTAGACGAGCTGGGAGAACGAATCGTTCTGTCAGGTCAATGCAGAGGAATACGCGGGCCATCTTCATCAGTCGAGAAGGCGCAGCCCTGATTCAGGGCACTGATTCGGATTGCAAGAACGCAAATTTGCGTCCTTGTCGAGGCAAGGCTCGAAAGGCAGTATCGCGAATCGCGATGGTGCTTCATCTTGCAATGCCTGGGGGTCGGTGATTTGCCGACCCCTTGCGGCTATTGGCCAGTAAGCAAGCCTACGGTGAACGATTTGTTCACCGTCATCGATCCTAAGGGGGTAACGAATCGTGACTCCCTTTGTTGGAGCTGCACCTGAGTCGGCGATTTGCCGAGTCAGCTCTGTTTTGCATGAGGAGGTCTGTACCGATGAGTCCGCGTTTTGCGGAGTCATCTTCAAGATGACAGGTCGTAGGAGTATGTTCAAGCTTTGTCCTCTTTGTCCGCTGTATTTCTGCGGATGTGACAATTGTGACAATTCGGAAATGGGCAGTCGAATATGCCGTCTGCCAAGTCATCGTGTGCATGAAGAAGTACTGAGGAGGGGATTGTCAAAGCACAAAACAAAGAAAAAGCTATAAGTCCATCAAATAATTGGCAAAAGATTTGGCAGTTTCAATAATTCTTCTTAATTTTGTGAACTGAAAATACTGATAATTGGGATTATGAGTTCACAAATGAATCTATTGCAAACCATTCTGAATAGCCCAAGGACTGTATTTACCATGCAGTCTTTGGCTATGTTGTCGGGGCTTGACGACAGTAAAAAGATA
>JAEEGI010006868.1_pt1 | contig 25626 bp, 21 predicted proteins | sample 8958751 | NCBI WGS metagenome assembly JAEEGI01 (sample SAMN16246545, study PRJNA631951) | gut metagenome | biome: gut microbiome; feature: rumen; material: KS-attached | host: Bos | place: Iran: Karaj | collected 2018-10
GACCAAAAAGGCAACGGTAAAGGCGTTCTATGAAAAGGACGGCAAGAGAACCGAAATCGGCTGTGAGGAAATTGAAACTCAGAAGGGCGCAAACAAAATCAACCTCGCCTGCACCGCGGAGAATCCCGAAAAGTGGAGCGCCGAAACGCCGAATCTTTACCGCCTTGTAATCGAGCTTTCGGTTGACGGCGAGGGCGCGAGCTACAAGACGATCCGCTTCGGCTTCAAAAAGGTTGAAATTGTCGGCGAAAAGATACTCTTCAACGGTCAGCCGCTTATGATAAGGGGCGTAAACCGCCACGACTTTGATCCCGATCACGGCTGGGCAGTCCCGAAGGAAAGATATCTTCAGGACTTAAGCCTTATGAAAAAGGCAAATATCAACTCAATCAGAACTTCTCACTACCCCGACGACCCGTATCTGTACGAGCTTTGCGACGAGTACGGCTTCTACGTTATGGACGAGTGCGACCTTGAAACACACGGCGTAAGACGCAAGGGCGTTCCCGGCAGCAATCCCGTCTGGACGGGCGCAGTTGTTGACAAAATGGAGCGTATGGTGCTTCGTGACAGAAACCATCCCTGCGTATTTATGTGGTCACTCGGCAACGAGGCGGGCGACGGCGACAACTTTATGAAGATGAAGCAGGCGGCGCTCGAGCTCGACAAGACCCGTCAGTTCCACTATGAAGGCGACTTTGACTTTACAAAGAGCGACGTTATCTCAAGAATGTATCCGATGGCAGATACCATGGAGAAGCTCGGCACACGCACGCCTATTGAAATCACGCTTTACGACAATATTGCAAATGCGCTTGCCGCCGACTCGAAGCCCATACCGAAGGAAGCCTACACGAAGCCCGTACTGCTTTGCGAATATGCTCACGCTATGGAAAACAGCCTCGGTAACTTCCAGGAGTTTATGGACGACTTTGAGAAGTACGACAATATGTGCGGCGGCTATATCTGGGACTTTGTTGACCAGGCAATCCGCTATAAGGCCGAGGACGGCGACCACTGGCTGTACGGCACCGACTTTGAGAAGAAGGAGCCGAAGAAGCCGCTCACCCTTCCCAACACCACCGCGGTTACAGGCTCAAACACATATTTCTGCGCCAACGGCATTATTGCCGCCGACAGAAAGCCGCATCCGTCGTGGTATGAGGTCAGGAAGGTTTACAGCGAAATCAAACTTGAAGCAAAGGACCTTGAAAAGAAGCTCTTTACGCTTAAGAACAAGCACCTTTTCACCGACCTTTCGGGCTTTGAAATAAAATGGGTTATCAATGCCGACGGCGTTGAGGTTGAAAGCGGCACTCTCGGTACGGTAACCGTTGCGCCGATGAGCGAAAAGGAAGTAGAGATTCCGTTCAAGTGCGACCTTTCCGAAAATAAGGAATACGTGCTTATCGTTTCCTATATCACTAAGGAGGATAAGCCATACTGCGAAAAAGGTTACGAGCAGAGCTTCGACCAGTTCATACTGAAAGAAAAGGCAGAGGTTGAGGAAAAATGGCCGAATACCGAGCTTATCTTTGTTGACCATAACGGCAAGGTTGTCGTTCAGAATGACAGCTTCTCGGTAGTTATCAAGGAAGGCAAGATTGTATCGCTCAAATATGACGAGAAGGAATACGTCAAGAGCGAAATCAAGCCGAATTTCTTCAGAGCCGTTACAGACAACGATTTGTCAACGCTCAACTTTATGCCGCCTCTTATTCCGATGCACCCGTACTACCGCTGGCAGAAGGCGACCGAAAAGCTCTGGGGCAAGCTGGCTGACATTGAGCAGAAGAGAAGCGGCGAGGTTGTAATCAAGTACAGCTGGGACGTAATCTCAATGAACGACGTTCACTCGGTAATCACCGTTTATCCCGACGGCAGACTTAAGTTCGAGCTTAAGGGTACTCCGAAGGGCGGTCCCGTGCTTCGTTTCGGTATGCAGTTCGGACTCGTCAAGGAGCTTGACCTCGTCAAGTGGTACGGCAGAGGTCCGCAGGAAACCTATTCCGACCGTAAGACTGGCGCGAAAATCAGTATCTGGGAAAAGAGCGTCAACGACCTTGAGCATCACTACATGAGACCGCAGGAGAACGGCAACCGCGTTGATATACGCTGGGTTGAGCTGTTCAACGCCGACGGCTCGAAGGGACTTAAGTTCACCGCTCCCCTTTCAACTCCGCTTGAATTCAGCGCGTGGCACTACACCCAGAACGAGCTTGAAGCGGCGACGCACATTCACAAGTTAAAGCACTCGGATATCACGACCTTTAACTTCGACCTTGCGCAGATGGGCGTGGGCGGCGATATGCCGGGCGACGCGAAGGTGCGCGAGCCCTATATTCTCCACCCGAACAAGGAATATGAATATTCCTTCACGGTTGAGCCGATAAAATAAGCAAACAAAAATCCCCCTCAGACGAGGGGGATTTTCAATATTTTACCTTCACTTATTCATTTTCGGATTATCTGTTCTGCCCAGCAGATAGTCAACCGAAACCTTATGATAATCGGCGAGCTTGATGAGTATGTTTGTAGGAATATCAACGTCACCGCGCTCATAATTTGAGTAAACTCTTTGCGAGCACATAAGTATCTCGCTCATCTGTGTCTGCGTCATATCTTTATCCTCGCGCAAATCACGAATTCGCCTGTACATACAATCACTGCCTTTCACCTATGTAATGATTATACTTTCAGCGAACTGTTCGCTAATGTTTTAGCGAAAAATTCACTAAAACTGATTGACAGTGTACTGTATTGATGGTATTATTGTTTTGTAAGCATTTTATAGTATTATGTTTATTATCCTTTCAGGGAGGTTTATTATGAAAAACACAAGGAAGATTTTATCGGTTCTGCTCGCGGTTGTTATGATGCTGAGCGTGATGAGTATTCTGGGCTTATGCACATCCGCTCAGAGCGAAAAAATCAATCTTGACGAAAACCCCATTGTTGATATGGAGTTTACTTCCGATGTTCCGATTCAGGTTATCGAGAACATAAGCGGTGCATATGTTCAGGATTGGCAGACTCACGAATACGTATGGTGCTATGCGCTTTCGATTGACGTTCCCGGCGCAAAGCTGACGCTGACCTTTGAAGACGGCTCAACACTGGAGCTTTTCGTCAGTCACTTCAACAATACGTTTATGGATTCCGACGGAAGACCTTATTATGTTCTTTTTGAGCAGGACGTATTTTTCGATTTTAGTAGTAACGGATGGACCAGAGACGGCGAAAATTACATTACAATTTCTTACAAAGACCTTGAGGAAAAGATTCCCGTTGAGATGATTGACAATCCTATCGAGAGCTTTGAATTTACACCCGCGAGACCTATCGAGCTTGTAGAGGGTATCAGCGAGTCGTACGAACGTTATGACGCTGATGACAAAGCTTATAACTACTACTATTTGTGGAACATTTATGACGCTTCAGGCAACAGACTTACCGTATATTTCAACGACGGTACAAGCAACGTTTATACACTGCAGAGTATAAACGGGTCTATTGAGAAAAAATATCTTGACGAAAACGATAATGCGCTTCCTTATGCGTTGGGAAGCAGTTTTGGCGGACCGGCTTTTAAAGACTGTCAAGATACAGAACACTGGACGGCAGGCAACACTTACAGCATTAAAGTACTCTTTGCAGGCAAAGAGCAGAGTATTCCCGTAAAGATACTTGCACCCAAATACTTCCCCGACGCGCCCGCGGGAGAATGGTATGCAGACGCAGCCGCCTATAATGCTGCAAAAGGATTTATCAGCGGTTACAAGGACGGCCGCTTCGGCGCAGCGGACAAGCTTCAGCGTCAGGACTTCGTTGTAATACTTGCAAGAATTGCAGGTGCTGATTTGAACAGCTATGACAGCTGTAATCTTTCGGACGTTGATATGTCGTCATATTACGGAAAATCTATTGCATGGGCGGTTGCTAATGACATAATCAAAGGCTACGACAACGGCAAATTCGGCATCGGCGACCCGATTACAAGAGAACAAGTGGCAACAATTCTTTACAGATATAGCGGTTCACCGGATATGAGCGATGCAGTAATAAGCGGTGACTTTTCCGACATTTCGTCAATCAGCCCGTTTGCAATTAATGCAATGAAGTGGGCAACTGTATGGAACGTAATTACGGGCAAGAGTAACGGCACACTTGCGCCGACAGCCAGCGCTTCGAGAGCTGAAATAGCTACGATTATAATGCGTATGGACAAGGCGGGAATGTTCGATTAAAACAATAATACACATAACGAAAAGGACGGCGAAATTCGCCGTCCTTTTTAATTTTACTTTTTATTCAGCTTACGCCCAGGGGTCCTTTGACTTGGGAACGTGGATGTCCGACAGGAAGGTGTGTCCCCACAGGCACCAGGTTCCGTCGCCCTTTTCGCGCAGGGTGACCTGACGAAGCGAATCGGCGCCCGAGGATTTGAGATAAAGCGTGGCGTAATGCTCGTTTGAATACGAATACGGATTGTCGCTGACCTCAATGCTGTACGGAGCGACGGGAAGCGTATAGTCGTTCTCGGGGCTCGTGCCCTCGAAATACGAGCGGATGACGTAGCCCTTTTCCTCAAGTCTGTCGCGGATGAACTGCTTGTCAAGATTTGAGAGCGGCTGAGGTCCCTTGAGATAATCAATCATCTCAAATGCCGCTTCGGGGTCGTTTTCGTACTGCAGAAACGCAAGCACGCTTAACGCCGCCGTCTTGAACGGCGTGGACATATCCGCCATTGTCTTAAGCTCATAAACGTTAGTCGGCAATTTGTCAAACGTAATGATTTCAACTCTGTTCATAATACCCTCCTAAAAACCTCAGATGGAATTCAGATCGTAAGGCGTCTTCTGATAAACGAAGTAGTTCAGCCAGTTCTGGAACAGAAGACAGCCCGTATCGCGCCAGGTATTTCTGGGCACCTGCCTCGTGTCGTCGTTAGGGAAATAGTTGTAGGGCATCTTGATATCAAGGCCCTTACCCAGATCCCTGAAATATTCCTTGGCGAGCGTGTCGCTGTCATACTCGGAGTGTCCCGTACAGTAGAAATTGCGGCATGCCATATCGCTGATAAGGTGTACTCCCGCCATATCGGAATACGAAAGTATCTGCAAATCCTTAACCTTGATAACGTCCTCTTTTCTCGTTTCGGTGTGTCTGGAATGGGGGACGAAATACCGGTCGGAAAAGCCGCGCAGAAGCGGATGGTAGAGGTCGAGCGGATAGTGCTCGAAAATTCCGAATTTCTTCTCATCAAGCAGGTGCTTCGGTACGCCGTATCGGTGGTAAAGCGCCGCCTGAGCGCCCCAGCAGATATTGTAGGTCGAGTAGACGTTTTTAGCAGCCCAGTCGAATATTTCACAAAGCTCGTCCCAGTAGTCAACCTCTTCGAAATCCATAAGCTCGACGGGCGCGCCCGTGACTATCATGCCGTCAAATTTCTTTTCCTTTACGTCGTCAAAGGTCTTGTAAAACTTGAGCATGTGCTCCTGCGAGGTGTGCTTCGAGGTATGCGAGGTAACCTGCAAAAGCTCTATGTCAACCTGAAGCGGCGAATTACTCAGAAGTCTTAAAATCTGAGTCTCCGTTTCAATCTTGGTCGGCATTAAATTAAGAATAATAATCTTAAGCGGACGTATGTCCTGAGTAGTCGCGCGCGTTTCGGTCATAACAAAGATGTTTTCCAGCTCGAGCGAGTGATGCGCGGGAAGTCGGTCGTCAATTTTAATGGGCACACTGTCCACCTTCTTTCGTTTGGATTTTTAGTATTTTAACACAAAAGCTTTAATATATCAACTCGGAAATTATTGTATTGGAAACCAGAAAGCCCTTTCGGGTAAGGCGTATTCCCTGCCCGTCGCTGACGAGATAACCGTCGGCGGCGTATTTTTCGGCTTTTTTACGCATATTATCGGGGATTGAAATGCCGATTTTTTTCTTAAGCTCTCCTTCGTCAAGACCGTCGGTAAGGCGTAAACGGAGCATCGCGTACTCGCCTAAATCCCCGCCTTCGCCGTCGGCTTCGGGCGTAATGCCGTTGATAAAGCCCTCTGCACTTCTTGGGTAGTAAAAGCGTTTACCGTCAATAAACGAATGAGCAGCAGCGCCTATGCCGAGATATTCCTCACAGTTCCAGTATTTCAGATTGTGACGGCTTTCAGAACCGCGTTTTGCAAAGTTTGAAATCTCATACTGCTTGTAGCCGTGACTGTCAAGATATTCACACATAAACAGATACATATCGCTGACCGCATCGTCATCGGGAAGGCTGAGCGTCCCCTGCAGTTTTTCAAAGGGCGTTCCTTCCTCGATTTTGAGTATATAGCCGCTTATGTGGCTTACGTCCTGCGAAATGCAGAAGTCAAGCGTGGATTTAAGGCTGTCAATATTACCATCGGGAATACCGAGCATAACGTCGAGCGATATATTGTCAATCCCCGCTGATTTTATGCTTTTTATCACGCTTTCAATTTCGCTTCTGTCGGCGCGTCTGCCTAAGCGTTTGCGTTCCGAGTCATTTGCCGACTGCAGACCTAAGGAAATGCGGCTGACGCCTGCAGCTTTCAGCTTTTCAAATATACCGTTCTCAAGCGAGTGCGGATTGCACTCAACGGTAATCTCTGCGCCGCTGTCAATACGGAAATCCCGCTTAGCCGCTTCAATAATATCGGCAAGTATATTTCCGCCGAGAAGCGACGGAGTGCCGCCGCCCAGATACAGCGTGTCGGCAGTTCTCCCGTATTTTCCAGCGGCAGAATGCAGCTCTCTTATAACCGCTTCGGCGTATTTTTCCCTTGTCGCTTCGTCCGAACGGAACGAATAAAAATCGCAGTACGGACATTTCGAAGCGCAAAATGGAATGTGAATATATAAACCTATGTTATTCATATCAAACGTTTATAAAAGCGATTCGGTGTCCCGTGCTCTCAACGTAGCGGCTGATACCGTCAAAGCTCATAAACACCGTCGCCGTGTTGTCGTTGGGATGAAAACCGAGTCTTTCTGCGCCCTTTAAGTCGCGGTCGAAATAGACCTCGACGGCGTCGTTTTCGTCATTGATTATGCCGAGCGGCGAAACCGAACCCGTGGTGACGTTGAGGTGCTTTCTCATCCTCTCGTCGGACGCGAAGGACAGACGCGAGGAATTGATTTCGTTTCTGATAAGCACTAAATCGGCGTTTTTCGAGCCTTTGAGCACAACGAGCATATGACGGTTGCCCTTGTAATCGCGAAGAAAAAGATTCTTACAGATTTCGTCGTTTTTATTTATGCCGAGTTCGTCGTAGTCCTCCATGGCGAACGCCGCCTTATGCTCGGCAAGCTTGTATTCTATATTCAGTTCGTCAAGACGGGAAAGTATCTTTTCTCTGTCAGTCATCTAATTTAAGCACCGCCATAAACGCCTCCTGCGGCACCTCGACGGTACCGAACTGGCGCATTCTCTTTTTGCCTTCCTTCTGCTTTTCAAGCAGCTTCTTCTTACGCGTGATGTCGCCGCCGTAGCACTTGGCAAGAACGTCCTTGCGCATAGCCTTGACGGTTTCGCGGGCAATTACCTTGCCGCCGATTGCAATCTGAATCGGGATTTCGAACATCTGGCGCGGAATGTTTTCCTTGAGCCTTTCGGCTATTCGTCTGGCTCTCGGGTACGCCTTTTCGGAGTGGATTATAAATGAAAGCGCATCAATCATATCGCCGTTGAGAAGCACGTCAAGCTTGACGAGCGTAGCCTTCTGATAGCCCTTCATTTCATAGTCAAACGAAGCGTAACCGCGCGTTCTCGACTTTAGCACGTCAAAAAAGTCGTAGATAATCTCGTTGAGCGGAAGCGTGTATTTAAGGTCAACGCGGTCCGCGTCAAGATAGGTCATACCCTCGTAGTTGCCGCGTCGGTCCTGACACAAATCCATTATAGCGCCGACGTATTCGGGCGGCGAATAGATATGCGATTCAACCACTGGCTCCTCGGCAAAATCAACCGTCGCGGGGTCGGGATAGTTGCAGGGATTGTCGATTTCAACGACAGATTTGTCGGTAAGATGAATTTTATAAATAACGCTCGGAATTGTAGTAACGAGGTCGAGATTGTATTCTCTTTCAAGACGCTCCTGAATTATTTCAAGATGTAAAAGACCCAGAAATCCGCAGCGGAAACCGAAGCCCAGCGCGCCCGAGGTTTCGGGCTCATAGGAAAGCGCCGCGTCGTTAAGCTGAAGCTTTTCAAGCGCATCGCGGAGATTTTCGTAGTCAGCGCCGTCGGCGGGATAAATACCGCAGAATACCATCGGATTAACCTTTCGGTATCCCGGCAGAGGCTCGCTTGCGGGATTCTCGGCCGTCGTAACCGTGTCGCCGACTCTCGCGTCGGAAACTGTCTTGATTGAAGCGGTGATATAACCTACCTCGCCCGACGAGAGACATTTGCACGGCTCGAGCGAGGTCGCGCGCATATAGCCCGTTTCGACTACGTTAAACTCTGCGCCCGTCGCCATCATTCTCATAGTGTCGCCGGGTTTAATTGAACCGTCCATTACGCGCACGTAAACTATAACGCCGCGGTAGCTGTCGTAAATTGAGTCAAATATCAGCGCTCTCAGCGGCTTGTCGTCGTGATTCTCGGGCGGAGGAACAAGCTTTACGATTTCCTCGAGCACCGCGCCGACGTTCTCGCCCGTCTTGGCAGATACTCTCGGCGCTTCAAGGCAGGGAATGCCGATAACGTCCTCTACCTCCTGCGCAACACGCTCGGGATCGGCGGCAGGGAGGTCGATTTTATTGATAACCGGTACGATTTCAAGATTGTGGTCAAGCGCAAGATAGGTGTTTGCAAGCGTCTGAGCCTCAATGCCCTGCGACGCGTCAACTATAAGCACCGCGCCCTCGCACGCGGCAAGGCTTCTCGAAACCTCGTAGTTGAAGTCAACGTGACCGGGAGTGTCTATAAGATTAAGTTCATAGGTCTTGCCGTCATTAGCCTTGTAGTCGAGCTTTACGGCGTGCGCCTTAATCGTAATTCCCCTCTCGCGTTCAAGCTCCATATTGTCTAAGAGCTGCTCCTCCATATCGCGGATTGCGACGGAGTCGGTCAGCTCAAGAAGACGGTCGGCAAGTGTTGACTTGCCGTGGTCGATATGGGCGATTATTGAGAAATTGCGTATGTTTTCTTTCTTGTCGGACATAGTGTTTATTCCTCGTTAATTATTTCAAACAGTTCATTCAGTCTGTCGGTTTTGCCTTCCAGATATAGCCAGCCGAAAAGCGCTTCAAGTCCCGTCGCGTAGTGGTAATCGCCGCCGGACTGATTCTTCGGCGTGTGGTGGGGATGAGCGTTCCTGCCGCGGCGGAAAACGTCGTTTTCCTCTTCTGTGAGAAGCGGCAGAATTTTCTTAACCGCCTCGCTTTGAGCCAGCGCGTTTACGCTGTCGGCGGAAAGTTTGTGAAGCTTGCCCGCAGGAAGCGATGAGCTTTTTACAAGCCTTTCGCGCACCATAAGCGAATACACCGCATCACCCAGAAACGCAAGGGTCAGAGAGTTGTATGAATTAATATTCATTATTTATAATTCTCCGTTTTTTATATCATTAAAAAGTTTTGATTTTTTAGCGGATTTTTCGCAAGGCAAGGAATAAAGGCGACGGCGTATGAAGATACTCCGAGCCTGAAATGACGATGAATTGCGGAAAATATGCAAAAAATCACGGAATGTAATCAAATTCAAGGTCATAAATTGAAACCGTATCGCCCTCGTGAATGCCCTGCTTTATAAGCTCGTCAATGATGCCCGTGGACTGCAGGACGTTCTGGAAATACTGAAGCGACTCGTAGTCGTCGGGATCGGTCTTCATAAGGATCTTGTTGAGCCATTCGGCCTCGACGATATATACGCCGTCCTCAACGGTAACCTTGAAGCCGTTGTTCTTTTTCTGCAGCAGGATTTCCTGCGGTATTTCCTCGGCTTCGTAGCGCTTTACGGGCGGAAGCTCGGCAAGCTTTGCGGCCACCGCGTTTATAAGCTCCTTCGTATTGTGCTTAATGGGAGCGCAGATTTCAAAGTATTCGTAGCCCTTACCCTCGATATATTCACGGAAGGTCTTGAGCTGTTCGTCGGTCGCAAGGTCGATTTTATTGCCCGCAACAATCTGGGGACATTTTGCGAGCTCGGGATTGAAGCGTTCAAGCTCGGAATTTATCTTTTCGAAGTCGTCAATGGGGTCCCTGCCCTCGCTGCCCGCAACGTCAACTATATGAACGAGCATACGGCAACGCTCAACGTGACGCAGGAATTCGTGGCCCAGACCTATGCCCTCTGCCGCGCCCTCGATAAGACCGGGAATGTCAGCCATTACAAAGCTGTTTTCGGGGCCCATCGAAACAACGCCGAGAACGGGGATTATGGTAGTAAAGTGGTAGTCGCCTATTATAGGCTTCGCCTCGCTGACAACGGAGAGAAGCGAGGACTTGCCGACATTCGGGAAGCCTAAAAGTCCGACATCGGCTATAAGCTTCAGTTCAAGAGTGACCTCCCATTCCTCGCCGGGTGCGCCTGATTTTGCAAAGCGCGGAGTCTGACGCGTGCTCGTCGCAAAGTGGCAGTTGCCCCAGCCGCCCTTGCCGCCCTTGGCAGCAATAAACGGCTCGTCCGAAGACATATCGGCCATAACGACGCCGCTCTCGACCTCGCGTATTACAGTACCTCTCGGCACCCTGATAACAAGGTCGGGCGCCTTCTTGCCGTTACAGTGAGAGCCTCTGCCGTTCTCACCGTTTTGAGCCTTATACTTGCGCTTATAGCGGAAATCGGCAAGGGTTGAGATATTGTCGTCAACCTGAAAGACAATGTTTCCGCCGCGTCCGCCGTCGCCGCCGTCGGGACCGCCCGCCGCAACGTATTTCTCACGGTGAAACGCAACTGCGCCGTCGCCGCCGTTACCTGCTTTTATTAAAATTTTCGCCTTATCAACAAACATAATATTTCCTTTTCGAACAAAATGTTTTATAAACCGAACAAAAAGTTGTCAAAATATTTTATCATAAATTTAATTATATATAAATAGAAAAAGACGATTTTTTTGCGACTTTTTTGTTCGTCACTATAAATTGTGCGTAAATATATTGACAACCACAATATATTGTGTTAATATGCAGATGAACAGGAAAATCAGAATGATTTGCAGAAAAACATTTGTTTTGTATTTTTGTGAGTAAAGTCCACATACTTGGACTTATCTCGGAATTTTTTCGAACATTTGTATTGACAAATCTGAAATACCTGCTATAATGAGGCTGTAATCAACAAGAACAAATGTTCACAAACACCGAACGTTACCGATTGGAGGAAAATAAAATGATTATGTTAAAGACTTTAGTTGAGTTCGCACTTGTAGTATTACTGATATACGGTTTTGCCCACGAGAAGCAGATGATCGAGTTCGAGCAGCTGCTTAAGAAGGCAATCGTTATCAAGTACAGACTCTACAAAAAGAACAAGAGACTTGCCGAAATGCGTAAAAACCGTGAGTTCAAACTCGTAAACGGCGGCAGACAGGCGGCAAAGGCAAACGCCGATTCTCTTTACGTTGCATAAGATTTTTCCATAATTTGTTTTCCCACTCTTTCTTTTTTTCACACAACAAAACAGGCCGGAGCGTATGCTTCGGCTTGTTTTGTTTTTATTTTTGTGATAGAATACTGAAAATCGGTATTTACCGTATGAACAGGAGAATTGTTTTGAACGAAAAGAAGAAGGAAATAATAAAGCTTATAATCAAACTCGCCGTGATTTTGGTTATCGCGGCGCTTGTTGCGATAAACTACAACACGCTGACGAATATCGACATCCGTCAGCTCGTCGCGTCGTCCAAAAACGAGCTGACGGCAGCTGCGACTATAGTCGGAATATACGGATTAAAGGGCATAGTTTTTGTTATACCCGCCTCGCTTATATACATATCCGTCGGCATGGCTTTTTCGCCGCTTAAGGCGGTCACCGTGAATATGCTCGGTATTTCACTTGAAGTTACTGTGTCGTATCTCTTCGGCATTATGCTCGGCGGAGAATACGTTGAAAATCTGCTTAAAAAGAACAAGGGCGGCAGGAAGCTGCTTGAATTAAAGCAGCAGAATAAGCAGTCGTCGGTATTTATCGTCAGGCTTCTGCCCGTGTTTCCCATTGACTTTGCAAGTCTGTTCTTCGGCTCGGTAAAGTTCTCGTTTCCTAAGTATTTTATTCTCTCCGTTCTCGGTATAGCGCCGCGCGTAATACTGTTTACTCTGCTGGGTGACAAGGTTTACGACCTTATTCCGATGAAGCTGATTATCACCGTGATTCTCGCCCTGCTGCCCGTTGCGGCGGTTGCAATTCTTGTTAAATGGATTATATCAAAAAAGAAAAGCCGCGACGAAAACGGCGGGCTTGTTGAAAAACAGGACCAAATATGATAAAATTATTTCATTAATTTCAAAGGGGAATAAAACATGATTAACGAAAGCGTTAAGAAGCTTGTCTGCTACGGACTTGAAACCGGACTGAGTAAGGACTGCGACACGGTTTACGTTACCAACAGAATTCTCGAGACGCTCGGTCTCGACGAGTACGACGAGCCGCAGGAAAACTATGAGAACGTCAATCTTGAGCAGACGCTCAGAGAGCTTCTCGACTTTGCGGTTGAAAAGGGAATTATTGAGAACAGTATCGTTTACCGCGATTTGTTTGATACAAAGCTTATGGCGTGCCTTATGCCGATGCCTCACGAGGTAATTGAAAAGTTTAACGCGCTGTATAAAGAGAGTCCTGAAAAGGCAACGGAGTATTTTTATAAGCTCAGCTGCGATTCGGACTACATACGCCGTTACAGAATAGTTAAGGACATACGTTGGGTTGTACCGTCGCAGTACGGCGATATCGACCTTTCGATAAACCTTTCCAAGCCCGAAAAGGACCCGAAGGCAATAGCGGCCGCAAAGAACGCAAAGCAGAGCGGCTACCCGAAATGCCTGCTTTGTAAGGAATGCGAAGGCTACGCGGGCAGGGCGAATTTCCCCGCACGTCAGAATCACAGGGTTATTCCCATCACAATAAACAATTCCGCGTGGGGCTTCCAGTACTCCCCTTACGTTTACTATAACGAGCACTGTATCGTCTTTAACGGCGAGCATGTGCCGATGAAAATAGAGAGAGCAACCTTCTCAAAGCTTTTTGATTTCGTTAAGCTTTTCCCACACTATTTCCTCGGCTCAAATGCCGACCTGCCGATAGTCGGCGGTTCAATTCTTTCGCACGACCACTATCAAGGCGGTCACTACACCTTCGCGATGGCTAAGGCGCCTATCGAAAAGTGCTTTACCGTAAGCGGCTTCGAGGACATTGAAGCGGGTATAGTTAAATGGCCTCTGTCGGTTATCAGACTTCGCTGCAAGGACACCGGGAGAATAATCGAGCTTGCCGATATCATACTCGGAAAATGGCGCTCCTATACCGATGAGGCTGCGTTTATCTTCGCCGAGACTGACGGTGAAAAGCACAATACGATCACGCCGATTGCGCGTAAGGTCGGCGATACATACGAGCTTGACCTGACGCTTCGCAACAATATAGCGACCGAGGAATTCCCGCTTGGCGTTTATCACCCGCATCAGGAATATCACCATATCAAGAAGGAAAACATCGGCCTTATCGAGGTTATGGGACTTGCGGTTCTGCCGTCAAGACTTAAGGACGAGCTTGCGTTGCTCGCGGATTACATTGTTGAGGGCAAGGACATACGCTCAAACGAAACGCTTGAAAAGCACGCCGATTGGGTTGACGGGTTCAGAGCGAATTATCCCGATATCAACCGCGGCAACGTTGACGAAATACTCAAAGCCGAGGTCGGCAAGGTTTTCGTCGGAGTTCTCGAGGACGCGGGCGTTTACAAATGCACGCCCGAGGGCAGAGAGGCGTTTGACAGATTTATCGCAACGATATAAAAAGACATAACACAACGGACGGTTCGTTGAACCGTCCGTTATTTTTTTATTTCAATTTAATTGTCGCGTTATTGTCCGACCAGCCCTTATTGTTGCCGATTGTGTTCAGCAGCATATCGGTAAGGTCGGGCTTTATGCCGTCCTTTGCAAGCTTCTTTGAAGCAATATTAAGAATAGGCCTGAAACGCTTTAAGAATCTTGCAATTACGGTGTAAACGGGAGTGCCTTCCGTGTAAGGCTGATCGCCCTTGAAAATGTCACGCGCAAGCTCACCCGTAAAGCCGCAGAATTTCTTGTCCTTAATTTCCTTGGGAACGCGGATTAAAAGCTTTCTGCCGAGCTGTGCGAAGGTGTTGGTGTTAAAAATCTTCGTCGCAAATCTCTTGAAGAAGCTGTCGCCCGAAAGAGCGCGGCGTATGCGGTTGGGCGCCGCCCAGACGGCGCGGTCGTCGAAATATTCCTCTGTCGTTCTGCCGCCCTTGTCCCAGTCAAATTCGGGAACGTTTATGCTCTCGGCGGTGACGGTGGCTTCGTCCTCAATAGTGATTTTTCTGTATTTACCGGGGCTGCCGACAAGCACGCTCGTGCAGATATCGACGAACTTGTTGCCCGACTCTGAGTAGAATTCATTTATCGACTGAATATGCATGTGACCCGTCAGCGCGAGATTGACGCCGTTGTCGGCAAGGAACGAAGCGACCTTGCGCCAGTCCTTTATATGTGCGTCGCCGATTAAATCAAATACGGGAACCGACGGTATAATCGGATAATGGTTGATGCAGAAAACAAAGCAGCCGTCAGCCTTTGCCTTGTCAATCTGGACCTTCGCCCATTCGAGAAGGCGGTCGTCAATACTGCCCTTGGTTTCGCGGTTTGAGTCGCAGTTGAAGGCTATCATCCTGACATCCTTCGCCACCTGCGCTACGTAGGAATGGGTTTGCTTATCGACTGCCAGCGCCTCGGACAGACCGAAATCGTAGTAAAGTCCGTAAAGTTCCTCAAAGGTTGTCGGCTCAACGGGAACGTAATTCTCGCCGACGTAGCCGCGAGGATTGTCGTTGTAGTCGTGGCCCGCGGTTATTACGTAAACCTTTTTGCCCGCATCTTTAAGGCGGTTAAGTTCTTTTACAAAGCCTACGTGGCTCTGCTTTTCGCCGTCCTTTGATAAGTCACCGGGAATAATAACGGTATCAATTTCCGTGTCCTTTATAATCTCGTCAAAGGTCGCGTGAACTATCCTGCTCGACTCCGCGAGACAGTACATCTCGTTTTTCATATAGTCGTCGAGCGCCTTACCCTCACAGCCGAGTGAAGGCTCAAAATAATGGGTGTCCGTAACAAGGTAAAACTTAAAGGGGTTCATCGGGAAGCTCCTTTCTTTTTATATAAGCGAGATTAAAATGTCAATATCTTCAAGTCTGATTCGTTTTGAGCAGATATATGTTTTGTATTCTCCGCTCTGCGTTTTTTTGACCGGACTGAATTTTCCGTATGTCGAGGTAACTATCGTGCCGTCATCAAGCACTACGTTTCCGCAGTAACCCGTGTCTGCATTAGCCCGATACTCCGGCTTTTTCTGTCCGTCCTGATATATATGAGCGAGTTTGATGCGATACATACCCTCAAGTCCCCGCTTGATGTCCTCGTAGTCGCCTACCCAGGCAACCCAGCCCTCGCTCGTCCATTTCTTTGTATTGAAGGGATTGAAGCCGATTGCCTTTCTCGCCTTCTCTCCTCTTTCAATTGAACGGAAGGTGATGAAAAGTCTGCCGTCCTTCGTCCATTCCGCCTTATGACGTTCACCGTTGAGCGAAGCAGTTGCCTCAAACGGCTCTGCCCAGGTCTTGCCCTCATCAGTCGAGAAGGAAACAAGCGAGTTCATCTTTTTCGAGTTTGAGCGGGCGATTATCAGCAGCTCGTCGCCCTCGCCGCCTTCGCTTCTGATGCACTCCACCTCGCACATCTGAGCCTTCTCTTCAATATCGCGGTAAGCGCCCATATACTTTTCGGGAACGCTCCACTGAGGATTGCCCGCTTCGTCGAAGGTGAGTATAGTCTTGTAATTATAAAAATCGGCGTCGTGGAAAAGTCCCATCCACTTGTCGACAAATTCGCCGTTTTCCTTAAGCTGAGTAAGGCTTGCCATGGCGACAATCGGAATTACGGGATATTCGGAATCCTTGTCGTAGAAGCGCTCAAATTCCGTCCATGTTGAGCCTTCGTCGGTAGATACCGAGCAGTTGAAGCCGCCGTCGGTGGTCATACCGGGCCACTTCGGATTGGCTGAAATCAGTATAAGTTTCTCGCTGCCGTCAGTGAATTTAAGGCGGTATATTGTCGGCGTCTCAAGCGAGCTTTCCCAGCTCTTCGGCGTGTTTTCGACCGATGATGTCCAGCTTTTGCCGCCGTCTTCGCTGATTTTATTGAGTATAGCGCCCTTGCCGTGTCCCTGCGGATAAACGGTCAGTATATTGCCGTTGTTCAGAAGCACGCTGTCGGGATGCGCGAGATAATCCGCAGAATCGTCGACTGTCGTATAATCGAAAAGGTATTCGTACTGTGAGGGAAGGTTGATAGGAGTCGCGCTTAAATCAAGTTCCTTAATCGTATAATCACCTCCGCTGAATCCCGTCTGAGAATAAATACAAAGCCCTGCAAGCACTGCCAGAACAAGCGCAACTGCTGTAATTAATATCAGTTTGACGCGGTTTACCGGCTTTTCGGCAATTTTAGTTTTCAACGTTAATCCCCCCTGTTTATATCGGTAAGAATGAAAGCGCAAGTCCGCTGATAACGGCACACGCGTAAAGCAGACCTACTACCTTGAAGTTTTCTTTTATATGATGATTCTCGCGGAACATAACTATAAGTCCCGCGCCCGCGCCCGTACACAGACCGGCGACGACCGATGCGAAGCTTATCACGCCGTCGATATAAAGTTCGGTAATGAATATCGATGCCGCGCAATTCGGAATAAGACCTATAAGCGCCGCGACAAAGGGCTGAAGCACGGAATTGGTCAGCATCAGTTTTTCAAGTCTTTCAATGCCCAGAAGCTCAACCGCGAAGTTGAGAATAAACACGATAATAACAAGGAATACAAGCGTCTTGAACGTATGGTGAAGGGCGGGCTTGAAGATGCCGCCGTGCTCGTCGTGGCAGCCGCAGTCCTTGCAGTGGTCCTCGATATGCTTTTCGGGACCGGGATGCTTTCTGAAAATAAGATTAATCAGATAGCCGAATACGATACCGATTATCACCTTGACTGCAAGAAGCTTGAGTATATCAAGCTTTCTGTCGGGGTGAGAGAGCATAATTATAACCGCTTCGTCACTCGTTGACAGATAGACCGCCAGCAGAGTGCCGATGCCGATAACGCCGTTTGAAAACAGGTTTGCCGAAAAAACGGAAAAGCCGCACTGCGGAATACAGCCGAGAAGCGAGCCTACGAGCGGTCCCGCCTTACCCGACGAGGCAAGCGCGTTGTTGATTTTCTCGCTCGCGTGATGTTCAAGCGCCTCTAAAAGCAGAAACGCAAAAAACAGAAACGGTATAAGCTTTGCGCAGTCAAGCAGCGTATCTTTAACTATGTCAATAAATAACGCAAGAGTCATTTGTATTTATCTCCTTGTGATTCTGAGAGTGAATTCTCCCTTTTCGGCGGGCAGCACGATTTCGAGTGCGCCCTTTTCCCTTACTGTGAATTCTGCAGGCTGTGAATTAAGTTCAACCGCGTAGTCGTAATTCTCGTTCATACACGCAAGAATAACGCTTCGGCTATCACTGTTGTGTTCAATGACCGCTTCGAGCTTGTCAAAGCCGTCGGACCATTTCTGTACGTCCGTAAAGCAGTCAAAGCCTGCAGTCAGCGTTCCAGGTTTGTAATAAGCCATAGCCCAGAGATTTACGGGTGACGAAAGGCCGCCGAAGTTATGAAACCAGCCTCCCCTGCCCGTTGTAACCGACATCATCTCAAAGGTGTAATACGAGTACTCAACCTCGCGTTTCCACGCTTCAAGCGCAGTTTCGGCTATCTTAAAAGCAAAATCGTTTTCACCTAAGTCGAGCATAGTCTTCCAAACGAACCACTGATGCGAAAACCAGACGTTGCCGTTCCAGTAGCCGTTGGTCGCGAAGTACGAAGCGGACATATCCACCGCCGAAATGCCGACACCGCTCATCATATCGTTCTTGATATGATTTATAAGCCTCTGCTGCTTATTGCCGTCCGCGGCGCCCGCAATAAGCGGATAAATGCCGTCCATGGTCTTGTTGAGGTTTTCGCCGTTTCCGGTTTTCAGCTGTTCTTTGAACTCGCCGCCGTCGCCGTGAACGACGTAGGAATAATAACCTGCGTTTTCGTCCCATGCATATTTATTGAGCGCGTCCGTCAGTCTTTCAATATCAGCCTTGTATTCAGCCGCATCGTCGGTCTTTCCGAGCTTTTTTGCAACCGTTGAGAGAAGCTTAGCGCAACGGATAACCTGCGAGGATGAAATGCAGGGCGCGGTTTTCAGCTGAACGCCGCGGCGGTAAGTCTGGGCCTGAGGCGGCAGATCGTCCATTCCCGAACAGTTGTAGAAATAGTCAAAGGTAGTCGTAAGTCGGGTTTCAAATTTATCGGTAGTCGAGCCGTTTATCTTACCCGCGAGAAAATCGTAGAACAGCTTTACACGATCATAATATTTATAAAGTTTTTCCTTATCGTTTGTTCGGCAGAGCAGATCGTAATACTGATAAATATGCACCGGCACGGGTGAGCCGTGAAGTAAAAACGCATAATCGGGATTGTCCTTATCGCTGAGATACAGGTCAAGTATATACTCGGCCAACTCCCTTGAATACTCGTTCATCGCAAGTCCGATAAATCCCGAATCCCAGGTATAGAACGAATCCCAGCGTTTGCCAGGCGTATGGTGCACAACAAATTCGCCGTGATGGTAAAGCGGATAAACCGTGTTCATAAACAGCGCGGTTTTGAGAAGCTGATTGGAAAACTCGTATTTCTTACCCGCTGAGTTAAGGCTGAACTTCTCTGCCTTATCTTTCGCGTTAATGTAGATTTCTTCGTACTCGTCGGTTGTTTTGTATTCGGTTTCGCCCGACGATATTACCGCGTATTCGACGTGGCTTTCGTTCGGCTTTATGAAAAGGGTATGCGCAAGGGTATTCTGATAAAAGCCCTCGTCGGAATGCCTTTCCCTGAACTCTCCCGAGAAGGTCTCGAGCATATTGTCAAAGCTCGGGTCGGGCTGAGATATTCTCGCCGTCGGTACGTCCTCAAGGCATCCCGTCGGGATTTCGCGGAAGCGTGTATCCTTATTGAAGGTGCGAAGGACGAATTCTTTGTCAACGCCCTCGTATTTCAGTTTAACCGTCGCGCCTTCCCCGTCGTTTTCGGTTTTTATATCGGGAAGAAAATTGTTCTTCACGGTCTCGGTTTTAATCGCGTCGGCATCGGATTTCTCGCAGACGGCGAAGAAGTCGAACTCAATACCGCCCGTTCCCTTTGAAACGAGAGTTAAGTCAAACGCGCCCTTTTCAAGTCTGCCGAGTTCAACAAAGGCAGTCATCGGGCTGTCGCACGGCGCGAAGCTGACGGTTTTTCCGTTGATTTCAAATTCGGAGCTTTTATCCGAGGTTGTCCTGTATCTTACCGCCAGAACGGCGTTACTGTAATCATTCTCAAGTTCAAACCCGTACTCAATTCTGTCGCCCGCTTCTTCACCGAGCTTCGGGTATTTTGGCAGAATGTATCTGTTGTTGTCGCGGTCTCCGAGTCCCCTGTGTTCATAAAAGCGGTCGTCAAAGAACTCGCCCTTATGCATGGCGTCCATGCTTTCTCTGTCCCACGGGCGCGGTGTAGCGTACTCGTAAACAGCATAGCTGTTCGCCTTTCTGAAATCGCACTTTTTGGGCAGAGTTAACTCAACGCGGTTTTCGGTCGGGAACTGAAGCGACGAAAAATAGTTGACCAGACAGTTCTGCATAAGCGCGGAATTGTTGAAAATCTCGGTTCTTACAAGCGTGCTCTCGTCATCCAGCCGCGTAAATGACACGTCGGCGTAGATTACGTCCTTCCACTCAAGCTCCTGACGGTATGAGTAGTAGGAATAATCGCTCGCACATTCCCAGGGATGAACGCCGACGGGCAGCGTGACGTTGGGCGCCTTCGCGTCGGTGTTGGAAACGGCGGGCAGCACGGTAAAATCGAAGCGCACGCCCGCTTCGTTTTCGTGCGGACATATCTTCGAAATACCGAAATATTTTTTTGAATACGGTCCCCAGAGGGGCATTACGTTTTTCATACTCTTCCCTTATCTTTCATCGCCGAGTATCGCCTCGGCCACCTTAATACCGTCAACCGCTGCGGAAACAATTCCGCCCGCGTAGCCCGCACCCTCGCCGCAGGGATAAAGTCCCCTGACCTTAGTCTGATAAAACTCGTCGCGTATAATTCTTACGGGTGCAGAGCTTCTCGTTTCGGGCGCGGTCAGTACCGCGCTGTCGCAGGCAAAGCCGTCAAGCATGCCGTTCATTTTAACGAGTGCCGACTGCATCGTGTCAACCGCCTTCTTCGGCAGAAGCTCGCATATATTCGTAAGCTTTACGCCTGTCGGGCAGGAGGGCTTAACGTCGCCCAATGCCGTCGAGGCGGTATTGTCGAGAAAGTCCTTTACAAGCTGTGCAGGCGCAGTATAGTCGCCGCCGCCCATTGAAAACGCCTTTTGCTCGATTTCCCTTTGCCAGTACATACCCGCCAGAGGATGCTCCGACGGGAAATCCGACGGTTCAATGCCGACGAGCACTGCGGAATTCGCGTTTTCCTTGTCACGGGCGTACTCGCTCATTCCGTTGGTGACAACGGTGTTTTCCTCGCTGGGTGCACAGACAACCGTACCGCCCGGGCACATACAGAAGGTGTATGCGCCTCTGCCGCCGTAGGGATGGCAGGCGAGCTTATAATCAGCCGCTTTAAGGCGCGGATGATTCTGAAACTTACCGTACTGCGAACGGTCAATCATTTCCTGACGGTGCTCAATACGCGCGCCGACGGAAAACGGCTTCTGCAGCATTGGTATTCCTCTGTTGAAAAGCATTTCAACCGTATCTCTTGCCGAATGCCCTATGGCAAGTATAACCGTATCGGTTTCAATGTCCTCGGTTTTTCCGTCTGCGGTTTCAACGGTAACGCCCTGAACAGAGCCGTTATATACGATAATATCGGTAAGTCTTGTTTCGAAGCGGAATTCACCGCCGAGAGAAATGACCTTTTCTCTTAAATTCTTTACTACTTCTTTAAGCCTGTCGGTTCCTATATGCGGTTTTGCGGAGGCCAAAATTTCCTCGGGTGCGCCGTCACGGCAGAATTCGAGGAAAACCTCTCTTATTCTCGGGTCCTTGATGCCCGTCGTAAGCTTGCCGTCGGAAAATGTTCCGGCACCGCCTTCGCCGAACTGAACGTTTGAATTTGTGTTAAGCGTTCTGCTCTGCCAGAAGCTCTCAACGCTTTTTGTGCGTTCATAGACGGTCTGTCCGCGCTCGATAACCAAAGGCTTAAGTCCCGCCTTCGCGAGCATTAAAGAGCAGAACATACCCGCAGGGCCGAATCCGACAACTATCGGACGAAGCTGACTTGTCCGCTTATTTTCGGGAAGCTCATAACTGTAAACGCCCGTTTTCTGTACCTTCGGGTTTGCAAGCCTTTTGAGTAAAGCATCCTCGTCGCCGTCGCTAAGCACGTTGACGCTGTATATAAAATGCACGTCGTTACGCTTACGGCAGTCAACGCTCTTTTTATAAATCTCAAGCGTTTTTATATTGCTCTGTTCAATTTTCAGTTGCTTTGCCGCCAGAGCCGTTAACTCGGAAATCTCGTTTTCATAGTCAAGCGGAAGCTTAAGTTCATTTATTCTTAGCATATTATTCTCCCGCTATACTGTCTGCGGCAAGCCTGCCCGTCGCCCATGCAAACTGCAGATTATGTCCGCCGCAAAGTCCGTCAACGTCAAGCGCCTCGCCTGTTACGTAAATGCCCTTATGCTTTCTGAGTTCAAGCGTTTCGGGATTTATTTCATCAGCGCCTACGCCTCCGGCAGTGACCTGAGCAAATTCAAGGTCTCTGGGCGTAAGTCCGACATATTTTTTATTCTTAATTATCTTTTCAAGGCGTTCAATATTCGCCGCCGGAGTATCCTTTAAGGCGGTATCCTTCCTGATACCCGCTTCGAGAAGCAGATAATTACCCAACGCCTTAGGCACAAGCCCCGTCATCATAACTTCAGCGCTCTTTGAGGGGGTGTCGGATAACTGACGGGTGATAAAGCCTTCTATGTATTGCATATCAAAGTCGGGCAGAAAATCAATCACAGCGCTGTAAACGGCGTTTTTGTTTTCGCCGATTAAGCCCGACAGCTGCATTACGGGTATACCCGAAATGCCGTAGTCGTTAAACTGAATCTCGCCCGTTTCGCGCCAAAGCTCGTTTGAATTTTCAAACAGAGCAATCTCGCAGCGGTTGCGAATGCCCTTAAGTGATTTGGTAAAGCCGTCAATAATAACGCCCGTAAGCGCGGGACGCGGCGTTTTATATTTCACGCCCAGTGCGCCGAGAAGCTTGAACGAATCGCCGTCGGTGCCCTGTGCCTTCGCGGCGCTGCCACCTGCAGCGATAACGAGCTTATCGGCGGTATATTTTCCGTTTAGGACAAAAGAACCGTTTTTCGCTTCAATACTCTTAATCGGACTGTCGGTAATTATTCTCACGCCGAGAGTCTCGGCCTCATTCATAAGCACGCTGACCACGCTTGCAGCCTGAGACGAAGCGGGATAAACCCTGCCCTCAGCCTCTGTGCGAACGGCAAGACCGAGCGAATCAAAAAACTCAACCGTGCTCTTGTAATTATACTTTTCAAGCGCGTGGCGCAACAATTCGGCATCCCCGCGATAGCACTCAGGCGAGGAGCTTTCATTGGTGAGGTTACAGCGGCCGTTACCCGTCACGAGTATCTTTTTCAGAGCTCTGGGGAGCTTTTCGTACACCGTTACCTCGATATCTTTACTTTTTCTTCTCAGCGAAATCGCGCACGCCATACCCGACGCGCCGCCGCCGATAATTGCGACCTTCATTTTTCCACCTGAAAATAATTATTCATTTTATTGTAACATAAAATACAATTGAAGGCAAACTTATTTTGTTTGACAAAGAATAGGGTTTATTGTAAAATTGTTCTGTAAAAAACAAGCGAGGAAAAGTATATGGATTTTGACGCTTTTGACCAGGGAATTGAATTGGGCGGACTGCGTAACCGCGACGATATAAGACTGCTTATCTGCTATCTGCTTAAGACGGTCGATAAGCCCGTGGAAAAGTCACAGCTCAACGACTCCCTTCTGGCCAACGGAATTGCCAATTATTTTGAGATTAATCAGGCGGTTGAGGAGCTTATCTCAAACGGCAGTATTGCCGTGCAAACCGTTGACGGCGAGGACTGCTATACCGCGCTCGGACGCGGACGCGAAATCGCCGACAGTCTTTCCTCCGACCTGCCGAGAACCGTAAGGGAAAACGCGGTCAATTCGCTTATCGAGAGCATGACGCTCAAGGCGTCCGAGCGCGAAAACGAGGTTGATATTCAGCCGACTGCCGACGGCGGCTATGTCGTTACGCTCAAGCTTAAGAGTATGGGCGCCGAGCTTATGAAGTTAGAGCTTTATACGGTTGACCTGTCGCAGGCGCAGCTTCTTAAAAAGAACTTTCTGAAAGATCCCGTCAAGCTCTATTCCTCGATTATCGCGGGACTTACGGTCTGACAAAAAGCCAAACGGGCGAGTTAAAACTCGCCCGTTTTTTGTTGCCCGAAAATCAATAATTGTGCGCCTTGAGCTGAAATTCCGACTGCGGATGAGAGCAGGTCGGGCAGGTCATCGGCGCGTCCTTCTGATTGAGCACCGTACCGCATTTTCTACACTCCCAGAGCACCTCGCTGCTTCGTGCAAAGACCTCGTCGTTTTCAACGTTGTCGCGCAGCTTGCAGAAGCGTTTTTCGTGCTCCTCCTCGACAGCAGCAACCCTGTCAAAGAGCGCGGCTATCTCGTCGAAGCCTTCGTTTCGCGCCTCCTCGGCGTACTTACTGTAAAGCTCAGAGTACTCGTATCGCTCGAGATTAATCGCGTCTTTGAGATTGTCGAGCGTACTCGGTACCGAGCCCCCGTGAAGCTGTTTATACCACATTTCGGCGTGCTCGCGCTCGTTATCGGCGGTGTACTTGAAAAGCTCGGCAATCTGCGCCATGCCTTCCTCCTGCGCCTTGTAGTGATAGATAGAGTAGCGGTCGTGATTCATGGCCTCACTCGTGTATGCGGACAGAAGATTTGCCTCGGTTCGTGAACCCTTTAATTCCATAATAACCCTCCAAAAGATTTGTACGGTTATTATTTACAAAAAGCGCAAAAAAATACGGGGAGAAATCAATCTCCCCGTATTTTTTATTTTTTCGCCGCGTGGCAGGAGCCTGCCATGGCGCAGTGCGCACAGTTACAGCCGCAGCTCGATTTGCCTTTTTTCTTATTCTTTACAAGACTTGCGATTATCGCCGCAACTATGCAGACAAGCACGAGGCTTATCAGAATTGTAGCGAGGTTTTCAATGATAAAGCTCATAACAGGTCTCCCCTTTCATAATTATTTCTTAATCTTGACTTCTTTAGTCAGCTTTGTCGCCTCTTTATAAGGACGTACAAGCATAAATACAAGGAACGCAAGAACGAGTACTGCCGCAATAATTCCGATTACGTTTGCGTTGCCGGTAAAGATGCCGCCGAACTGATTGACCATAAGCGCAATCATATAAGCAAAGCCGCACTGATAAGCAACTGCAAATGCCGTCCACTTCGGGTTGTTCATCTCACGCTTGATTGCGCCGATAGCCGCGAAACACGGAGCGCAAAGCAGATTGAATACAAGGAACGAATAGCCGCTTGCTCTCGTGAAGGCTTCTGCGATTGTCGCATAAGCTCCGCCGTCGCCGTTGTAAAGTATGCCCATAGTACCGACTATGTTCTCCTTGGCAACGAGACCGGTGAACGAAGCAACCGCCGCCTGCCATGTACCCCAGCCGAGAGGCGTGAATATCCAGGCAATTGCGCTGCCTATTCTCGCAAGTATGGACAAGCTCAGCTCATCCTCTTCGAGCATGCCGAAGCCCTCTGCGGTGAAACCGAATCTGGAGGTGAACCAAACAAATATTGTAGAAAGGAGGATTATGGTGCCCGCTTTCTTAATGAACGACCAGCCGCGCTCCCACATTGAGCGGAGAACGTTTGAAACGGTCGGAATATGGTAAGCGGGAAGCTCCATAACGAAGGGGGCCGGTTCACCGGCGAAGGGCTTCGTCTTCTTAAGGATAATGCCCGAAACGATAATTGAAATCATACCTACGAAATATGCGCTTGTCGCAACCCATGCCGAGCCGCCGAAGATAGCGCCGGCTATCATTGCGATAAAGGGAACCTTAGCGCCGCAGGGTATAAAGGTTGTGGTCATAATTGTCATTCGGCGGTCGCGCTCGTTTTCTATTGTACGCGATGCCATAATTCCGGGAATACCGCAGCCCGTACCGATAAGCATCGGGATAAAGGATTTACCCGAAAG
>JAEEGI010006870.1_pt1 | contig 25625 bp, 20 predicted proteins | sample 8958751 | NCBI WGS metagenome assembly JAEEGI01 (sample SAMN16246545, study PRJNA631951) | gut metagenome | biome: gut microbiome; feature: rumen; material: KS-attached | host: Bos | place: Iran: Karaj | collected 2018-10
CTTGTTGGTAGCGTAATACACACCCCGGTCGCGCCACTCGAAGTCGTTGATGTCGTTGGTCTTTTTGGAGTATCCCACTTGGAAGTACTCCCGGAAACCTGAATCGGGCTTGCGGTCACGGTAGTAGAACGATACAATGATGTCGGACGTGCCGGGTAATCGGGGAGAAATCAGATATTGGGGACCATCGATCGAGCTGCGGAACATGAAGCCGTTCTCGCCTGAACGTTTGGCATTCGTGCTGATTCCCGTATAACCCCAATTGATGTTCCATACCCCCCAGCCATCCATGCCGTCCTCGAAACCACATTCGTAAGGCAGCGTCACGGCAGAGGTAAAGCGAAGAAAAGCATAGCTGCTATATCGGTCCCCATAAAGTGTCCTTACGCGGAACTGGTAGTCTGTGTTTGCCGACAATCCATTTATTGTGGCAGAAGTGGTCGTGCTGCCCAGTGTGACTTCGTTCGACCAATTGGCATCGCTGTCCTTCTTGTATTGGTAGGCATAGCCCGTAATGGTTTCTTCGGTCGAGGGAGCCTCCCAGGTCAGTGTGGCCTTTTCTTCTGTACAGCTGCTCACATGGAGGTTGGCAGGATGGGCGAAAATGGTTGGAATGATTTGGAATTGGATGTTGTTGCGACCTTTATAGGTATTCTTGCCACCAGAGTATCCGACTAGGGTTTCAATATTTGGCACAGTACTATCCGATAAGTATATAAGTGTTGAAGTGTTATTGGTTTCGAAATAATAAAATCTAAGAGTTATGCTTATCCAATCATTATCATGTGTAGGATCCAAGCAGCAAACCAGAAGGTTGCTGTTGCCGTCGTATTCAAAAGGCGTGTCCAACGTAATGGTTGCCCAACCTGCTTCCGAGGCTGCGTATGTCCCCTCGAACACCTTGTCACTGGCGCTGATGGGTACAACGTCATTTTCATCGGCAAACGCACTCTTGTCGGTATGCTTCAGATAGACCTGCACACCCTCCATGGAGAATGATTCGTTGCAGCTAAAGGAGATAGAGGAGATGGTGCCCGCCATGCCGATTTCCTCAGCCGTATAGATCTGCTGTGTAAGGGAAAAGTTTGTATTTAAAGCAAAGGGGAAGGAAATTGCTGACCAGGTACCGTTCCCAATCGTCACGACAGAATGAATGTTAAAACCATAATAAGTGATTCCATCGACAGCCGTTACCGGTGTGTTCCACTCGTCGATGTCGAATGTTGTACTCACAGGAATTCCTTCAGCTTCAGGGATGATATTGCTGCCCGTCGCCGTAGGGGTGACGGTGTTGAGGTAGTAGATCTTAGAAGCGGTGGCGGTGACTTTTTCGCAATTGTACGTGCAGGCGATGGGGTGGTATTTGCCCGAACCTGAGGGCGAGAACGAACCCTTGAACAAGCAATTGGACATGGTGAGCGTGCTGTTTTCATCGCTCCAGCCGAGGAGGCCTCCGGCTAAATAGCTGAAATTGCTGATGGTGCCACTGTAGTAGCTGTTTTGGATAGTGAGCGTACTCGACTTTCCATGTCCCACAATACCGCCCGCGTAATTTGAGCTGCCGCCATCGACATTGGCAGTCACGACGCAGCCGTCGATGGTGTTGGTGCCTCCGCTGCAGAAGCCAACGAGTCCGGCAGCGTGTTTGTTGCTGCTGCTGACGGAACCGCCGACGGTGAGGTTCCTGATGGTCGCACCGTTGATGTAGTGGAAGGGAGCCATGCCCTGCTCCGAGCCGCTGATGTTGACGGTGAGCGTCTTGCCGCCGCCGTCGAACGTGCCCTTGAAAGGCTGCCCGCTGGTGCCCGCCATCGTCGTAACGCTGATGTTGGCGGTCAGCTTGTAGCACTTGTCGGTATTCAAGCCATCTCCGATGTAGGTGACGAACTTCGTCCAATCGGCAGTGGAGCCGATGATGTAGGGGCTTTCGGTAGTGCCAGAGCCAGACATGGGTGGCACGGCCGTGCCGGTGGTGAGGTGCATGTAGATGTATGGGCTTTCAGAGCCGCAGCCTTTGTTCAGGTCATAGCCCGTCGAACCGCCATTCGCCCCCACGGCACCGCTTTGGGTGTCGTTGAAGTAGATGCTGGTGACAGCGCGGTTGTCCGAGAAGGTGTCTTTGGTATAGAACAGATAAATGTATTCGCTGCCTGTGCCGCAGCCGTCGTTCAGGTCGCCATAGCCATTCACGAAGTCGCTGCTGCCTTTGCAGCTGACGCGTTGATAGGTGCGTTCATTGTAGGTCAGGCTGCCGGGAGGATTCTTTCCGGTCTTGATGTAGAAGTCGGTGATATAGCCATGGTTGAAGCCATCGCTGTTGCTCTCCGACTTGTAGAGCAGATGGATGTAGGCAGAGCCCGTACCGCAACCCTTGTTCAGGTCGTAGTCGATCACCTTCCATCCCTGGTTCTTGTAAGTGTTCAGCAAATTGTTAAACTCGGTCTTGTCGGCGTGGCCGATGAGCATCACTTCGGTGATGAAGTCGGTGGCTTGCACTGTGAAAGTAGTAAGCACTGCCATGAGCAGCGTCAAGGCTATTCGTATTGTCCTGTTCATAGTATTATATTTTGATTTTTAGTTTATTCTATTTTTCGGGGTGCAAGATACGCATTTTTTTTGACATAATATTCATTTCCTTTAAAAAAAATGCATTTTTTGTTTCAATTTATCCATTTTAACCCATCAACGAAGTCAGAACATCCATCCGGCACTCGTTGTAATTCCGAAAAAAGACGAAAAGACGAAAGGGACGAAAATGGTTTAGCAGATCACGGATAAACAGGATAGAACGGATGTCAGTGGGTCGAAGGGGAGGCTGAGTGCGTTTCTTCGCCGCACTCAGCGCGGATAACACGGATGCTCGTCCGGATTAGGGCGCACAGAAACCACGGAAATCACAGAAAAGGTGGTGTCAAAGTAGTTATTGAAACCACGAATCTCTCGAATCGACACGAATAGGTTTGGTCGAGACAACAACCACGAATTGCGTCGGTGAAAGACCACGAATCTCTCGAATGCGAATGGGTGTGGGGTCGGGACAAGAATAAAAAGATTCGTGAGGATTAGATTCGTGGTTAAAGATGAAAGGTGCGTGTGAGATATAAGATGGGCAAGGCGTCCGTGGTTTCCGCCCCAGTGGTCGGCGAAGCAATGACCACTGGTCTCCTTTGGACAAGCCATTAATCCGTATAATTCGCAAAATCCGTGATCTTATAAACCGGTCGAGACGAGCAATTATTTTCTGCACGAAGTGCATATTTTCTGAAACCTATTGGAGGTTTCAATTTTCCGGCCAAGTCTCCGCTATTGAAGCGAGAGACGCGGCCATTTTCACCAAAATAAAGAATGTCATTTTCTCCTGAATATAAAATAATTCATGAAAAATTCGTGAGTAATTCATGGTAATTCGTGTTAAGAAGAAAACCGCCAAGTCTCCGCTATTGAAGCGAGAGACGCGGCCATTTTCACAAGAATAAAAGATAATTCTTCAACGTTAATGACCGTATAATGACTCGTTAATTATCCATTAATTATTTGTAGCACATTTTCATTAACGTTGTTCTCATCAAGTTCGGGGATCTCAAACAGGCCGAGTTTCGCTTCGAAACCTGGGAATAACGGCTGTTCAAAGGTGCGTGCATTTCGAAGAATCCAATTGATGTTACCCTCCTGAAGAGTACCCATGCTCCAAATGGAATCCACTTTTTCTCCGGTGCAGTCAACCAGATCAACGTACCCGATTACGGCACTTTGAGGCAGTTCGAGACAATCCGGGAATAAACCACGTTCCTGCAAATCCTTAATTGCGGTTCTCCATATTGCCGGGAACTCCCCCCTTTCCAATCGACTTGTAGCGTTCTTGCGACTTGCAACAATATACAGACGTCCACGATAATCGGTTTGCCATGTTCTATTCTCAATATCCTTGATGCCCCTGCATATCAACGACGCCCATGGCTGCTGAACAGACAATGCCACATTCTTCCATTGGGGGTTCTTTGTTACTGTTCTAACTTTGTCCATAGGCACAACTGATATACAGATAATACTCATTTCTCCAGCTGCTGGCGATGTAGAGTTTCATATAGTTTATTTCATTATGGGTGGTACATATGATGCGCTATAGTTCAGATTTGAAAAGTTTCCTAATTAGGTCAAGATCTATAATGCCCATTTCAACAAGCAAAGTCCGACTGAAGTGTCCATTTTGATCAACAATGCCATTCTTCATAAAAAAATGGTTTATGTTTTTGGACGTTACTATATCACACCATTTTGCCTGCTTTGAATAGGTTTCAAGTAAATTTCTATATTTGTCCATTACTTGGATAGTCTTTGATATAGCATATATATGGTTCTCTACTTCCTCTTCAAAATATCGATAGAAATATTGTCTATAGGTCCGATTCGATGTGATATGCTCTATGATACTTCTAAAGAGACACACGAAATAATCTCCAAAAGAAAGTATGCAATTAGGGTCTTCTGGATGAAAATATTTATTTGGATCAACACAAAAGGCCCTGGCTGACCTATTCGCAAAATTATGGTCAGTAGGTATATTGAAAGGGAAGTTCAAGAACCTGACAATATCTGGATTGTCGGATACTATCGAAACACCAATCATGTCAAAATAATTGGAATTAGGACATCTGGTCGTACTGATGGGTTCTCCTGATATTTCAGATGCCTTGAATACCAGTTCATTTTGGGTATATGCTATAAACTCTTTATCACAGCATTTATATCTCATATCTGTTTAATTTATTATGTCCCGCCTCACGCAGCGCCTTCACCACGTCGGGATAATACTCATTTCTCCAGCTGCTGGCGATGTAGAGTTTCATATTCCTAAATCTGTTTTCATTCACGCAGCAAAGATAAGGGATTTTGATAATATCTCCAAATCTTTTCCCGATTTTCTTTCGCTATTGAGGTGGAGAGAGGAGGAAATGAAAAAAATAATAATGATAAAAGTAATTTTGGTAAAAATATAAGGCATAATTGATAAAACTATACTCTTTATCTCCAAATAACTGAAAATATTGGATTTTCTTTAGCACAAATTTGGTTTTGCCACAAATTTGTTGTATTTTTGTGGCAAAATTTATGCGTATGGCAAATCAAAGCACATATAATGACATTAAAAATCAAGTGGAAAGTTCCCCAAGAGGGACCCTGTTCTTTCCCGACACATTTGTCGCCTCTGGCTCATCTGATGCTGTCAGATCTGCCTTGGTGCGACTTTGCGAGAACGACATTCTAATCCGTGTTGCACAAGGCATCTATTATTATCCAAAGGTAGACACAAAATGGGGCAGTGGAATAATACCACCTTCAATCGAAGAAATAGCCGAAGGAATAGCCATGCGTGACAAAGTACGCATTGCACCCACAGGAGCTTACGCTTTATACCAATTAGGGTTAAGCACTCAGATACCAGCCAATGTAGTGTTTATTACCGACGGATCTCCTCGAAGAGTAACGATTGGGAAAGGGAAAGGTATCCTTTTCAAGCACACTTCTGAGATGCGAACTTTTGCCTATCAATCTCAACTCATGGCCCTAATTGTTACTGCCCTGCGTGAGATTGGCGAAGCCAAGGTGACCCAAAAACAGCTCGATATCATCAAACAGCATATAGAAAAAGTTAGTGAGCAAGACTTCTCTCATGATATTCAATTGGCACCTATTTGGGTGCGTAAAACTTTGGCAGGAAAATGAAATTTATAGATTTATCAAAAGAAGATCGACAGGATATCATTCGAAGGGTACAAGCCGAAAATGGCATGGACTTGCAGATTATAGAAAAGGATTGGTGGGTAACTACGGTTCTTCGCGCCCTTTTCTCTTTACCATATGCCAATCATATTTCATTTAAGGGAGGTACTAGCCTCAGCAAGTGCTGGGGGTTGATTCAGCGTATGTCAGAGGATATCGATATCGCAATCGATCGCGAATATTTAGGTTTTTCCGGGCAGTTGTCAAAGACTCAGATCAGTGACAAACTACGTCGCACAGCATGCTCTTTTGTTCGTGAGACACTCCAATATGATCTGGCAGAGCAAATGATAAAGGATGGCATCAGCACGGAGAATTTCCAAGTACATGTAAATATAACACCTATCTCAACAACCGACCCAGAGATTATCGAAGTGTCATATTCGCCCGTTTTTGATTCCAATCCCTACATCCGTTCAAAAGTTATCATTGAGGTAAGTGGGCGTTCTATGAGCGAACCTGTGGCCAACGTAAATTTACATTCATATATTGATGAGGTATATACCACAGCTCCGTTTGCCGAATCAGATTTCGAGGTAAGGGCCGTTGTCCCACAACGAACCTTTCTTGAAAAACTATTCCTTCTACATGAAGAAAACCATAAGCCGATCGAGAACATCAGAACGACAAGGATGTCTAGGCATCTTTATGATGTTAGCCAAATAATGAATACCCCTATTGCAGATCAGGCATTAAACGATAAAGAACTTTACTTATCGGTCATAGAGCATCGACGTGTTTTCATTGGACTTCGTGGTTTTGACTATGCTACATTGCTGCCACAAACGCTGAACGTTCTTCCTTCTTCTGAAATACTAGAATTATGGAAGCAAGATTACCAAGCTATGCGTGAATCAATGATATATGGGGAATCACCTTCATTTGATCAACTTATAGAGAATCTACGAGCTTTGAATGCCCATATCAACACTATCAACTATTAAATTACTACCCACCACGACTAAACATCACAAAGGGCAGATAAACCCGACCCGCAAATCTTTTCCCGATTTTCTTTCGCCATTGATGAGCAGGGGGAAGTATGTTCCAACTGATGCAATGCAAAGCACCGCCTTTCCGGGCTATCTCTGTCCAGTCGTTTCCCGATTGTGCATCAACATATCACTTTCGCTCATACTTATATAGCTTGTCGTAGAAGGTATCAAAGTCTTGGCAGAAATCTTTGTTTTCGGGCAGTTCCTTATATATGCCGAGGATATAATTTACCTTCTTCCTAATCTTTTCTTCCGTTTTGGTACCAGTCAGGAGATTGGTGCGTTTATTCTTGATAAAGCCCACCATACCATTATCACGTTCGACCAATTTAGGGAAATCCGGATCTGAACCAATAGCATCATGCCATCTGAATAATTCGGCGCAAGCCCAGGGACCATTCAGTCCCTCGCTTCCATCTTCGCTGATCAGTTTGCGAAGAAGGATGCCTCCGAAGAATGCATCATCATCCAAAATGAATTTCTTCGAAACCTTATCATACTCAATGCGACTGGCAAAGTTGAGGTCAATGCCACCAAAGTCGTTGACATACCAACGCAGAGGTTCAGACTCACGAGGATGGGTGATGATATCGCGATGATGCTGGTTGTAGAAGTAAAACTCAATCTCCTTGAAGAGATATATTTTCTCGCCCTGCTGTATAGCGAAATTATTAAATAGCAACATTGCTATTTTCTCGAAACGCTTCTCGACGCCAGATTCATTCACTCTGGCATCAAGTTTCATTAGTTCACGGAGAGTTTCAATATTGTTCATAAATTAGAATTATTAGGAGGTTTGTAGGTGCATAGAAGACTATTGCTTTGCAAAAGGAAGGCATTCGTCTTTTAGTCTTAATGCATCTTCCCATGAAATGCCATAAGACTTTGCTGCTTCTTTTTGTTCTTCTTCGGTTTTGTAAATACCATAGCACCAAATGCACATTGCCTTATGCATCAACTCTGTTTCTTTTGAAACAGTAAATTCCTTATGCATTTTTTCACTTAGTTCTTCTTCCATGCTGGATCGACAATGGGTGGCACATTTGTTTCCGCGGCGAAGGAGTAAGCTCCGTATTTGCAGATTCATTGCTAATCCTATCAAAGAGAATTATATGGGATAATTATATCAAGCATTTTATCCTGATGAACTTGCATATCTTCTGCATTCCATTCCATGCCGACATTCCGTTTCAACCCTCCTTTAAGAATTGCCTCGATATTATCCTGACACATTTGCATCATAATCCTAAACTTTAGAGAGGCTACGCTTACTTGGTCAGACTTTCTGTCTATATAATGATCAAGTTTGGTTTTGGGATCCCAATTAGAACCAGAACTATTTGCTTCTGCGCCTATCATAGCGAAGTTGCCGAAACAGTTGATAGCATCAGAACTGAGAGGTTTTCCTTCCCCCGCCTTAGCCTGTGGATAGAAATGCTCAAGAGACTTTCTTGTGCGCGAGAAATAGAAATTGTTGAACGGATCAAGCTCAAAGTCGCTACAGCCCAGTTCCTCAAAGAACTCCTTTCGTTCACTTGACCCCTTCTTTGTTTTGTTTCCACGCAACTCATCTGCATACTTTTTCCAAAGCAGGTAGTCCGTATAGTTGAATACGAACAACGGCACATCACATCTACCTTGTTTGTATATATCTTCAAACCTTTCTCGATAATCAATTTCGTCGTTGCCAATATTATCATAATTCAATTCTCCGTCTATGAGCAGAGCTTTATCAAAAGCATTTGGCTTCGGTTGATTTCTTTCGTTCAGGTACTCCGGATTCAGATAAACATCGAAGAAATACTTATCCGCGAGACATTGAAGGAATTCCAGGTAATCTGTATTCACTACATAGCTTGGCTCGTAGTTGTTGAAGAGGAACATCATGCAATAGAAGAGATAGTTCTTGCGTTGTTTGGGAGTGAATGACACCTCAAACATCGAGAGCAAGTGGACCAACTCCTTCTGTTCATCTTGTGTACTGGATATATTTTTAGGGTATCTCTTTTTCTTGTTTTCAAGATAGAAGTATTGTAATTTCCAAGGATTATCACCTGCCAGTTCTTTGTCATTTTGCGAATGATGAACAATATAGTTATCAAGGAAGAACTTGGCTTTCAACAGGTTGAAAATGAACAATTTTGCAAATTCAGCTTTGTTCTTGAATATACGCAACGCCTTATAGAACTCATTGAGCAATTCCTTGTCATCAAGTATGAACTCAGTGGGATCAAATACCTCCTTTTCCAACCTCGTAAGTTTCAATACTATCAGCAAGAAATTTGGGAAATCGATGATAGGCAGAAATTTGTCATTCTGCTCTATATCATTCTTTTCCTCTATCTTGCCAATTGGCCGATGAAGGAGGTCCATGATCGTAGCTTTCCCTTCCGACTCTTTCTGTACGGGAATATCGTCAAAACTATCAATTATGAATTTATGAAGATTATATCCGAATACATCGGGTTCCGGAAATACTTGCTGGATATAAACATTCATTTCGCTACAGGCTTCCCAGACGCGACTGAAAGTAGCCATTTCAGAATTGTCCTTCAGATACTGGCTGAGCAAGGATTTCACGATTTCATGCTTTTCCAGTTGTTCTCCACGAGAGTTCATCACTTCGAAGTAGTGGTTCAGGTCCACATCTTTAGGTACTCTGTAGTGGATAATGTGAACATTATGAAGAAAATACTGAACAAAATCATCGCGTTCAGCATCGCTCACAATAGCCTGAATCGCCTTATCAGCATATTTATACCCATTGCTGATGCCATCATCCTTCTCATCGCCTAAGTCTGGATATTTATCCAGCTTTAGAATTGTTGATGCAGAAACCCTTCGGGCACTATAGGTAAGCTTGTTTCTAAAATCCTTGATGCCCAAAGCCTTCAGGATGATGTAGATTGTAGTCAGTCTTTGCTGCCCATCAATCACTTCATACTCGTAATCCCCACGCTTATAAGTCACCAATGTTCCGATATAATAGGGAGCATTCGGATCCTTTTGAGAAGAGTCATAGACATCCTTTATTAAGGCCGTAATCTCATCTTCTTCCCACGCATAGTTACGCTGATAAACAGGAATCATGTAGGTCATTGTTTCCTGGCTCTCCAGATAAATCTGGTATATAGAACGCTCTTCGAGTGGTAGTGTCTTTTCCATAATTCTATTCGGTATAATATGAGTTCACTTTGAAGAAGTGGAGATAGTTTTTATATACACCATTTTCCACTTCATCAACAGTACCTTCCTCAATTCCTTTATAAACTTTATCAAATATATCATTGTCTGACAATGGATTCAACCTGTCAGCCATGAAACTGAGCAAAGAAATAGGTGTATCAGAGTCTGCTATGAGTTTATAGATATTCAGAGAGTTAATTATATTCTTGTCACTTCTTTCAAGCACATAGTTTTGTGCTGACTGCCAGCCCAAATGAGAATACTGAGCCCTTAACGAGTATGCCCAGATGAAGGCAAAGGTCACAAATTGTTCAAACAACTCAATATCAACCTTTGATGGATATGTAGCAGGACAAAAGCGGTCAACATAGAGGAGCAAGGCCGTGTCAAACAGCAAACGTGTAATTCTATTGCCCACACCTCTGTTGAAGTATTTGTCCAAAGTCATTACAATCTTATCACCCTTGATATAGAAACCCTCGTACTGGCTGTTATCTTGAATATCCTTCAAGATATTGTAATAATGTTTTGTATAATCAAAGAAAGGCTTGCCAGCAATGATTGGAGTATTCAGCTGGAAAGCATTCACCTCTCTTGTTCCCGACACGAATGGCATGGCCGACGAATTGATAAGTTCAGCATACGAGAACGCACTCTTATAGAACTGAGCATAAGGGGTACGAGCCCTCTTGGTAATGCCCTTAAACTTAAAGATATTCTGCTCGCTGAGCTTATATGCCCAATTACCATTCATCCATTCCTTGACACGATACAGATAATCGCCAAAGAATTCGGCCAATTCCTTCTGCTTAATCTTTTCCCACTCCTTGACGATTTTTTCAGTTTTGGCTTCATCGATATCAGTCATCTCACGCAAATGATATGCTTTCAGCAAATCGTGAGGATACAGGGCCTTGCCTCTGGCATTCTGCGAATCGAAGAATTGGAAAGCTTCCGAGACATCATTGGTGATAACCACAATCAGTTCACACTGCTTCTCAATGAAGTCACGCAAGCGTTTCATGTCCCTGATGAAATCCAGATTCTCATCCCCATCCGACCTCCTTTGTGTCCTACGTCTGAGCGCATTCAGATTGTTTGGGATATTGTGGCGACTATACGGATTGTCAAAAACCTGTTGATTTAGGAAGTCGATTTTTCTTTGATCCTTAGGTTTTTCAAGTTCATACAAAGCATATAGCAATAACGAAAAAGTAATGGTTCGTTGCTGCCCGTCAACTATATTGTACCTCTCTTTCCCATAAATGTCCGTATCTTTATGCAAGATAAGAGTGCCGACACGATATACCTCCTTCTCGTTATTCTTTGCGTCAATAATATCGTCAAGCAACTGTATGGCATTACGAGCTGTCCACTTATATGGACGCTGATATACCGGGATAGTAAGGCGTACATTATCAATTGGCTCACCATCCATCTTTCTGGTAATTCTACCTTCTAATAGCAGATCACCAATCGTTGTAATTGATAAAGTCAAGCTATTCATATTGTCTTATAAAAACCTATATTATTATTTCCTAAATAATTCATCCAAAGAACGACCTAATTCATCTTTCCAATCTCGCCACCCATTAGATGATCGACCAAGAATAATAGATGCGGCTGTACTTGGAGAAGTGAATGTATAGTTCTTCTGTAATACATAGAAAGGATCTTCGTAAGTACAATAATTTTTCGTAATATCATCATAAACGTATTTTCGACTAAAGCTACCGCCGTAAGATCCATATATTCTACTACCGGAAAGAAGTGTAAACAAATTACTTTTCTGGTCAAATATACCTTCCCCGAAGGAACCATTATTTTTTCTAATATAAAAATGTGGAACCTCTGATTTAATCTTTATACTTTTATCAATTTTCGGGGTGACTGGGATAATTGAACTTATTCGTTTATCTGTTTTGGTATTCTTACTTACTATCTCAATTTCAATATGTTCTCCCAAAGCGTCAGCAACTTTTCGTAATACCTCAGCCAAATCCTTGGTATGAGAGCAGACACTCAAATAATAGCCATCTTTTAATTTTATCTGTTTATTATTATAGCGTTCTTTGCTTACTAAAGGCGCCCTTCTCAATGTTATACCTGTTTCCAAAATCAAATCCGGGAACAGATGTTCAATTGTTTCCACATAGGTATCGATTGACCTATTTTTAAATATTTCCTTTCCATCAGATAGTCTTACCTTCAAAATGGTTTGTTTTGATTCTTTAGAATCTACAACTATTTGATTGTTTGTATTTGATGGTTTGTCAGAATATTTAGCCCAATTGATAGATCTTAAGAGGTTAACCCAATCTAAAAACTTCATGCTGTCTTTATAAGTGTCACCAAAGTGCTTATCAATTATTTGAAGAGCCTCCAATTCATTGGGCTCTTCTTGACACATTAAAGGAACTAACTTTTCTAATAAATCTGGCGTAGTTATGTTTGGCTTTTCACTATCGTTTGGCTCCTCACTGTCATCATAATCGTCAGCTACTTCTTCTGTCAAATCAAAAAGATCATCTAATGACAATTCTTCTTCAGAATCAACTTCATCTGGTTTAACTTCTTCTGATTTCTCTTCTTCTAATTTAACTTGCGAACTAAATAAAGCTATATAATAATAATTCATTGCAGCTTTAATAGCTCCATGCCATCCGCCTTTCCCTTGTCTGTCTATGTATGCAATTTCATCTGTTGAACAGAATTCTGCAACAGCTGATTTATAGTCTAAAATGTTGTCATATTTAAGAAAGATGTATTTATACTTGTTAAAGAAGTCTTTTTCTAATACGAACTCGATATATCTCGCATACGACTTTTGTGTTTTCTCAGAAAGAAAAGTATCCTTAAGAAATTTAATAAAATCATCGACTCTTTTTGGATTACTAAAATACTGAAATAACTCTTCTGCTTTGTTCATAACTGATTCCTTTGTTTTATTCTTCCTTAAACTCGACCCAACAGCGATATATTGTGTCGCTTCCGAAAAATAATCATTAATCTTTTCCAAATATGATGTTAACATTAGCCGTGGAAATACTAATACAGAAGCATTATGGTTAAGATCATATTTAATTAATTCGTTAAACCTAGATGCTTTTTCTTGAATACTGTATCGTGAATACATAGAAACGCTTTCACCTATATTTAACCGTTGTTTAGCCCAATAAGGGTTCCATGTAGCATATACATCATTAGTCTCATCATAGCCTAATAGAAGGAATAAATCATCAGATTTCTTAAAATCGTCAAATATTGGGCGTTTTGGCAATTGACACCTCCAAACATCCGGATTATTATTGGACAATTGTGCCGGAGTGAGTCTTTTAATATACACATTGTATCTTACACCCTTATATTTGATAATACAAGGATTCAATCCAGATATCACCTGGAAGTCATATCCAACAAAAGCCTTGACGAAAAGTTCGAAAATAAGTTTGCGATCCATTTTATCCACTATATTGAGCCCAACAGGGAGCCTTCATCGAACATCAAACCTTTCTTTACTATATCATCAAGATAACTAAGATTTGAGTCGAACTTAACTCCACTAACAAATTTGGGTATTTGTGCCTTTTCTATCTTGGGAATATCTTCAGATTCATAATAAGCTAAAGAATCCTTGCCCGTAATATAATCAAAATACAAAGAATTTGCTTTCTCGTACTCTTCTCCTAATGTGTTTATTATTACTGAATATATATGCATCCTAATATCTATACTATTAATTCGTTTGCATATCATGTCATATAGAGCATTGATAGAAAGACCGTTGTCATCTTTTGCCGACTCTCTAACAATAACCGAAGCTACAAGCAATTTTGATGAAGGAGAAGGGTTTAACTGGTCTATTGAGAATCTATGCTTCCTCTCTTCAGAAGAAGTGCTTTTTACTTCAATCTTATCAGCACCCATAACAAAATCAAATTTTGCCTCTGGGGAATTGTGCCAAGCATTTGCAACTATTTCTGGTTTTTTACTTCTTTCAATAACCAACAGTTCTGCCCATAACCCTTGAACCTTATGTATTGGTTTACGTTTCAGGGCTGCAAATATAGAAAGCAATCCTTCTATCTTCAATGCTATTTCTAAATCTGTTGGAACCATTGGCAAAGAATATAGCATCATGGTGAAAACATCGAAAAAAATCTTTCGAAGATTTTCATCAGTGCTTCTTAATGTAATAATTGAGAATACCGTATTGGTTTCTTCACCACAATCGTCTACAAGTGAGCATTGAATATTATATTCAGCAGTAATTAGCTCTGCAATAATATTATGTATAGAAGCCTTTGTCGTTTTTGTTACGACAAATACCTTAGGGAAACCTTCACTTGAAGATCCTACTTTATGTTTCATCCCTTCTATAGAAAGGACGTTAAATTTTTCCCCTTCTTCGAAATAACTAGAGTTATTAAAGGATTCTAATATTTTATCTAATTTCATAATACTTAGCTATTAGCAATGTATACTGTTGAAAGATGTTGAGGATAATAAATAGAAATTGTAGCTGTTTTTAACCCATCTTGATTATCAAAAGTTATATGATGTAATTGAATAGTTATGGTGTCGTCTACATACATAGCTTTATCCCCAAGATAATAATTCCCTTCTCCTGCTGTACTAGGACCGTTGAACAGGTTTGATGTCATTTTCTTGGTAGATTCATCTAGAGAGCGAGTCTTGAATTTTCCTTCTGACATATTAATAATCTCGATATCATGTATTGTATTACTTTCTTTTAAGTAATTTAGATATCTAATTGTATTGCCCCTTAAAATGATATCATTAGAATTGCCTAATTGAAGTTTTTTTAAAAAACTTATGGCTATATCAATTGGCGTTCTAAATGATATATGTCTACGGAAACTATTGGCATCATAATTTGTGTAAACGTAATCTTGTCGGCTAAAGGGTTTGAAAGAAGCACTATATTCTTTTATCAATGAATCAACAACGAGCAAATTATATGACATCATCGACATATTGTTATAAGGTGAAAAATCTTTCATTCCCGAGAGACTTGATCTAACTACCGTTACAGGCAATATGTTTTTTCGAGTAGGGTTGAGTTTGGGATAAGACAAAATCTTATGGCCACATTCCTGCATTGATTTTGTTTCAGACATTATAGATCTTAATTCTTCTTCACTTTCAATATAATGAATATAGTTATCAATAGAGATTTGAGGAAGAAAAACCCTGCACGACCGGATATACTTTTCTTTATATCCGAAGAAACGACATCTTTGTTCTATCGTATCAGCATTGGTGGTGCCAGTAGTATATCTTGGCATATACGTAGTTGTGAGATTCTTGACAGTAAACCCACGATTTAACATCTGTGCCCCAACAAGAATATTAGAAGTGTATTGATCCCAATCCAATTCTTCCATGTCGTTGGTGTCTCCTGTTATAAGATAAACCTTAGTATCATTTAGGACCTCAGGTATATATTTTTTTAATGATTCAAAAGTTAATTTTTTATCATCCTTATATAGACTCGAAGCCTCTTGGAATGTTTCCTGGAATTCGCTTTCTAGTTTGTATTTCTTTACACCGTAACCTTCACCGTCAAATATATCGCTCCACTCTTTTAGTGCATTATTAATCCAGCTGTAGAATGTAGAATTCCATGAAAGAGTAACATCAGTATGAACCATCATTGATAATTGAGAAACATTTTCGTAATACCGGGTATTAATGATAACAGCCCATATATGAAGCATTAATGCCTGAATCAATGATTGTGGGATAGATTCAAGAGGATTCACTTTAGCATTAAAAACCTCATCTGAAGGTATGATTTTTATCAGAGATTTGCCAAAACGTTCACCTTCCTTGCCTACACCAAAAAATAATTTGCCGCCACAATATCCTTTTCCTGGAGTAAGTAGAGTATGTGTCTTGGGAGATAACATATCAAGGGTATTAATAAGTATATTGGCTTGAGGCGTAGCTGTGTACTGGACATATGAATTCCCCGGGAGAAGATTTCTTAATCCGAGTATAGCTTCATAGGTACTCGACATTTTCATTTCTTCCTCATCGTTTGTTTTAGAATTAACTCGTCCATAGTTGTTCAAAGACGCTTGATCTGCCTCATCATCAATTATTAATGCCGTTTCATTTTTTAACGCAGATTGAATGAGAGGATCTTCAAATATTTTTGCAACATTGTTTATTCTACTTGGATGCTTAAGCACATTGATGATAACCATTGAATCCTTAAGCTTCAAGTTCCTGCAAATCTCATTAACTTTATCTGGATTAGGATTTTTATGAATCTTAAAATATTTATAGTTTTTCTTATTGCCACAAACCAAATCATCTCCCAGTCTGTCATCTGTTTGGGATAAAAGATTTGTAGTGATGCCTGCAAAAACAATAACAATCCGATAATGGTTGTCCAGTGCAAGTTCTATAAGGGAGGTAAAAGACATGGTTTTGCCACTTTGAACGTAACCGACGACAAGATGAGTCGTGGGCACGTTTGATATGGCATCATGAGGATTACAATAATTTAGAATGTCACAAGAGGAATTGCGAAGATTCATAGCACCTTCAGCATCAATTCCAGACTCATTTTTCTGGTATTCAATAAACTCTTGTATGTGAGAGCCACATACAACATTCTGTAAAGGATTAGTGTCGTCTGGACCAAAATTAATTTGCCCTCTGATTATTACTTGCTCTGACATAATAACTATTTTATATGTTTAATGAGACCCTCACAAGAGTCCTCGTTGTTCATTTGTGCCTCAAAGTATGCAATCGCTATGGATAATAATAAACTTTTCACGTCTGCGTTGTTCAATGATTTGTCTATAACGGGTAATAACGACATATTTAGTTTGCATTCTACAATATAACTACTCGAGTATTTTGACATATCAAGAGCCATCGCGGTATTTAGTCTATCATCTTTAACAAGATTCATCCGAACTTGAACTCCTTTATATACAAAATACTTACTTGCAACAATACCCTCATCAGGACTCGGCTTTACAATCTTTTCCCACTGTGCGATATATTCTGAATCAGACACAGCAAATTCATTTGGTTTCGGCATCCATTTTATAAACGAATAACCTTCTCTAGATGGGATATGCGGAATAAGAATCCTCTCACCTTTCTTGCATTTTGTAACCAAATCTTGATTACCATTTCCGAATACCCATCGAATTTGGTATTCTGGCACTGCAGTATTGTCTTTTCTCCATATTGCAGTATAGGTGATATTGGAGTTAACAGTTTTTTGGGGAGCAGGCATCCAACCTCCAAAAGAATAATTAACTTTGTGAGGCATTAATGGTATAGATAACGAAGCACCAGCAGAATAGGTCTGAATGATGTCCGGTTCGCCGTTATCTAAAATCCATTTAACCGAATATTGTGCAGTTGGTTTAGGAGGTTTTACTCGCAGATTTTCTGCTTGTTTGATTATGCTATGGCCATCTACTTTTAGAGTTGATTTAAGCATCTTGAGCATTTCCTCTAATTCGTCAAGATTGGAAAAACCATTTTTATTGAATGACGCACTAAACCCCTTGATTTCAATCTCACCGTATAGGCGTTTATATAAGAATCCATTCTTGTATGTTCCAACTAAAGACTCTGGATGATACAAATGATCGCTTGATTCGCCAACAATTACACGACCTCTCCGGATAATGACTATTCCACTCTTTTTTTCAGACATTTCGCTAAGAATGCCTATAAAACCATTTATTTCTTTATTGAACATAGAACATGAAATGGATGTTTTCCACTCAATCGGTTTTCCATTGGGCTCGTCAAAATATGGAGCTATTAAAATTTGAGGATCTTCAAACTGTAAAGCTTCACCATTTACATTGATTTGAATCTCTCCTCTGCGAATGAAAGTTCGATAAATGCTTGCTAGTTCTTCTTTTATAGAGCCTAATTTTGCTTTAGTGAAATTATTTTTAGAATTAAGGTTTTCAAGTCTTACAATTGTGTAAGAAGATGTCCCCATTACGTCTTTCTCTGTATATTCTAAACTTTGATGTTTGTGTTCAATTATATCATCAAGATCTAATACTAATGACCTTTCTTTTTGTTCAGCAAAATTTTTCGATACAGTAGTCCATTTTTTGCATAACCAAAACGCCGCAACTTTCATTCCCATGCCATACTCATTGAGCCCTTGGTTAAAGTCTGGCTTGTGACCAGTTTCAAAAGCGCAATCAAACTTCGACTTAGAGATACCAGCTGCATTGTCTGTAATTGTAATGCTTTTAGCATATGTCTTGTTATTGGTTGTTAAGCCCCACCCAATTTCAACATCAACAACAAGTTTGTACCCTTTCTTATAGAACATACTATTATTCTGATGGTCAAGGTATGATTGTATAGCATTGTCGATAAACTCTGCTATAGCTTGTGATGGTTTGAAATTGAGATCTGAAAACCTGGCTAGAATATCGGGTTGAATAACAATACTAACGTTTGGCATATTATTAAATTTTTAAAAGGTTTCTAGCAATATGTTTGACAATAGATACATTTACGGCATTTCCTAAAGCTTCAAAAGAACGTGGAACAGAAAGAGAAAACTCTTCATTGCCAAAACTCAAATTTTCCATTCCTTGAAGTGTAGCTGCCTCCCTTCGCGTCATATATCGTCCATTTTTAGGCTCACCTTCTTGCAATGTTTCTTTGGGCAATTTAACCCAAGGAAATATTGGGATTTGAGTCCCAACGAGGTTAAGAGCTGGTGAGAATGTTGGTAGTTTTACACGTATTCCTGATGCTCTGAACTGAATTATTTTGTCAAATAAACTGTAAGAAGTGGACTCACCACAATTCCATTCAAGTTTTAGATGACTGTTTTCAAACTTGCGAACTTTCTTTATCCATTTGTCAAGCCAAGATTTGTTTCTATGATAAAATTCTCTGTTTTGCTCTATATACCTTATTTTCCATTTCGGAAATACCTCGTTATTGTCTGTTTGAGAGTAAATAGGCAACTTTGAGATACAATCTTCTTTAGTGTCTCCGTTAATTAATTCACCAAGATGACCGTGCTTCCCTTTTAGCTCTTCAAGGGTTTGATAAGCTGGCGCTTTTGAAACGAAATCATAATCAGCTCCGAACTCCATCGCCCAAATTGGAAATCGTGGTATTTGTTGATTATGTTCAATAACTTTATCAATAAACTCTTGCCATAGGATAAGTTGATCGCGAGTCTCTTTTTTCAACTTTATGTAGTCTGTATCTTTTTCGTTTATTATTCTTTTGATATCACTATTACGATTGCTAATAGGGTCGGGGAATTTGAATTTTTTCAAGTCTCCATATTTCTTGTTTCGACACACAATATAAATTCGACGTCTATGTTGTGGAATACCCCACTGATGAGGCGAAAGAATTGCAGGCTCTGCCACATCGTAACCCAGTTCCTCTAATAATCGTTGAATAGTACGCCATGTATTTCCACCGTCATGTCCTTTTAAATTTGATACATTTTCCAGAAATACAAATTGAGGTTGGTGATATCTTAGTATGTCGCATATAGTATAGAAGAGATTTCCTCTATCTTTTTCATCGTTGAATCCTTGACGTTTACCAGCTTGGCTAAATGGCTGGCAAGGGAACCCAGCACATAGTATATCGTGAGCAGGTATATCTTCTGGTTTTATTTTGGTTATATCACCTTCTATAGTTGTACCGGGGAAATTAATTCGATATAAATTCCGCAAGTCTTCTTTTATTTCTGATGCAAACACACATTCGCACCCTAACTCCTGAAGGGCAAAGTGAAAACCACCAAGTCCAGCAAAGAGGTCAATAAACTTGAATTTATATTGCTTTGTCATTGTATGTTGATTGTATTATCCTTTCTCCACTTCACTAAACAACACACTGATGGGAAGTTGCAATGATTTTGCAATCTTCTCTATGATATCCAGCGAGATATTACGACGGCCATTCTCGATGTCGCTCATGTAGTGACGATCGATGGAGGATTGATTGGCAAAATTTTCCTGGCTGATGCCACGTTCCTTGCGGAGTCGGACAACAGTGCTACCAAAACGTTGGGATAGGGTTTTGTCCATTGTGTGTAAGATAGAGAGGTTGTTGGTGTTTTCTGTTAATTGATATTTTGGGTGCAAAAATACGCATTTGGTGCCGATTATACAACGGACAATTGTCCACATTTTATTTAGAATATGGCCCACATCTCATTTTATTTGAGGTTTTGCTACTTTTGGGGTGTCTTTCTGGGGTTGTGATAAACGAACTGGCTGGAATGGACGAGGATGGAGGGGAGAAATAAGAAAAGTAATAATGATAAAAGTAATTTAGGTAATTTTTTGGTGCACATTCGAAACCGCTGCAAAACAAATGCTTTATTCGGAATTGTCTAATATATAAGTAAAAGGAAAATATTACTTATTTTTTCTTCAAGATAATTAGAAAACAAAAATGCTATCTTTAGACCGTTGTACTAAAGATAGCATTTCCCTATCTTTGCACCCATGAAAACAGAAGAAACTATTGCCTTTGGCAAACGTGTAGCAGAATTACGTAAGAATGCAGGTTATTCTCAGGAACAATTTGCATTCAAGTGTGACATTGACAGAGCCTATATTGGTACTATTGAGCGTGGAGAGAAAAGCCCCACACTGAATACAATTGTCAAGATCGCCAATGCTCTTGGTATAACTAAGAGTGAGTTGTTTAACTATTGAACTTCTGTCTTTTTAAGATTATTACTATGACTTCCGGACAACATGTTTCATATAAAGTTAGTGAGTTTCTAAATATTTCTAAGAAAGAATTTACGGGTAAACTTCGTGACGAGAGCAAACAAATTCAGACCTGGGATCATGAATTTGACCATCTCAAAGAAGTATTAGGTAACCTAAATATTGAAGGCCGTATTATCTTTGAATATGGCATCCCAAGTCTTAATTTTGTTATAGATGTCGTGCTTTTAACAAAAGGGAAAATCTTTGTTATTGAGTACAAAGATGGCGATTCTTCAAAAAATTATGATCCTGGTGACCTCAATCAATGCAGAAACTATGCATTAAGACTAAAGTACTTCCATAGCACAAGTAATGAAAAATGGATTATACCAATTCTTGTTGAAATGAATGCATCTCCTGTGTGCTTTAACACAGACAAGAAAGAGGAGATATCAGTATGGAGTACTATTAAATGTAATAAGGATAATTTGGCAAATGCTATCAAGCAGGTTAATGTTGCTTTACCTTTCAATGGAGATAATACTTGGGAAGATAAGTGGGAAACTGGCATTTATAAAGCTACACCTACCATAATCGATGCTGCATGTAAAATGTGGGAACGTCAAAATGTGCCTGGACTTGGTTCAGGTGAATCTGACGAGGACACACGTTTGGCTGCTGAAGATTATGTAATGAAGATAGTTAAACAGGCAGAAAAGAACAAGAGAAAATCTATCGTATTCGTGACAGGTGTTCCAGGTGCTGGAAAAACCCTTGTGGGATTAGGACTTTCTGTTCGCTGTCAGGATTACGGTGCAAGCATGCTCTCTGGTAATGATCCGTTAGTTAGAGTACTTTCAACTGCCCTTCGTCGCGATTTAGACAAACAATATAAGAACGATAAATTGAAAGATGAAATTAAAATAAAATATGAGCATGCAAAAGGACTGTCTCAGAAGGAACGAGAAAAGGAGAAAGACTCAATCTCTGTTGATGCCGTTATTCGTACTGCATACGCATACAAACAAGAAATAATTCAAAACAGGTTAAATTGGGGAAATAAAACATATACACTTCGAGAAGGAGTTGATAAAGGATCTCAACATGTTATAATCTTTGATGAAGCACAACGCGCCTGGACAAGAGAAAAAATGCTTACTCCTGGACAATCAGGTAAAAAAGAATGGCAAGATAAAGAAAATTGGCCTTTTTCTGAACCAGGTCTTCTTCTTTGGGATATGAACCAACGTGATTGGGGCGTATTTGTTTGTCTTGTAGGCGGAGGACAAGAGATCAATACTGGTGAAGCTGGTATCGGAGAATGGATGAAAGTTCTTACTACAGATGGTTTTGAAAATTGGCAAGTCTATTTGTCGGATCAATTATTAGATGAAGAATATCAACGTAAAAATTCAGAAAACAAGTCTCTTCAAGATTATTGTAAAGAGTTTTCCTATCAGGGGCGTTTATGTACAGACGACGAAAGACAAAAACTACATTTGAAAGAAAGCCTACGTTCTATTCGCAATAGCAATGTGTCAAATTTTATCAATAAACTTCTTTCATGCAAAGTTGAAGAGGCTGTAGAACTTTATAAAAAAATATCTCCAACGTACAAGATTTATCTTACAAGAAGTGTACAGGCTGCTAAGGAAAAACTAAGGGGAATGAAAACTTCTGGTGAATATCCAGAAACAACTCGTATGGGGATGCTCATGTCTTCAGAAGCAGCACGTATGCGACCTTTGGGGTTTGAAATAAAGAAAGTAAGAGAATATCTAGATAAAACTCCCAATTGGTTTCTTGATTCTCCTGAGTATGTTAGCTCTTCTGATTATCTGGAGATCGCACTCAACGAATTTTTTGTTCAAGGATTAGAAATAGATTATGCAGCAGTCTTGTGGGACGCTGATTTCCGATACAATCATGATAGACATGACTGGAATTATTTCTGCTTTGATGGGAAACAACATTGGAGGGAAAAGGACGAAACTAAGCAGGAAATAAAACGTTTCTACATGAAAAATGCTTATCGCGTACTTCTTACTCGAGCTCGTCTTGGAATGGTTATTGTTGTTCCTGAGGGAAGTAAAGTCGACAAAACACGTAATCCTGAATTCTACAATTGTACATATAATTATCTAAAAGATTTAGGATTAGAGGAAATCTAGCGTAGATGAAACAAATAGAAGTGTTAGCAACGATCCACTATTTGCAGCCACGATATCTGATGATTTTACCTATTCCTCATACCGAATAATGAGTTTCAGCCTGATATCCCTCCCATTTTCTTCTCTTTGGGCGTAAAAGTGACAAGAAGGATACAAGATATGCAGATCACTGAGTTGGATGGAGGCATAAGTCCTTTTTGTACCTTTGAAAAGGATTTGAAGATAATTCTCCTTGTACCTTCCGTTCCATACAGTATTGACTGGGATGCCCATTGCTGTATAAGCTGCTAATGTAGCCAGACGATGAGGATAGAGACGATGCGAGAATTCGGGTGAATAGTTGTATGGATTGGATTGCTCGAGATAGGATGCGGTTTCTTCAAAGCTTGCACCCTGATGTGCATCGATCCATGGTAGGAAATGCGCAATTAGTTCGGGCATTCCTGTATCCACATACATGAGGTTATCGCGGAATGCCTGTTTGCTATATTTGACAAAAGTGAGGGTCCCATCTTCCTCACGTCGATAGATAAGGTTGGTGTCCTGTTTGTCCAGTCCCAATAGAATGTCGCCTGATTGAATTTCCTTTGCCATGAGTCTTGAGGTTTTGTTTGTGCAAAGATATGCAATACGCACCAATCAAGCAAATCCTTTAAGTTTTTCCGGCATTCATTAACTGTGGTTAACGAAAAAAGCCATCCGGATTCAGGTTTTCTTTAACACGAATAATCATGAATTGACCACGAATTTTTCATGAATTATTTTTTTGACCACGAATCTCTCGAATCTACACACTAATGGGTGTTGAGAAGGCAAGTTTAAGGTAAGGTGAAAATGGCAGACAACCTCGGCCCCAATGGTCGCTTCGCTCAAAATCTTTCAAAAATCTCATCAAAAATCGAGCAATCCCTTGAAAGATTTTTAAATTATATTTTGTTAGATTTTGAGCGTAGCGACAACATTCAAAGTAAGGTTTTAATTCCGAAAAAGGACGAAAAGACGAAAAGGAACGAAAATGGTTTAGCAGATCACGGATAATCAGGATTATACGGATATCTGTGGGTCGAAGGGGAGGCTGAGTGCGTTACTTCGCCGCACTCAGCGCGGATTGCACGGATGCTGGTCCGGATTAAGGCACACAGAAACCACGGATTTCACAGATTTCTGTATAGCCCCGAAGGGGCGACAAGATTACAGACGGGGGTGTTAGCCCCCGGTGAAGGGTACCCCACATACGGAAGCCCTGTAAGGGCGACAAGATTCTTTCGTGCCTTCAGCACTCGGTTTATTGTTGGGTTGGTCTAACGGGGGCTTACACCCCCGCCTGTGGTCTTTCCAGCCTTTCAGGCTTATGCTCGGTCAAACAAAAAATCCGATAAATCTGGTGAATCCGTAGAGAGGTAGGATTCGTGTGTGTGATTCGTGGTTTCTTAAAAATCTTTGATTGTCTTTCAACGTTAATGACCGTATAATGACTCGTTAATGGGCATTAACATACCCCACTTATTTCGCAAAAACAATAAAAGAAAGAATAAAAAAAAGAAAAAAAAGAAATTTTGCAAATAAATTGCGAAGAGGCACGCCGAGGTCGGTGTGCCTCTTTTATTCTTTTAGGGCAAGCACACAATTGTTAATTGTTAATTTTCAACCTCTCGGCCCGCATGATGCAATCCGCGATGATGTGGAATATGCTGTCGGCCCGTGCGATGCTTGTGCGAATCGGTGCGTTGTATGCTCGCGGCCGTGAGCGGACAATGCACGATTTACAAGAAATATTCCTGTGGCTGAAAAGATGCGTCACCTGATTGCGGCAAAATCTTTTCTACGAAAAGATGAACGATTTGGATGCTGAAATATTCATTTCTGCTGCCGTGATGATGCAATATCCCGATGCGGAAACACGTTCCGAGCCGTGCGGATGCACGGCACAAGATTTATGCGCTATCAGCAGGCCGAAACGATGCGCAGCCTCGATGCTGCACAATTCTCTCCGACGGCCATCGGGATGCTTGCGAAAACGGAGGAAGTATTCTGCTGGCCATCAGAATGCTTCCTCCTTGTTAGAGATAAAAGACGAATAATTTGCTCGACTATCTTTCAGAAATACATTTTATTCTGGTGAAAATGGCCTCGTCTCTCGCTTCAATAGCGGAGACTTGGTTGTTCTTTTAACACGAATTATCATGAATTGATCACGAATTTTTCATGAATAATATTTCGGCGAAAAATTTTTATTTTAGGTGAAAATGGCCTCGTCTTTCGCTTCAATAGCGAAGACTTGGCCGGAAAATGTGCTGCCTCCAATAGGCAGCAGAAAATGTGCTTCGCAGAAAATAATTGCTTGTCCGTATTCTGATATACTTGGGTCCGGATGGATTTTTTGCACGAAGTGCGATTTTCTGCTGCCATTGAGGCAGCTCATTTTCCGGCAGAAACAACCAGGCCATTGGGCCGAGGTTGTCTGCCATTTTCACCTTACTTTCAATGTTGTCGCTACGCTCAAAATCTCACAAAATATAATTAAAAAATCCTTCAAGTGAGGATTGCTCGATTTTATATAATATTTTTGAAAGATTTTGAGCGGAGCGACCAATGAGCCGAGGTTGTCTGCCATTTTCACCTAAAATAAGAAATTAGTTATTCTCAGAGATACTCTTGAGCCATTTGGATACAGAAATGCCGCAACAGCGCTCGAAGACGTGCGACATCACACGCTCCGACCTCCATCCGCAGCGCCGAGCCACCTCTCGGAGCAGCTTGTT
>JAEEGI010006872.1_pt1 | contig 25624 bp, 18 predicted proteins | sample 8958751 | NCBI WGS metagenome assembly JAEEGI01 (sample SAMN16246545, study PRJNA631951) | gut metagenome | biome: gut microbiome; feature: rumen; material: KS-attached | host: Bos | place: Iran: Karaj | collected 2018-10
TGCAACAAGAAGATGATTTGAGGGCATTGGCGAAAATCATGGATTTTCTCCGTGCCGTGAGTATTATTCTCGTAGTGATGAACGTCTATTGGTACTGCTATGCCAGTATTGTGGAGTGGCACCTGAATATCGGTGTGGTTGATCGCATCATGATGAACTTCAACCGCACCGCAGGGCTGTTTCACTCCACGCTCAACACAAAACTCTTTTCCACTCTTCTGCTTGCCTTGTCGTGCATGGGTACAAAAGGCGTAAAGGAGGAAAAGATTACTTGGAAGCACATTGGCATTGCACTAGCTATTGGCTTCATCCTGTTTTTCCTTAACTGGTGGATTCTCAATTTGCCATTACCCTTTGAGTTCTGCACAGTCCTGTATGTCCTGACGCTGACCCTCGGCTATATCGGTCTGCTGATGGGTGGTCTGTGGATGAGCCGTCTGCTTCAGAACAATCTCATGGATGATGTTTTTAACAACGAGAACGAATCATTTATGCAGGAAACCCATCTGATGGAGAACGAGTATTCCGTCAACCTACCTACACGTTTCTACTACAAAAAGAAGTGGCACAAGGGCTGGATCAACGTGGTCAATCCTTTCCGTGCCACCATTGTACTCGGAACACCAGGTAGTGGTAAATCGTATGCCATCGTCAACAACTTTATCAAGCAGCAAATAGAGAAAGGCTATTCACTCTATTGTTACGATTACAAGTACCCAGACTTATCGATGATAGCCTACAACCACCTGATGAATCACATGGATAGTTATAAAGTGAAGCCCAAGTTCTATGTGATTAACTTTGATGACCCGCGCAGAAGTCACCGCTGCAATCCCATTCACCCGGACTTCATGACGGATATATCAGATGCCTACGAGTCTGCCTATACCATCATGCTTAACCTTAACAAGACATGGGTGCAGAAGCAGGGAGACTTCTTCGTGGAGTCGCCTATCATCCTCTTTGCCGCCATCATTTGGTTCCTACGCCTCTATGAGAATGGCAAGTATTGTACCTTTCCCCATGCAGTAGAACTATTGAATCAAAAATATGAGGATATCTTTCCGATTTTATCCAGTTATCCCGAACTGGAAAACTATATGTCACCGTTCATCGACGCATGGCAAGGAGGTGCAGCAGATCAGTTACAAGGTCAGATAGCTTCTGCCAAGATTCCTCTGTCCCGAATGATTTCACCGCAACTTTATTGGGTGATGTCAGCCAGTGAGTTTACGCTTGACATCAACAATCCCAAAGAGCCGAAAATCCTGTGTGTCGGCAATAACCCAGACCGTCAGAATATCTACGGTGCAGCCCTCGGACTGTATAACAGCCGTATCGTCAAACTCATCAATAAGAAGGGAATGCTCAAATCCTCAGTCATCATTGACGAGTTACCTACTATCTACTTCAAGGGACTTGACAACCTCATCGCCACCGCACGAAGCAACAAGGTTGCCGTATGTCTCGGTTTTCAAGATTTCAGCCAGTTAGTTCGTGACTATGGTGATAAGGAGGCAAAGGTGGTACAGAATACGGTAGGCAACATCTTCAGTGGTCAGGTCGTAGGTGAAACAGCCAAAACTCTGAGTGAGCGTTTCGGCAAAGTCCTTCAAAAACGCCAGTCCATGACGATTAACCGTCAGGACACGTCCACTTCCATCAATACGCAGATGGATAGCCTGATTCCTGCCAGTAAGATTTCTGGTCTGACGCAAGGAATGTTTGTCGGTGCCGTCTCAGATAACTTCGACGAGCGCATCGACCAAAAGATCTTCCATGCTGAGATAGTTGTTGATACTGAGAAAGTTTCCAAAGAAACCAAAGCCTACAAGCCTATTCCCGTCATCACTGATTTTACTGACGAAAACGGTAATGATAACATGGACCAGATGGTGAAAGAGAACTACATCAACATTAAAAACGATGTTAAACAGATTGTCAAGGACGAACTGGAACGTATTGCCAATGACGATTTCCCCTGTCATTGGCGGAGTAAAAAAAGTAAATAGTTATACAAAACGATACGAAACTTGCCTGATTTTTTCTACATCAGGCAAGTTTCTATGGAATTTCTTGCAAAAAACAAACGAATAAATTATAAAATCATCATAACCTTATATTAGCACTCACAGATTGCATTTCAAGTATAGCACTTTTAATGAATGTTACAATCAAACTATTCTGTTGGAGTCTCTATGGCTTCTATCATATATATTCTCAACCATAAATTTATTGTCCCCTAAAATGTTATACAAATATTCATTATCCTTAAGCTTTTTTCGACTTTGTTCCAACTCGACTTTTGAATCAGCCAAATAGGTAAGTAAAATATTTTTCTCATCTTCCGATAAATAGTCTATTCTTTTCTTATTGCTATTGAGAATGTCTTCTATTGGATCACAAAGGAGTGATAGGCGAGAACATAATGTTCCAATTTCCTCAAGTAGAGTATTCTTTTTCTCCGTGCTATCAGTATTTTGTGAAAGCTAGAAAATCGTGACACTCCCAATTGTTATAGCAAGATTTTTCTTTTTAATGATTATTCACCTGTTCATTATCGTCTCGTTTTGCTAAAATTCAGAATTCTCTCTTTAAAGTCAGGAGGCAGTGACGGCGTATTGTAATACATACGCCGTAGGGCTTCACGGATGTCGGAATCTTTAATCGTATTCATATTTTGGGGTTTTGGGGGATTTGGTGGATTATCACATTATTATAATAGTTTATCTCTTTTTATCTTATACCTACCTACTGTATTATTTACTTTACCTGTTTTCACACGTCATGGCTTGTTGAAATACTATATTATCATCTTTTTAATCTTAATACACATGGAAGGAATAGAAATATAGGAACAATACTAAACATCAGACCTCCGATGGTTCCAACGGCAAGGGAGTACCAGAAAGGCTGGTGTCCGTCAATAAGGAATGGAATCATGCCTAATACCGTTGAGAGAATGGTGAGAAGGATTGGGATGATCTTATGATTGAAAGCCGTGACATACTTTTTACTGCCAATCCTGTGTTTTTTCCTCTTGTCCCAGTTGGCCGATATTATTCGTAGATCCTGTTGATTATTATTCTGGCAAATAATATATATACCCGCATTGACTGTCAGTCCCGCAAGCAGTACCATTGCCGCAAACCCACCTGTTCCAAAGGGTACGCCAGTGATGTAATATGTGAGGAACAGTCCTATAAATGACACAGGGATAAGCAACACGACTGCCAAGGCTTGCATAAGACTCTCGAACAGGATGGCAATGATAAAGAAGATGATAACCGCGACGAGTCCAATAAGCCAGTATTGTGTCCCTTCATCTTCGTATGCACCGTATGTTCTGTCCTTACAACGAAAACCTACAGGGAGATAGTGATTATACTTCTCTATCGTTCTGTTTATCAACTTGTATGTATAAGTATATGAGCCAAGAACATTGAATGCCACTTCAAGTATATATTCCTGATTCTCTCGTGGAATAACGTTCTTGGCCTCCCGTTGGTTAATATCCATAAATCCCGACGGACGGAAATCTCTTCCTCCAACATTGACGTATGAGTTTCTTAGTTTCCACTCATCAAACGATTCTTTAGTAGAAGGACGCACAACAACAGGCATCTTCCTGCCTTCAGATATTTCTATGTCATCAGCATTTCCTTCTTCCAGAAGATTCCTCAAAGTGTAATATACGTTTTGCGGACTCAATCCCGAAATGGCAAGGGAACGGCGGTCGTACTCCATATACAGTTCATTCTCCTGGTTTTCATGTCCCGGGGTCTGGATAATCAAGTCTGCCACACGGCTGTTCTTTCGCAACTCACGATACATTTCCTCTGCGAAAGCATATAGCCTGTCATAGTCATAACCGACAAGTTGAATACTGTTATAACGATATTGCAACTGTAGCGAATTGCTGAATCCACGTTCACTGACACCGTAGGTTGCCCAGTCTGCGCCGCCAATGGATACCAACTTACCGATAACACGGTTTTCAAGCATGTATGGGAAACTTGTATGAAGTGCCTCGTCTGTGAAATCCACATCTATAGAGCCTCCTCGTCCCCAAATAGAAGTCTCAAATTTTCTGATTTCCTTACTATACTGTGTAAGGAAAGCCTCAACTTCTTTTATTTTCTCATTAAGTTCCTGCACACTACCGCCCACAGGCATCTGTCCACGGATATGTAGCATCATTCGTGGCTTCTTCGGACGATATGTGTTGGAGTCAAGACACTCCACAAAATAATACAACGAACCTGCAAATAGCATGGCAAATGTAAAAAGGAAAGCCCAGCGTCCAAAACAATGTTGGCACCAACCTACATACCTCTGGTAGATATGCGAGAATGCCACAACGAAACGTACACGCAGCGTCCTTTTCCTAATGCTCTTCCTGCTGAAAAACCTGAACCTCTCTATCAAGGCAGGCACAAAGACAGATGCTACAACGATGGCAATGGCGAGATTAATCATCACAACAACAGAGAAATCCTTCAAGTCATGTCTTAGGAAATCTGGTAGCCAGAACACGATGACCAACGAGCCGATAGTAGTAAGCATGGCTGCTAGTACACCAATGAAAGCTTTCCTATTGCGGTAATAGCCGTAATGATCCACCATTACGATGGTAGAATCAATGATGATGCCAAGTGATACCGTTATGCCAGCCATCGACATTGGATGCAGACGGATATCAAAAAGCCAGTAGAGTAATACAGCCATGAGGATATTGGCAAGTAGGGCGATGGCGATAATACCAGTATATATCCATTTCCTTCCACCTGCAAGCCAGACAAACAGCAGGAGGATGACAAGAGTGAGCGATGAACGGAGTAACAGCGTATAAAACTCCTTCATCTGTATCTCTGCACGATTGTATGTGAGGGTTGAGTGTTTGGCTATGAATGAGTTCGCTGACTTTTCCAAGGCATCCTTCACCTTTCCCGATACGCCGATCACACTGGCATCTTTATCGGCATAAACATTGACGTATACAGAGTTCATGCCATTGACACGATAGTAACTATCCGGCTGTTTCTCACGAATGTTGCAAGTGGTAAGATTATTCAAGTATATAATCTTTCCGTCTATGGTGCTCAAAGGCATCTGCTCAAAGGTCTTGCCATTGCCCTTAGAAGTAAGGATAAGCGGAACTGTCACACGCCCATAATTGGTTGTCACCTCTCCAATGACATCCTCACGGCCAGTGAAATTCCTTACGGCTTCCACAATATCGCTATTGGTCAGTCCGTAAACACCTATCTCATTGGCATCATACGAAATCTCCATATATTGTGATTTCGTGCCTGATATCTGGACGTTGTTCACGCCCTCAATCTTCTCAATATCGCGTTTGGTCTCTTTCTCTGCCAGTTGCCTCATCTGCTCTTCTGACATATCGGCATTCAACTGATAGGTCAGTATGAGTTTTACTTCATCGTCATCAGCTCTCGATGTATCTACCTCGCCACCGCTAACTACGGGGAAAGACATATTCTGGGGCAATTTGGGACGTAGTTGGCGCAGGATAGATGCTATCTCAAATTTTGCCATAGAGACATTGGCCTTAGGTTTCATCTCTATCACAATTCTTCCAGAACCAAATTGGCTGACTGACGAGACCTTCTCTACTCCCTTTACCACACTCACAGCAGCCTCTATGCGTGAGGTAACGTTCTGCTCCACAACTTTAGCCGAAGCATTCTGCCACCAGTATGTGATGGTAAGCGTCTTTCCCTGTTCCGGGCGTGGCTCGTTGCTGATGTCCAGGCGTGGTATAAGTGCCACGCCAATGACCATCAGAATGCACATGACCAGAAGTATGCTAAAGTTATGTTTCATCATCTACGATACAAGATATAATATACTAAAGGAACGAAGAACAGACTCACCATCGTGCCGACTATCATACCCACGATGATGGCAAACGACAGAGGAAATTGCAATGCAGATCCCATATCGCCACGATGCAGGAATGGAACGATGGCAAGGATGGTGGTCAGGGATGTCATGACAATAGGTTTCAACCTTCGATGACCTGCCACCATGATTGCTTTCAATAGCGTATGCTTCTGAGGTTGAGGAACGTTACGATATATCCGGTTGATGGTATCAACCTTCAGGATAGAGTCATTGATGATGATACCGCACATCACCACCATACCAATCATCGACATGATATTGAGCGATTCCCCAACTACCCATACGGCAAACAGAACCAAGGCAATGTCAACAACCACTTCTACAAGGATAATCATTGGCTGGATGATGCTCTCAAACTGTGCTGCAAGAATGAAATACAGCAGTAGGAGTGCAACGATAAGTACCATCACCAGTTCTCCAATCATCATATGTGAGGAGAAATAGCCACCCACAAATGAAGCCTGAAGCTTGCCGTTCTTGTCGTTGTCTGTCATTGATGTCACGTATGCCATTACATCTTTCACCTCACCATCCTTTGCCTTGTCTATATTGATGACCGAGAACTCGCCCTCTTCACTTGCATAGAGGTGCTTGTAATCATCTGCACGCTGTTCCCTGACAAGATAGGATATCGGAATCTCTATGCCGTCAGTATTACGGATGGTATTGCTCAATAGCACTTTCGCATCCCTGCTTTCACTGCCGATAACGACAGGTACACTCTCGCCACCGCTATTGATGTCATAGATGCTGTTGGAGCCAAGCAGTTCCTTCAGTCGGGAGTATAGTTGCTGATAAGACACCTTATAGTATGCCATCTGCTCTGCATCAGCCGTATATTTCATATAAACCTCCGTAGATACTGGCTGGATTCCAAGTTGGGGGAAGTGAGCACGTAGGGAGTCTGTAACCATTTTGGTAAGTTCTACGGCAGGTCTTCCACCGTCACGCCTATGCAGGCGTATCTGAAGGTCAGGCTCTTCTGTAGAGAATATCATATCAAAGATATTAGCAGCCAATCCCGTTTCTATCTTTGCATTGGGATAGTATGTAGCGATGTACTTCTGCATCTTCCGTGTAGCCTCATCCAGTTCATCTACCGATTTGCACTTCAGATAGCATACAGCCTCACTGCTCGTAATGTTCTTCGTATGTGATAGGATGAAGTCCTGACCTCCAACCATAGTCGTAGATGTCTCAACAAATGGCTTCACCTCCTTCAAGAGTTCTACCATCCTACGGATATTCTCCTCTGGTGTGATACCAGCGTTCCAGTCTATGGTGACGAGTGCATCGTCATGGGTAATCTCTGGCATACGCTCTTTACGAAGATAGGGGAACAACACGACAATCGCAACAATACAGACAGAAAAGAACACAAGCATCTGTTTGCCATGACGAAGTGTATATCTCATTCCATTTTCATAATAGCGGGTAAGTCTTATATTGAGTTTATCAGCGATTGTTCTTTTTTTCTTAGCCAGTATTTCATGCTTTTTGCATAATAGGAAATAATACACAGGCACAACCAATGCTGCGACAGCCAATGAACAGAAGAGTGCGATAGAGATACCCATTGCCTGATCGTAGAAAAGTGCGCCAGCCGTTCCGCTTAGGAATATCAGCGGAATGAATACCGAACATGTAGTAAGTACCGAAGAAAGCATCGGCATGATAACCTCCTTGACGGCATCAACAATATTATTATCAGTAGCCTTGCCTTTCTGTCTGATATTGTCGATAACGATGATGGCGTTATCCACTATCATACCGACACCAAGGATAAGTCCCGACAAGGATATGATGTTGAGCGAGATGCCCATCAGATAGAAGCAAAGCAGTGTAAGTATCAGTGAGAGGGGTATTGAGATAACCACCAGTAATGGCAACCTCCATCCACCGATAAAGAGGAACAATACCACGCTCGCCATGACAATACCCAACACAAGGTTCCATTCCAGATTATTCATACTGTAAGAAAGAAGCTGAGTCTGGTCACGAGTGATATTGAACTTGAGTTCAGGATAGTCCTTGCCTAAGTCTGACATCAGGGTATCAACCCTGCTCTGCAAACTGCTCATCTGTGCATCACTCTGTTTGATTACAGCCATGGTGATGGCATTACTACCGTCTGATGTCACGATGCCTTTTCTCTCGGCAGCAGATTCCTCAACTTTGCAGATGTCCTTCAACTGCAACAGGCGACCTTCTGTCTGAAGATAGATGTCCTCAATGTCATGAACAGAGATAATCTGAGAGTCGAAATGTATACTATAGCGGTATATTCCATTACGTACGCTCAATGCTGCCAATACAATATTATTGTCACTGATAGCCTTCTCTATATCAGAATTGGATATACCGAGAGCCTGCATTTTCAGTTCATCAGGCAATATGGTGATCTGCGTACCAACCATTCCGCTATAGTCAACCATTGCCACCTCTGGCAATTGCTCTAAACGCTTACTGATTACATTCCGTACCAGTCGGCTTGTCTGCTCTGGCTTTCCTCCCGTGATGTCCACATAGAAGGCAGGAATGTCCATTGCACCAATCTTCATCGCCTTAGGACGTTCCATATCCTTAGGCAGATAGCTCATGGCACGGTCTATCTTCTCATTAACTTCAATAAAGAGCAGACTCATATCACTGCCTGGGTCAAAAGCCAAGGTTATGATACCTGCATCTGTGCGCGATGTAGATTCAATGCTTTTCAATCCGCTAACTTGTGAGAGATGTTGGCGCATCGGACTGACTATCTGCTGTTCTATCTCCCGTGCGGAACTTCCTTGTGCCGACATCTGTACCACGATACGAGGCACATCAATATCAGGCATCAAGGAAACTGGTATTCGCTGAAATGCAAGCACTCCCAATGTCACGATGGCAATTAGTGTCATCGTGACAGCTATGGGGCGTCGTAGAAGTGTTCTAAGCATAATGACCGATTATCAATAATCCTCTGATGAGATTTTCACCTCCGTATCATCCGCAAGATTCAGGTTGCCCGATGTGATGACGACATCGCCAACCTTGACCGTAGTCTGTTTCTTCTCACAACCTATAATGGCAAAGCTTGACAGGTTGCTATACAGGACATCTACATACGTCCAGACGGCATGATGCGTATCCTTGTCATATACAAATATCACATGATATCCGTCTCGTTCCACTACAGCCTCCTTGGGTACGACGAACATATCGTGTACAGAGTTCTCGATGATTACCTTCACGTTCATTCCGTCAAGAAGTCTGTTCGAGGTATTCTTCACCCTTGCCTTGATAGCTACAAGACCCTTTTCGTCAATGGTCGGATTTATTTCTGTGACTGTTCCGCTTAGCACAATGCTTTCGTCAATGAATGGAGAGACTTTTATAGCAGTACCAGTCATTACGGAGGCAAGTTCAGACTCCAGAATCTTAAACTCAACATCAAAGAAAGAATCATCAATCAGTGTACAGAACTTATCTCCACGCTGATGTGGACGAGCAATTAGGTCGGCTATCTTTCCACTAAATGGAGCAATTAGCCTACAATCAGAGAGTGCCGTCTCTGCGGCTTTCAAAGCATACTTGGCAGAATAGAACCCCGATGTCATCTCAGCCTTTTTCAGTACATCGGCAGGCACATTCTTTGCATCAGCATCATAACCAAGACCTATAAGCTTATCCTGTAGTTCCACCTTTGCTTTCTCTAAGTCATGTTTTGCTTTCTCCAGTGCGGTATTCGTATCACGTGTATCTGCCACAGCGAGTACCGTTCCGGCAGAAACACGCTGCCCGTTTTTCACATTGACACTCTTCAACAACTCACCAGCCTTCGGACACATCAGTTTAGCCCGTTGGATGGCAACCAATTTACCATTACATAATATCTGCTTCTGGAAGGTCTGCTTACGAAGCACGATAGTGTCAACCTCTACAATCGTCTGTTCCATAGCTGCTGTGGGGATGGCATTTTCTTCCTTCTCCGTCTTGTGTGTCAATTCATAGACAACGTACGCGACACCACCAAACAGTAGTACACCAGCGATTGTAGAAATCGCAATCTTTATATATTTCTTGTTCATAGCAACTTATTTTATTAGAGATTCAAAATCTACAGTTAAATCACTCTTGCTCTGCCAGTCATAAAGCGTTGCCTGCTGTAAGGCATAGTAATCATTCCAGAAAGAAGACAACTGGACAATATACTGGGCCTTCGCAGATTCCATTTCCTGCTGGGCCGTATTAAGTTCCGTAACAGAAATACCACCAGCCTCATAACGCTTTCGGGTTATCTCGTATCGTTCAACAGCTATTTCCTGTGCACGAAGTGCATCTTTGCATTGTGTCGGTTGAATATTGAATTGCATTACTTTTTTACGAAGATTCTGCATATAGTCAAGATGGCTTTGTTCAAGTTGTGTTTTCACCACATCAAGTTGAGCCTGTGCCATCTTTACCCGACCTTTACTCACACCCCAGTCGAATATCGGCAGCGATAATGACAAACCAATAATCTCGTTGTCTTTCAAGCGACTATATGCAGTGTTAATTGTATTTCCCGTCTGGGAAAAACCAATCTCGCTGCTCAATGTCATCTGTATTCCTTTACTGGATTTGGCCTGTGCAAGATTTTTCTGAGCCTCAAGTAACTGAAGTTTCTGGTCAAGACTATGTGACGAATTATTGATTGCTTTCTGGAGTACATCATCTGCATTGATGAGAATATCTGGAATTGTATATGGAGGCATTAACTCTGCATGTTCATAATCTGTCAGACGAAGATAGGAGAACAAATCATACATGGCTTCGTCTAGAGTAATCTTATTTTTCTTTACTGCCATACGTGCATTAAGTAATGAGAGTTCCATTTGCAGAACCTCACTCTTTGTGGTTGTTGTCAGATTCAGCCTGCTTTTTGAAATCTCATAGAGGCGTTCCCTATCCTCTACAGTGGCAAGACTTTGCTTGTAGTCTGATTGGGCTGCAAGAACACTGAAGAACAATGATGTGACCCTGATGGTTATATCTTGTAGTGCACTGATATAATTACGCTCTGCCATCTGATATTCCACAGGTGCCGTCTTCTTATCCCACTTCAATGCATTGAAAGAACGCAGACTTTGGGTATAACTAATACGGAGAGGCTGGGAATTATATGTTTTTTCCTTATAGTCAAACTGATCCAAACGATACAGATACGACTGAAGAGAGACCGTACCACCTGTGGCTGCAATCTTCTGATCAAGTGAGAGTGTCAGATAATTGGTCATGGTATTGTTATTCACCTGATTAACCCGGCCAGTCTCTGGGTCACGCGCCTCAACCACAGAATGGTTGAAATTACCAAGCATACCACTAAGATTAACAGAAGGCAGCAGTTCTGCCTTGAACGAGCGATACTGCCAATATTTACTCATAAATGAGAAACGGGCTATCTGTGCATCAAGAGAGTTCTCCTGTGCAATTTTTATCGCATTCGTAAGTGTAAGCGTCTGGGCGTTTATGGAGCAACAGCCCATCCATAGCATTGTAATGTAAATACCTGTTCTTTTCATATTATTTCGATTGCTTTTTTCTTCATGTCCCTTGTTGCGGGAGATTCTATCTTGGGCTTCATCTCTATCACCCGCTTTGCCATAGCCTTTGCTTTTTGAGTATTACCACAATCATGATACAGTATCATAAGCTGATATAATGGATACAGCCGATTCGGCATGACAGAATAGGCTTTTTGATATGCTTGCTCTGCCAAGTCATAATGCTTCATGTCTTTATAATTATTACCCATAAGCACATAGAACATAGGATCATTGCTTACCATTGTCCCTTTCTGAAGAATGGCATTACTATCATTATATCTTCCCGATATACGCAGTAGTTTCCCGAAATCAAACAAGAAGAGAGAGTAATCTGATTCTAAAGGTAGCAATTCGTAGTAATCATTAACAAATGCCTCTTGCTCTAAATTACTAAACAGATGATATGACTGTCCCGCTTCTATCCGTTTATCCATCTCTGCTTTTAGGAATACGCTACCTAATATAAGAATGCCTGACATAGCCAGACAACACATCCTTCCGTATGAAAGTAATGGCTCATGAATCATTCTCTGGATGGCATCAATGGGGGTCTCTGTCGTGGGCTGACTATTTCCCCATGCAGCAATCAATACAAAAATCAATTTGTATGGTAACAATTCAAACGGATAAGATGTTATGGAGAAAATCAGCAGTGCTATAATTGCATAACATAGGGATTTGCTACTTTCATACAGTTTCACTAACATGGTGATTGTTGCAAGACCATATAACAGCCCACCTATCAAGCCTTGTTCGAGTAAAAGCTTCAGACAGTCGTTGCACATGAAATTTGTGATATCCGCTGAATCGAATAATGCCATATATCCGTTATTGGCAAACAACTCTGAGGTCCCTTCTGCCTCGGCATGGAAAAAACTACCTATTCCCGTTCCAATCAACGGTGAGTGTTTCCAAGCGGTCAATGATGACAGCCAGATGAAGAAACGTCCGTCTGCAGAACCTTTCTTAATAAAATACAATCCTATCACCACGATGACAATACCTCCCCACAAAAAATATCTGTATCTATAATATTTGTCACGATAAATCCACAGGCATGTGACAGCCAAAGCTACAAATGCGGAACGACTCCATGTTGCAGGCAATACAATGACAAAGAGAAGTAGCAAACCATAGTAGAAATATATTGTTTTTACTTTCTTGACTTCAAGAAGATACATTCCCTTCGTTTCCGAATGTAGCATGCTTAATAAGATAACCGCTGCTAATACTAAATATGCCGAATAAGGACCTGGATTATAGAAGGTACCCGTAATCAGAAATAATGCATGATTGCTGCTACCGTTCATCAACTGAGAGATACCTAACAATGCTTCATAACCACCAAACAGCAACAGTCCAAGGATTAGCGTCTTAACTGAAAGATGATAAAAGGAGAAGAACAAACGTAATGCGAAATAGACCATGAACATCATAACTCCTTTTAAGGCATCCGTTGCACAAGGGATTTCTGTCCAAAACCATACTCGGCAACAATAGTATATAAGCCATAGCAACACGAATGCATCACTCCATCCCATATTAAAGCATGTGTCGCATTGTCCCTTTTTAGATTTGTGTATGAGACATGTCAGCAGGGCAAAACATACTAACACCTCTGCGCCAAGAGTTAGATTAACTTCGGTAACGGTCATGCGTACATTTGTTGGCTGCAATGTCTGCCATAGGATATATAACATGACTATTACACTGATGGCTGTATTATAATATGCCCCTACGATGCTAGCTATCTTCCTTGTCATTTCGTACTGAATTTAAAACCTACAATTCCCACGACGTATTCTTCGGGCACTAATCCCCAAAAGCGTGAGTCGTCAGAATCCATGACATTGTCACCTGCCATAAAATAGTAATTATGTTTGAACCGATGGCGGGTTAGCAGATGCCCACCAGCTCTTACCTCACCTGTTTCCCAATCTCGTGTAACCTTCTTACCGAGTTCCCATTCCAAAATGAATCCGTACAAGGCTGCTTCATGTGGAGTAATCCTAATCACATCACCTTTCCGTGGAATATACATCGGTCCCCAGTTATAGGGCGTCCATTTGACATGTTCATCATGCGGATATGTCTGCATCTCTTTTCGCCAAGACTCATTTTCAGGGAGGTCGGCATATTTCTTCTGTTCTTCTTCAAGCCCAAGGACATCTTCATAATTGTTATTCCTGTAGAATCCCTCAACGATACTGATAGTGTCACCCGGCAAGGCCAGTACTCGTTTACAGAATACGTTATTGATGATAAAACTGATCTTCCAGTCATGGTGAGGGAAATTAAAAACCACGATGTCGTTGTGATGTATGGGTCTTATTCCCCTTGTTCTCCATGATTTTAGTTCTATTCCTTTCTTATCAAAATGAAGATCCTTATAAATCCGTGCTCCCATCAACATCTTATTTACAATCACTTCATCTCCAGGTTTCAGTGTAGGATACATCGAATTAGTCGGGATGGAAAAGAAATCAAATAGAAAGATACAGAGCAAAAGCCACATCCCGTAGAGTAGTGGAACAGAAATCACTCCTATCACAATATAACGTAATGTTTTCTTCATCATTTTACTTTCCGTGTTTTCCACACCAGATAGTTACAATTGTAATTATCATACAGATTCCTATATAGAGTATCAGATACAAGTCATGATCCAATCTGTTTACATAGAAGTACGAGAGCCATAGGAGGCACCAACCTGAAGAGACAGAAACCCACATGTAGCCATCTTTCAGAATGCCGAGACTGTTATTGCCTGTGATTCCGAGAGAAAGTCCTCGTCGCTTCCATTCTCTAAACAATATTCCGCCTACTAATATCCACAACACGCCACTTTTCAGGAATGATGCTATTGGTGTGAAGTGTATCACTTCTCCAAAGCACCCGCATGACTCAATGCTTCCAAATATGGTTGGGAAAAATGCATTTATCATGGTTAGCCACACAAAGAATGTCAGAAGCAGAAACATGCCAGATAATGCTATGTGACGGAATCTTGCCTTCAATCCCAACAAGCCCAACATCAGTTCTGTCTGACACACTATCATGGCACATGGATATTGAAATCCATGCACCCATGAAGGCATATACATATCAATAAAGTCACCCGTCTCAATCGCAAATGAATGAATGTTGATTGACTTCAGAACAGCCGATAGTATAAATATGACGCAAGAAATCTTTGTCATATATAAATTTACCATTTTGCTGTAATTATTTATTATTTTCAAGTATTTCAAGAAGACGTTTTTCAATTTTTTCATTGAACTGCGGATTACCGACTAAAACCACGCTGTCTTTTTTATCTGTGAGAAACACATGATACATATCTTCCGAGGGAATATGAGGATTCATTGAAGAGAATACATTTGAAGAGTCAATATACATCGGATATTCCACGCCATAATGTTGAAAAGCTGATGCGATAATCTGAGCATTACTCTTTTTGCTCGTCTGAACAATAAACACAACTTTAAATCGTCCTTCATACTTATGCTCCAATTTATAGAAATCATTCCACAAATGCATTCCTTTTAGAGCGCACTCTGTACAATGAGTAGAATCCATATACACGACGAGTTTAAAGTCGCAGAGTATATGGGGATTTTTGGGGGGTATTGAGTCTTTCGTCCATATTAGCATTTTGCTATATGGAATGGTGACGGGTTTTGCCATCATATTTTCTATTTTATCTTTAATCTCATCCCGGGAAGATTGGCATCCCCCGAGAAGAGACAGCAAGGAAAATATGTATAGACTATATAAAGATGTTCTCATTTCTATTTTATTGTTATATACACCAATGCAGGAGCAAAGAGTTTTCCAGATTGGAATGCTTTGACAAAGGAAGGAGCCTTCTTATATTCCTCTTTGTCAAATTCTTCACTTTTGCAATACTCTTTAAGCATTTCTACATTTTCTTTACCCACATAGGCTATTATCTGATCGCCTCTTAAATAGCATTCACTAAACACATTAAAGCCTGCAAATAATTTATCACTATGTACAATCTGTTTGGTGCGCTTGTCATATAACCAACTAACTTTACCTAACAATTTTAGATAGCGCATAAGAATAAGTGACTCTGTCTCTTGATAGTCGTAAATTGCAAAGACTCCTGGATAACGAGCAATACCCGCAGTGGCTTTAACTGGTTTACTGTCGTCATCAGGTATTCTTACCCATTCTGGTTTATCTTTTGGAAGGAAGCTTCCCTCAAAATCAAAACGAACAACCTTCTCAGGCACATCATTTTTAAATACTATAACCGAATCTGACAACAATGGGACATGAGATAAGTTTCCATCATTGTAGAAGAACGTTCGATGATTCGGCACTAAATAACATTGGAAATGCTTAGATGGTATCAGATTTTTCTTAGTTCCAGACTTAATATCATAAACAAACAAAGATGGATCTGGTTTTTCATCAGGCAGATCCCGGTTGTCAAGGCAACATAGATATTTTTCGTTTGTCGTCAACCCGAATGAATGTGTCCATCCTGCGTCAACATTCTTCAAAAATTGCCCTTTATTATCAAATATCAGGATTTTGTGTCCGCCATCATCAAGTACATGTACATCTCCATTGTTTGCGACAAAAAAATCTTTAGGGCCGCTAATGTATTCATTTTTTGCACGCCCGATTTCGCCAAGTTTATATAAGAACTGACCAGAAAGATTAAAAATAAGAATCGTTTGGGCCACATCAGAATCCAAAATATAGATTTTTTCATCATTCACAAAGACTTTTGTTATTTCAAAATCTCCAATACCATCTGGCGTAATTATTGAACGAATTGAATCGATGGAATATTGCTCTTCGCTCAGTGGCGATGTAACATTCTTGGGATTAATCTGAAAAAGCTCAGATTTATAATTACCTAAATTATAATCTTCTTCGTTGTTTGAGGAAGGAGATGAAGATGAGGAGCATGACAATTGAAGCAAAACAAAAAGAAGTAAAATTATGATATTGCAAAAGTTGTATTTCATATATTTAATTATTTAAAGGGATGTATAAGCAGACATGAAACCATCTATGTATTTCATGTCTGCTTGATTATTAAGTGTTAATAATTACAGTCCCAAAATTTTTCATTTAGATTACATTCTGCCTTCCTGCCGTTCTTCTGAACGCATTTAAATCTTAAGCAGACCGTTCCTCCACGCAATATCATGCTCTCTCCTGTCAACTCCCAGTATTTGTTTGTTACTGGGCCATTGGGATTCTCTTCACCCCAATTTTCGGGATTACTTGCCAAGGCCTCAACATTCTGCATGAGTAGACTGTTGTCTTGCAGGCCATAAGAGCCATAACTTTGGTAGGCAGCAAAACCTGCTGCAACTACCACTGCGGCAAGCATGCCGCTTTTAACAGATCTTTTCATAATTGTTTTGTTTTAAAATTTTAATTAAATAAAATGTTTACTGGCTGTTATGCATCACAACCTCTTTATTTGGGTACTTCCGAGGTTTGGCGTCCCTCATCTCGGTTGCCACCCCATGCCCAGCATACATGGGCATGATATATATTGCGCATATATATTCTGCTTATTGCCATACTTGCTTGTCTATATCCTATTACTATTTTTTTGCATAATCTTTTCTTTTAATATTTCGTCAACCTTTCCCCTAAGCATATCTTCTATTTGATAGTTGAAGAGAGGATTGCCAACAAGAATAACACTATCTCTTTTATCAAGAAGGAAAACATGAAATATACTCTCAGAAGGAATATGCGGATTTCTCTTTGTAAAAGCATTCGTACTATCAATATAAATAGGATGATTCAATTCTGTATGATGAAGATTCGACACTAAAGAATACGTACTATTGGAACCAGACTGAATAATAAAGAAAATGTAAAATTGTCCATTATACTTCCTTTCTAGATTGACAAAATCTTTCCATAAGTACATTTTTTTAAAAGTACATTGTGAACATGCATCTGAATCTGTATAAACAACAAGTTTTAATTCAGCTTTTTCCCATGGACGATATTCTTGAATAGAATCATTAATCCAACACGACATCTTATCAAAAGGTATAGACACATGTCTTGCTTGCATTTTTAATATTGCTTTGCCTATCTCATTACGGGAATTTTTGCAACTCAAAAATGCAAATGTCAAGAAAGAAACCATTAGGATAAGTATGAATCTCATTTTGTCATTTTACACTAATATAAACTACGGCGGGAAGTTTTGTCTTTCCGTCAAACATTTCCTTTATAGGAGTTGAGGATATGTCATAATTCTTCTGGAAATCTTTTTCGTCAAAGTCTGGATCTGACTTATCTATTTCCACATCCTCTTCTCCAACAATTGCGACAATTTGCCTATCCTTTATATAATACATATAGAAAGGGTTTAGGCCATCCAATAATCTGTAATCTTTGACTATTACTTTCTTGTTTTGTTTGTCATATAGCCAGTAGTTGGAGTAATGCTGATATACATATTCAAGAAGTATCAAATCATCACTTTCTTGATAGTTGCTTAAATATCTGACACCATTATAGTCACTTATATCTTGAGGTTCACTTTGTTTGTCAGTTGCTAACTTTGGTTTTTCTTTTATCAAAAGTCTGCCTCCAAAATCGAACTTTATTACTTTTTCTAGTACATCTTTGTTAAACACTAATACGGAATCAGACATAAATGGTATATGGGCCATTCTGTCTCCATTTACAAAAAAAGTCTGTTCTGAAGGGAATAAATAATAGTTCTCTGAACGAAAGAGTAATTTCTTGTCTATTTCATTTTTCTCATTACATACTGCAAGAACTGTATTCCCATCTAATTTGTCTAAATTGAAATCAAATGCATATTTTTTGTTGTTAAGCAGTCCAAAAGATTGAGGAAAATAATTTCTCACATCTATTGTCTTCATGACTTTCCCTTCCTTTCCAAATACTATAATTCTCTTGGCATTCCCATCAAAAACATGGATATTGTCATCGTCATCTACAAAGAAATCTGCAGGGCCATCCATGTATTCATTTTTGGCACGCCCCCTTTCTCCTGCCTTAAACAGAAAAATACCATTATAGTCGAATACAAATATCGTTCTGTCCAAATGAGAATCCATTACATACGTTCTGCCATTCTTTACTAGGAACTTTGTTATTTCATGAATTTTCATACCTTCAGGTAAAGACAAATGGCAAACAGAATCCACAGAATATTGATCTGCAATTAGTGAGGAGTTTTTACCATCTAGATTAATCTTCATAGTTGAAGAGTTGTATTCTCCCAATGAGTTTTCTGATTGAGAACATGCCACTTCTAACAACATTAAAGATGCTGTTATACCATATAATATAGTTTTTTTCATTACAGGCTTTAACATAAGTAATGTAAATATTGAGACTTCAATTAGTTGTGCTTGTCGCAAAAATCCCATAGTTGATAGGTAAGTATCCTATCAACTATGAAATTATTTATTCTTACTTGCAGGGATTAGGGCATGGAAGTATGCATTGTCCAGGTTTTGTGATACCCTTACAATCATCTTTCTCACCCTTTTCATTCTTTCCATTAACTTTGCGAGTACACTCTACTTTTATTTTCTCCTGTCCTTGGCTTATAACTCTCGTATTGTCATTCTTTTCATCACCATTTGGGTCACCTGACCTAGGTTCTGGATTCTGTGCCAATGCCTCAACATTCTGCATTAGCAAGCCATTGTCTTGAAGATTATAAGAACCATAACTTTGATAAGCAGAATAACCTGCTGCAACTACCACTGCGGCAACAATGCCGCTTTTAATAGATTTTTTCATAATTGTTTTGTTTAGAATTTTAAATTAAATAATGGCACATGGATATAGAAGTCCATGCAACCATGAAGGCATGTACATATCGATAAAGTCACCCGTTTCCATCGTAAACGAATGAATGTTGACAGATTTTAGAATTGCAGATAATATAAATATGGCGCTACAAAAAACTATCAAGGACAAATTTGATTGCAATTTCATTTTTGTATTGAAAAATAATCACAGTTATTGTAACTTTTACCCGGAACTATTATGTCTGTTACTTTCTTCTAAAATATTCATGAAAAGTTCCTCTATATTGGGATTAGATAATGGATTCCCCACTAGGATAACATGATCATTCTTATCCAACAAAAACGTGTGGAATATACGCTCAGAAGGAAGTAACGGATTATTTTTCAAAAACACTCCTGTTGTATCAACATAAATAGGTGATTGTACATTGGAAAAAAGATATGCTTTCTTTATTTCCTCAAGCATTCCCTTAGGCGCGGTTACAATAAATCGAAGAACAAATTTTCCATGAAGAGCAGAACTCATCTTTATGTAATCATTCCAATCATACATTCTTTTGATAGCACACGGATTGCATTCTAATGAGTCTGAATAGACTATTAGTTTTATCTCCGCAGACTCATAAGCGAACTCTTTCTCAACAACATTCTGATTTTTCATACGCACCATATCCGAGAAAGGTACTTTTATCTGTAATGTCTCCATGTGTTTTAATCTTGTCTTCAGGAAATCATTATTTCTATTACTGCAAGAGGACAATAATGATATGCTATATAATCCCATGACGAGAAACGGTATTCTATATTTCATATCTCAGTTTGTAGAATAATAATACCGGGTTGGAATTATCTTCCATCGATGAGATTACCCTGTTTAATTCTTTCATAAATGAATTGTCTATGCCATCTAATTCAAGATTTTGTTTCTCCCATGCATATAATACTCCTACAAAATAATCATCTTTTGTTGATATAATATTGAACAGGGGCAGTTTAGAATATGGCTCATCTGTTTGGTACATGTATCTCCGTCCCTTTTGATGTTTCTTGTTAATAAGAAAATAATCGTAGTTTGAAAAAGTGAGTAACAGGTTATCTTTTGTCTCAAAAACATCGGTAAAACCCTTGAATTTTGAACTGCTGATCATCTGTGTTAATGAAAAGAAGTTAAAATTATTGATCTTTGAGATTTCGTCATCCGTCATTTGCTCTTTGACAGTATTAATTATGTATTTCATTCCTGGTTGGTCATCTACAATAGTATAGATTTCCTTTTTAAACGGCATAAGGAAAAGCACGCTCCCATCATATACGGAAAACTGGTGTAATCCAAGATATTCTGCTGTATTTTGGGTTTCCATTCGATATGACATGATGGAATATGATTTCTGTTCATGCAATTTTACGACAGAATAAGCATCATCCGTTTGATTAAACAAATATTTAGAAGCAAATAACTTATCTCTACTGATCAATTCAGAATTAAAAATATTCTCTACAGTATTCCCTTTCCTGATTTTTTGTATCTCATCAAGTTTTCCTTCCAAAGAGAACTTCAAAATTTGACACCTATAGTCATCAAGAAGACATATCTTGCGAGCCTCTTTGTCGACCCACATGGAACTGATATTGACATATTCACCACGCCCATGCCCTTTCTCTCCATATTTACAGATTTTATTCCCCGATGTGTCAAATGAATAGACTCCATTGATGTCATCCACAATAATGAGAGTATCTATAAAATCAATTTTACGTATCTGTGTTAGGATACATGAAGAATCTGTACTCAGTTGTACCGTGTAGAAATCATCATAGATAATCCGTTCACCGTTCGTCAGAGGCTTGTCATCATATCCTGCAATGGGTATGCACCCCATATCTTTCTTCTCGCATGATGAAAGGAAAAGGGCTATTATTAAAAATGTTGTTATGTGTTTCATCTTACGACATCTTTTTTCCATTAACCCATATCCCTTGCTGGTTTTGTATGCAACAACCATTATTATGTGCCGTACAAGCATATGTGCACCACGCAACGACTTCTCCAGTTTTTCCAGGCCATGTGATTTCTCCTAAGAGGGGTATAGTTATCTTTTTATTTTTGGGAACTGTTACAACCCCCGACTGTCCTGTCGGTGCCAATCTCAGATTCCACAATCCACTCTCACTACTGCATTCGCTTTCTGAACTTGCATTACTATAAGTAGGACCTTCACCATTTCCACCAGGTTCTGGTCCCTGTGCCAATGCCTCTACATTCTGCATTAGCAAACTGTTGTCTTGAGTGTCATAAACACCATAACTTTGGTAGGCAGCAAAACCTGCTGTAACCACTGCAGCGGCAGCGATGCCGCACTTTACAAAATTCTTCATAATTGTTTTGTTTTAAAATTTTAATTAAATAATAATGTTTACTGGCTATTATGCATCACAGCCTCTTGAACTGGGAGTTCCCGAGGCTTGGATTCCCTCATCTCGGTTGCCACCCCATGCCCAGCATACATGGGCATGATATATATTGCGCACATATATTTTATTGATTCCGCTCACCACCATATTTGCTTTCCATATTCATACGTAAATAGTCGCTCTTCTTTACCTTTTGTCAGGTCATGAAGGATATAAAGTCCACCAACAGGCACATTTTTTATTATTAAACTATCTCCAGTTGCGACCTTTCGCTCAACTTCATTCCATTGACAATTATTCCAATAGCAGAGGGCATAGAGGTCACCCTTCTCTATCGTATTGCCGTCGTTTCGAGCAATGAAACGAATACGTCCCACGTTAGAAGGCTTGTCTAGTTGCACTCCTACCCATTGGCCATCAGCCCCTAATGCATGGAAGCCAGTAAGAATGTCGCCATCAAAGACGGTTTCCTTTGTTTTCTTTGGCTCGCCATCGGTTCCGATGATTTTCCCAACAAGTTTCTTGCCTTCTTTATCATAGAATGCCAACTCATTGATATTACAATGAGAACCTGCAGGACCTAAATAGCGAAGGTATTTATACTCATTGGCATTCTTTACAGGGATATCGTACCAATTGCCATTAGTGACTCCTTCAAACCGATAGAAATTTGTTGCGTTAGAGAAATCTGCGTCGTTTGAACCTTGGAAGAGTCCTCCACCCATCTTGTAATTAATATCGCTGAACTTGCCTAAGAATGGGAACTTGCGTTTAAGCACCATGGAGACGGACTTGTCTTTTGACACACAAATGTCTGTCACGGAGCCATCGCCAGCAACAAGGAATGGATTCCCGAAAGGAGTAAATCTGCCATTATCATACAATGCTGCCATATATACGATGTCGGGCCCCATACAATTAAATTTGACCTTTCCGTTTTTAATCTTTCCATAATATACAGGAACCCAATTGGCGTTGTCGAAAACACATATATAAGCCACCTTCTTGTCTGAATACTTCTTTGGCACAGGACGTACTACATCAACAGGATTATCATAATACTCGTCAGTAACATCTGTTATGTTGAGTGTCCTAAACAGTGAGGGTACATAATCCTCATTGGCAAATGTTTCTGCCATATCCCTGTTGATACTAAACCGACGACGGAATACTTTTGCCTTGCTATATGAATAAGAATAGTGTGCAGTATCTCCAGGAACACTTCCCATAAAGAAAGGAGTTGACTTACCGTCAGAATTTATTATCACATTCCAAGTGTGACCTTGACTGCGATTACCCCAGTTGGGAGTGAAGTCAATGGCAGAAGGGATTCCTAAACTTCGACACAGATAGACAGCGAAGCTGCCTTCCTCACGACAGTTGCCAGAAAGCCCTTTCAACAATGTTGTTCCTCTGGGCATGAGTCCGCTTCCGTTTTCGTACCATTCGAACATGGTGTTGACATCATATACCTTCATGGCTTCAGAGATAGCGCTACCCAGTGCATATATACTCTTGCAGTCTTTGCGCTTGCCATGTTCTTCTATCATCCATTGCTGGGAAGCAGCGTTCTTATAGTAATCTACAGTAAGGACCTCTTTATTGTTCTGCTTGACGGATGTCAGGAACAATCCGCTATCCTTATTCATTATCTTGCAATAGCCATTACCCAAAGGGATAATAACCCATTTCTGATGGTTAATCTTTATTTTTTGGTATGTCGTTATATAATCGTTCTGAACGACTTGACTTCCTGCTGTCAATTCGGCATTCTTAACCTCCAGACATAAGTCTTTGGAGCCATTATATGGCACATATATTTTCCAGATAGGGAAGCCTAAATAATCAAGACATAGTTGGTGATAATTGTCAGAGGTCCCCTTCCTCAATGCCAGTTGCTTCTCCTTCGCTTTATCACTTTTATCAATCGTTATATAATTGCCCGATTGTCTGTTTTTTATTGAACAGTATTTCTGCGAATAGTCACTTAAAGACTTTACATCAATATTCTCTAAGGAGGCGACTCGTACAAAATCCAAGCCGAAAGGTTGGCTAACGCACTCGACTTTAAGCTGGTTATTTCCATCTTTTAGGTTTACGTCGATACCAACCCTGTTTTCACGAAAGATGGTCTCATAGAGTGTAGGTTCGAGTAATAATGTCTTGACAAGACTTCCATTGACATAGATTTTTGCCTTTGTTTCTAGTGCCTGTGTTGAATACTTGAAGAACAAACGCTTAGAAGAGCAACCGTATGAATGAAGGGTAAGTGTCAGGCTATCTTTGGGTTTAGATAGCAAAACCATTTTCTTTCCAGAGGCAGCCTCATTGTCTGTAAGTTTTCCTTCATATTCACCATCTTCACACTCTATATTGATGCCTCGATTACTTGATACTGATGATGTATATAAAAAGGGATAATTCTCTTTAACAGATGAACGCCATAAGCTAATAGGCTCATTGATGAGCCTGTATGGCAGTACATAGTCAAAGAAGATGGATTCATCATATTCATCTTTCCAGTTAACTTGATGCCAGATATCGCAGGCTTCGTTAATCATCTGTATGAGATAGTCTGCTTTGATGTTTTTCAAATCAACGGCAACCATTGACGACAAAGAGGTATTGGAATAAGCAATGTTTGAGAAAACACTATCACGCTGTTCTATAGGATAACCAGATGATACCATAAAGGCAGAATCAGAATATTCTGCCGCATCACCAACGTTTGAATAGTTATATGGCATATTCTCAATCAAAAATTTTGCTGAACGGAACTTCAGAGGATCCGGATTGTCCTTAAAATGATTTAATACGAGTTCTAACTCAGCCCGATTATCCCCCGCTAATTGAAGAACGTGTTCAATATTTCTGTCACAAGCCGCACACATAAAAAGGACTATAAAAAAGGCGCATTTACTAATTTCTTTCATTATTTCGCTCAATTTTCATTTAACTCATAGGAAAAGACAGAAAAAGTTAGTCATATGCAAACCATAACCATACAGGACATCCATTCCCAACAGACCGCAAAATGAATTGACGGTCTGTGAGAATGGATAGACACTGATTGTTTTCAGAATCGCAGATAGAATGAATGTCACTCCTAATCTTATAAGAAGTATTTTTTTTCAGGGTTTCCACTTTGCTATTATCTTAATGTTTGAGACATATTATAATCGTTTAAACAAATTTGTCTGCAAAGTTATAAGGAATATATTAATAAAGCAAATCTTCCGAGTCGCGTTGTTGCACGATTCTGGGAAATATTTGCTGATTATCAGAAAGTTAAAGGTTGATTCAATCCATTATTTGCAACAAATTTTCTGCAGCATCAGACGTCTTGATGTTCTGATTGCGTAATGGCTTTTTGTAATTGTTCAAATAACATTTCGTAGGTGATATTACGCAAAGGGCTTTTTACAGGATGTAGTTTTTCTATCCCTTTACGTGCATAAATGATTTGTGCTATATAACCAGGATATTTACTAAGCAGATATTCATTTCGGAGGAACCATTCAAATTGTGCTGGGGTGATGGGACTGAGTTTCTGGACTTTACGAACTTGTATCCATGAGCGATTCCCTTGAGAATCAATCTTCCAGAGAATATCCGTACGGTTGGTAAGGGTGCCACGTTCAAACTTCAAACCATCTTCCTCAAACGCAATATATTCCCTTACGAACTGGATCATCTGAGTCTCAACCTCCCATGGAGACATTTCTATAAGGCTTGGCTGAATGTATCGGGCAGGAACTATGTTTTCTTCAGTTACGGCATGGCGTAAGTTCCACCCTGTAACATCTATTGGCTGGTATGTACATGGATCATACTCAAACAGACATGGCACGAGCCGACTTCTTATACAATCATCAATGAACATTCTTCTTTCCAAATCCCATTTCCAGG
>JAEEGI010006875.1_pt1 | contig 25615 bp, 20 predicted proteins | sample 8958751 | NCBI WGS metagenome assembly JAEEGI01 (sample SAMN16246545, study PRJNA631951) | gut metagenome | biome: gut microbiome; feature: rumen; material: KS-attached | host: Bos | place: Iran: Karaj | collected 2018-10
GATCGTGGGCAGTTATTCCGTCAACGGCGTGGCCCAGCTGCATACCGAGATCTTGGAGAAGCGCGAATTCAAGGATTTCTTCGAGCTGATGCCCTGGAAGTTCAGCAACAAGACGAACGGCATCACCCAGCGGCGCTTCCTGCTGCACGGCAACCCGCTTCTTGCGGAATGGATCACGAAGCATATCGGCGAAGGCTGGATCACGGATCTGGACCAGTTAAGGCTCCTGCTGCCGCTGGTCAGCAGCCGCCAGGCCCGCGACGAGTTCATGGCGATCAAGCGGCAGAACAAGCTTCGCCTGGCCGCTTACATCAAGGAAAACAACGGCATCGACGTGAATCCGGATTCCATTTTCGACGTCCAGGTCAAGCGTCTGCACGAATACAAGCGGCAGCTTTTAAACATCCTGCACGTGATGTACCTGTACAACAAGCTGGACGATTTCCCGGACCAGCCTTTCGTCCCGCGGACCTTCATCTTCGGCGCAAAGGCCTCCTCCGGCTACAAGCTGGCGAAGCTGACCATCAAGCTGATCAACAACGTCGCCAAGCGCATCAATGCGGACGCGCGCATCCAGGGCAAGCTGAAAGTGGTCTTCATTGAGGACTACCGCGTGTCGAACGCGGAGATCATCTTCGCGGCGAGCGACGTCAGCGAGCAGATCTCCACGGCTTCCAAGGAGGCGAGCGGCACCGGCAACATGAAGTTCATGCTGAACGGCGCGGTGACCCTGGGCACCATGGACGGCGCGAACGTGGAGATCGTGGAAGAGGTCGGCCGCGAGAACGCATTCATCTTCGGCATGAGCGCGGACGAGGTCATGGCGCACGAGCACTGGCACGACTACGATCCGATGCAGATCTTCCGCGAGAACGGAGAGCTCAGGCGCGTGATCATGCAGCTGGTGAACGGCTTCTACAGCCCGGAGGATCCGGAGCTGTTCCGCCCGATCTACAATTCCCTTCTGACCGACCGGGTCAACGGACGGGCGGACACCTACTTTACGCTGAAGGATTTTGCCTCCTATGCGGAGGCGCAGGAGCGGGTCGAGGAGGCCTATAAGGACCGCGACCGCTGGGCCGTCATGGCGCTCATGAACACGGCCTGCGCCGGCAAGTTCTCGTCCGACCGCACCATTGAGGAGTACGTCCGCGACATCTGGCATCTGGAAAAGATGGTTTAAGGAGAGGAGGACCGATATGATCACTATGGATAAGACCTACGATCCGTCGGGGATCGAAGAAAAACAGTATAAACGCTGGGAAGAAAACGGCTACTTTACCGCCGACGTGTCTTCGGACAAAAAGCCCTACACCATCGTGATCCCGCCGCCCAACATCACGGGCCAGCTTCACATGGGTCACGCCCTGGACAACACCCTGCAGGACATCCTGATCCGTTTCAAGCGCATGCAGGGCTTTGAAGCGCTGTGGCTGCCGGGTACGGACCACGCCTCCATCGCCACCGAGGCGAAGGTCGTGGAAGCCATGCGCGCCGAAGGCCTCTCCAAGGAGATGCTGGGCCGCGAGGGCTTTCTGGAGCGGGCCTGGGACTGGAAGGCCCGGTACGGCAGCCGCATCGTGCAGCAGCTGCGGAAGATGGGCTCCTCCTGCGACTGGTCCAGAGAGCGCTTCACCATGGACGAGGGCTGCTCCGAAGCGGTGAAGACCGTCTTCGTGAAGCTCTATAACGAAGGCCTTATCTACCGCGGCAACCGTATGGTCAACTGGTGCCCCAAGTGCAACACCTCCATCTCCGACGCGGAAGTGGAATACGAGGAGCAGCAGGGCTTTTTCTGGCATCTGCTCTATCCGGTGAAGGAGACCGGCGAGCTCCTGGAGCTGGCGACGACCCGTCCGGAGACCATGCTTGGCGATACCGCCGTGGCCGTCAATCCGGCGGATCCGCGCTACGCGCACTTAAAAGGCTGCCACGTGATCCTGCCGCTTATCAATAAGGAGATCCCGATCGTGCTGGACGAGCACGCCGACATGGAGAAGGGCACCGGCGTGGTGAAGATCACCCCGGCCCACGACCCGAACGACTTCGAAGTCGGCAACCGCCATGACCTGCCGCGCGTCCGCGTGATGACCTACGACGGCCGCATGACCGGCGCCGCCGAAGCGCAGGCCGCCCGCGAGCTTTTAGAGAGCGGCCGCGCCGCCCTGGGCGAGCCGGAGGTCCTGGACTGCGGCAAATACGCGGGAATGCCCGTGCTCGAGGCCCGGAAGGAGATCGTGAAGGATCTCGAAGCCGCCGGCCTTTTAAAGAGCGTGGAGCCGCTGACCCACGACGTGGGCACCTGCTACCGCTGCCACTCCACCATCGAGCCGATGGTGAGCCAGCAGTGGTTCGTGAAGATGAAGCCCCTCGCCGAGCCGGCCATCAAAGCCGTGGAAGAGGGACGCATCCGCTTCGTGCCGGAGCGCTTCACCAAGATCTACCTCAACTGGATGTACGGCACCCGCGACTGGTGCATCTCGCGCCAGCTCTGGTGGGGCCATCAGATCCCGGCCTGGTACTGCGACGAATGCGGCGAGACGATCGTCGCGAAGGAAGCCCCGGCCGTCTGCCCGAAGTGCGGCGGCACGCATTTGACGCAGGATCCGGATACGCTCGACACCTGGTTCTCCAGCGCCCTCTGGCCCTTCTCGACCATGGGCTGGCCCAAGGAAACGGCGGACTTAAAGAAGTTTTACCCGACCGACACGCTGGTCACGGGCTACGATATCATCGGTTTCTGGGTGAGCCGCATGATCTTCTCCGGTCTGGCCTACACCGGCAAAGAGCCGTTTAATACCGTCCTCATCCACGGCCTCGTGCGCGACGGATTGGGCCGCAAGATGAGCAAATCCCTCGGCAACGGCATCGATCCGCTCGAGGTCATCGAGAAGTACGGCGCGGACGCCCTGCGCATCATGCTGGTGACCGGCAACTCGCCGGGAAACGACATGCGTTTCTTCTGGGAAAAGGTCGAAGCCGGCCGCAACTTCATCAACAAAGTCTGGAACGCCTCGCGCTTCATGCTGATGAACCTGGAGGGGATCGAGCGGAAGAGCATTAAGGAAGTCTCCCTGCATGACGAGGACAAGTGGATCCTGTCCCGCCTGAACGAGACCGTGAAGATCGTCACCGACAACCTGGAAGCCTTCGAGCTGGGCATGGCGCAGCAGCGGATCACCGATTTCGTCTGGGACGAGTTCTGCGACTGGTACATCGAGATGGTAAAGCCCCGCTTCTACGGCGAGGCCGACTCCGCTTCGAAGGAAGCTGCCGCCGCGACCCTGCTGTACGTCCTGCAGAACGCCTTAAAGCTCGCGCATCCGTTTATCCCCTTCGTGACGGAGGAGATCTACGGCTATCTGGAGACCGGCGAGGAGACGATCATGCGCTCCGCCTGGCCGCTCTACGATGAGGCCTTAAATTTCCCGGAGGAAGAGCAGCGCATCGAATGGGCCAAGGACGTGGTACGGGCCGTGCGCCAGATCCGCGTGGACATGAACGTGGCGCCTTCCAAGAAGATCCATCTGAATCTGGTGAGTGCGGATCCTGCCGCCCGCGCCTCCTTCGAAAAGAGCCGCGATTTCCTGGCCTCTCTGGCGAACGCCTCCGGCCTGAACGTGCAGGCGGACAAGGCCGGCATCCCGGCGGATGCGGTCTCGGCCGTCACCGGCGCCGCGACGCTGTTCATCCCGCTGGATGAGCTGGTGGACAAGGCGAAGGAGATCGAGCGCCTTTCCGGCGAGTTAAAACGTCTTCAGGGCGAGCTGGCCCGCTCGGCCGGCATGCTGAGCAACGAGAAGTTCTTAAGCCGCGCGCCGCAGGCCAAGATCGACGAGGAAAAGGCCAAGCAGGACAAATACCGCAAGATGTTCGAGGAAGTGGAAGCCCGCCTCAAGCAGCTGAAAGGATAAAAACGAAACGGTACTGTGCGGCGCCTGCTTTCAGGCGCCGCCGTCTTCCTGAGAGAGGAAATAAAATGAACTACTCCCTGTTTTGCGAATCGCTGGACGCCCTGATCGCGGACGTCCCGTATCCTCTGGCGGTGCTCTCGAACGCCGCCGCCTTCCTTTATGAATCCCTGCCGGATCTCAACTGGGCGGGCTTTTATCAGACCGATACGAACCCGGCGGGAGAGCGCGTGCTTTCCTTAGGCCCCTTCCAGGGGAAGCCGGCCTGCATCGAGATCCCCTGGGGAAAAGGCGTCTGCGGTACGGCAGCGGCTCTTGATCAGACGCAGCTGGTGCCGGACGTACACGAGTTCCCGGGCCATATCGCCTGCGACGCGGCTTCGGCCTCGGAGATCGTGATCCCGCTGCATAAGGCGGACGGGAGCCTGTGGGGCGTGCTGGACGTCGACAGCCCGGTCATGGGACGCTTCACGGAAGAGGACCGGGCCGGCCTGGAAGAAGCCGCGCGGATCCTTGAAAAAGCCTTATCGTCTGCGCTGCCGTGATCCGGTCCGCGCGGGATCCCTGAATATTTTGTTTGCATTTCTTCGCCTCTTTGAGTACAATACGGAAGGCGGTCCGAACGGCCGCCGGGAGGTCATATGATCAGAAAAGATGTCAGAAACGTAGCGATCATCGCGCACGTCGACCACGGCAAAACGACGCTGGTGGACGAGCTTTTAAAACAGAGCGGCGTGTTCCGCGCCAATCAGGAGGTGGCCGACCGCGTCATGGACTCCGGCGACCTGGAGCGCGAGCGCGGCATCACCATCCTTTCCAAAAACACCGCCGTCACTTTCAACGGCGTAAAGATCAATATCATCGATACGCCCGGCCATGCGGACTTCGGCGGCGAGGTGGAGCGCGTCTTAAAGATGGTGAACGGCGTCATCCTGGTGGTGGACGCCTTCGAAGGCCCCATGCCGCAGACCCGCTTCGTGCTGTCCAAGGCGCTGGAGCTGGATCTGGACGTCGTGGTCTGCATCAACAAGGTGGACCGGCCGGAAGCCCGCCCGCTGGAGGTCGTGGACGAAGTCATCGACCTTCTGCTGGATCTGGACGCTTCCGAGCGGCAGCTGGACTGCCCCTTCATCTTCGCGTCCGCCAAGGCCGGCTGGGCCGTGCGGGATTTGAACGACGAGCGGAAAAACATGCGGCCGCTCTTTGAAACCATCCTGGAAGCGATCCCGGCGCCCGAGGGCGATCCGGATGCGCCTTTAAAGATCCTTATCAGCACCATTGACTATAATGAGTACGTGGGCCGCATCGGCGTGGGCAAGGTGGACCAGGGCTCCATCCACGTGAACCAGGAGGTCACCATCGTCAACGCGCACCTGGAGGACGCGAAGCGCAAGGTCAAGATCAGCAAGCTCTACGAGTTCGACGGCCTGCAGAAAAAGGACGTCGAGAGCGCGAATATCGGCTCTATCGTGGCCATCTCCGGCATCTCGGAGATTCACATCGGCGATACGCTCTGCGATCCGGCGGACCTGACCCCGATCCCCTTCCAGAAGATCTCCGAGCCGACCATCTCCATGCAGATGATGGTCAACGACTCGCCGTTCGCGGGGCAGGAGGGCAAATACGTCACCAGCCGCCACATCCGCGACCGGATCTTCCGCGAGCTCAACACCGACGTTTCCCTGCGCGTGGAGGAGCTTTCCCCCGACTGCTTCAAGGTGAGCGGGCGCGGCGAGCTGCACCTGTCCATCTTAGTCGAGACCATGCGCCGCGAGGGCTACGAGTTTGCGATCAGCAAGCCGGAGGTCATCTACAAGCGCAGCGAGACCGGAAGGCTTCTGGAGCCCATGGAGCGCGTCTACGTGGACGTGCCGGACGAGTACTCGGGCACGGTCATCGAGAAGCTGAGCATGCGCAAGGGCGAGCTTTCCAACATGCGTCCCTTCGGCGAGAGCCGCACGCGCCTCGAATTCATGATCCCTTCCCGGGGCCTCATCGGCTACCGCGACGAATTCATGACCGATACGAAGGGCACCGGCATCATGAACCAGCTCTTCGACGGTTACGCGACCTACAAGGGCGATATCCACTACCGCAACCAGGGGTCTCTGATCGCGTTTGAGACCGGCGAAGCCGTGACCTACGGCCTGTTCAACGCCCAGGAGCGCGGCACGCTCTTCATCGGGCCCGGCGAGCGTGTGTACGCGGGCATGGTGGTCGGCCAGACCGGCAAGGCGCAGGACGTGGAGGTCAACGTCTGCAAGAAAAAGCAGCTGACCAACACCCGGGCCTCCGGCTCGGATGACGCGCTGCGCTTAACGCCCCCCAAGCAGATGAGCCTGGAGCAGTACATGCAGTTCATCGACACGGACGAGCTTTTAGAGGTGACGCCGAAGACGCTGCGCATCCGCAAGCGGATCCTGGATCCGACCCTGCGCAAGCGCGCCGCCTTAAGGCAGAAGACGGAAGAGTAATGAAATACAGATGCCTTGTCCTGGATCATGACGATACGGTGGTGAACAGCACCGCGACCATCCACTATCCGGCCTTCGTGGCCTTTATGGAGAAGCTGCGCGGCGGCACGGATATCACGCTGGAGGAGTATTTCGTCTACAACTTCGATCCCGGCGTGCTGCCGTTCTTTCAGGAGATCGTGGGCTTAAATCACGAAGAGATGCTGGCTGAGGAGGCCTTCTGGCGCGAATACGTCAGGCACCACGTGCCGAAGGCGTACCCGGGCATGAAGGAACTGCTGTGGGACTACAAAAAAGCCGGAGGCATCCTCTGTGTGACTTCGCATTCCTTCGGCGATTACATCCGCCGGGACTACCGTGAAAACGGCCTGCCGGATCCGGACCTGGTCTTCGGCTGGGAGGTCCCGAAGGCGATCCGCAAGCCCGAGCCGCACTCGCTTTTCGAGATCGAGCGGCGCTTCGGACTGAAAGCGGAGGAGCTGATCGTGCTGGACGATCTAAAGCCCGGCTACGATATGGCGAAGGCGGCCGGCGTGCCGTTTGCGGCGGCCGGCTGGGCGGGAGAGTACCCCGCCATCGAAGCGTTCATGCGGAAAAACTGCGATATCTATTGCAAAACGATAGAAGAGTTCCGGCAGCTGGTGCTGTAAAACAAAGACGGGAGCGGCTTGAAGCCGCTCCCGCCTTTAGTTGCGCTTTCCTTACTCCGCCTTGCCGTCCGGTACCGCCTGGTCCCAGACGGGCGGTTCGCCGTAGTCCCAGCTGGAAGGCTCCGGCACCCGCTCCGCCTCATAGGAGAGGCCGCAGTACTCGGCCGTCACGCGGATCAGGCAGTCGTTTAAGTACTCCAGCTGCGTGTCCGGCACGTCCGGCGTCTCGTGGTAATAGCCGATGCCGGAATCGTTCGTCAGATAGATGTAAGTGCCGCCGGTCGCAAGCGCCCAGCAGCGTCCGAGGGCTTCCACCTCTTCGTCCGCGCCGGAAGCCGCCACGGGGATGATGCGGATGCCGGCCGCTGCCGCGCCTTTCACGGCTTTTTCCAGCGTCGCGTCGATGTTTTCCACGCGCTTGCGGGTCTGCTCATCCACCTCCACAAAGTCTCCTTCCCGGTGCGGCGGGGCGTCGAAGACCAGATAGCAGAGCTTCACGGCGTCCTCCCGCCACTCGTGGCCGAACACGGCGTTGTCCAGCGCGGTATGCACCGCTTCCGGATAGTCCCCGCCGCCGAAGGCGGACTGTCCCTCGATGAGCGATACCGCCGTCTGCAGATCGTCGCGGAAATCGTAGTATTTCACCACGTATTCGTCGCCCTCGTCGCGGTAGAAGTTGACGCTGATCCGGATGGACATGCCGGGATTGCGGCTGTAAACGGCCTCCACCACGCTGGCCAGCTCCTTTTTCAGGTATTCCAGCTCGTCGCCCATGCTGCCGGTAGTGTCCACCATGAACATCAGATCCAGCTTGTCGGCGACAAGATCCATGGGGTGGCCGTCGAAGGAGAGCCGGGTGATGCGCCCCTGCGTGAATTCCGGGCTTTCAAGCATCTGTTCCGTGATGCGGTTCTCCTGCCCGTCGACCAGCAGGATCAGTTCCTGTCCGGCCTTCCGTTCAAAAGGCAGGACCGCCGTCCCGTAAACGTCGGTCACGGCCTGGGCAAGGACCCCGCCTTCCGTGTCGGTCAGCACCAGCTGATTCATGCCGGAAAGACCGCTGACGGACAGAAGAGAATCCACGCGGATCTGCCGCGCGTTCAGCAGGCTCTGCGTCTGCTGGCTGCCGATATATTTCAGGAACTCGTCGGGATTTTTATGATCGCACCATTCCTTTGCCGTGAGCAGGCCCGCCGCAGGCTCGGGACCCGGCCTGTAGCCTTTGAAGCCGGTGTAAGGAGCGGCCGTGTCCGCAGCCCCTTCCCGGGCTTCCGCATAGGCGCCGGGCGCGGCATAGTACTCCGCCGCCGTGCCTTTTTCGGACGCTCCGCTGCCGCCGCCGATGACGCCGTCATTGAAAACTGTTTTTGCCGGCTCCGTCGCGGGCACGGTCTCCGTTTCATCCGACGGCTTTGACGCCGCTTCCGTTCCCGCTTCGGTCTGGGCCGGGGAAGTCGGCGCAGGCGCGGGTTCTGTTGTCTCCGGTCCGGACGCGCAGCCGGACAGGATCACTGCCAGAACTGTCAGAAGGCAAAGCCCTTTCTTTATCGTATTCATCGTGAACCTCCCGCGTGAATTTGTTCTTACACCCACAATACAGCTGCCGCCGGGAAAATGTTGCAGAGATCGGGCGCTTTCGCTATAATGTTTTTCTGCGGAGAGAAAAAGCCCGTTTATACGGGAATGCATCAAAACCGCCGCCGAGGAAGTATAAAATATTGAAAACAGAGGAAGAAAAGATGAGAAATAAGAACGCCGCCCCGAAGGCTCTTCGGGCTTACGAAAACGTCACCCTGCGCGAGCGCCCGGAGCTGATGAAAGAAGCCGCGGCCTGGTTCCACGGCAAGTGGGGCGTGCCGGAAGAGGCCTATCTCGAATGCATGGAAGCCTGCTTAAACGGGGAGAGCGATTACAACTGGTATCTGTGCCTGGACGGGGAGAAGATCGTCGGCGGGATGGGCGTCATCGAGAACGACTTCCACGACCGGAAGGACTTGGCCCCCAACGTCTGCGCCGTGTACACGGAGGAAGAATACCGCTGCCGGGGCATTGCCGGACGGCTGCTGGATCTGACCGTGGAGGATATGAGAAAGAAGGGTATCTCGCCCCTCTATCTGGTGACCGACCATACCGGCTTTTACGAGCGCTACGGCTGGGAGTTCCTCTGCATGGTGCAGGGCGACGGCGAGCCGGACATGACGCGGATGTATATCCACCGCTAGAGCGGTCCCCGTACGTCCGCCGCCGGGCCGGTCCCCGGCTTGAAAAAGAAGGCCGCATGAGATATAATACTCTGTCAGGCGTTCCGCCTGCAGAAGGAGACCCTATGTTAGAGATAAAGAACTTAAGCTATATCACCGACGACGGCGCGGAGATCTTACGGAACGTCAGCCTGACGGTCGACGAGCGCTTCACGGCGATCACCGGGCCGAACGGCGGCGGCAAGTCCACGCTCGCCAAGCTGATCGCCGGCCTGTACGACCCCACGGAGGGGCAGATCCTCCTGGACGGCGTGGATATCACGCACATGAGCATCACCGACCGGGCGCGCCTGGGCGTCAGCTTCGCCTTCCAGCAGCCCGTGCGCCTCAAGGGCTTAAAGGTCAAGGATATGCTGCGCCTGGCCTACGGCAAGGACAAAAAGCGCATCGATTACTGCAGCTTCTTAAGCGAAGTCGGCCTCTGCGCGAACGACTACATCAACCGCGAGATCGACGCCTCGCTCTCCGGCGGGGAATTAAAGCGCATCGAGATCGCCATGGCCCTGGCGCGCGGCACGAAGCTCACCATCTTCGACGAACCGGAGGCCGGCATCGACCTATGGAGCTTCCAGAACCTGATCCGCGTCTTTGAAAAGATGTACGAGGAGCATCAGGGCAGCATCATTATCATCAGCCACCAGGAGCGGATCCTGAATATCGCGGATACGATCGTGGTCATGAAAAACGGCGAGCTGGCGCAGGCCGGCCCGCGCGAAGAGATCCTGCCGGGACTCCTGGGCAGCACCACGCGCGAAGCCTGCGGCGTGCTCTTAGGCAAGATGGGAGGAGAGAAATGATCGACGAAATCACCATGAAACTCTTAAAAGAGGTGGCCGATCTGGACGCCCTGCCCACCGGCGCCTACAACCTGCGCGCGAACGGCAAGGGCGCGGGCCGCAACACCACCGCCAATATCGATATCGTGACCAAGGAGGACAAGCCGGGCATCGATATCTACATCAAACCGGGCACGAAGCACGAAAGCGTCCATATCCCGGTCATCATCAGCGAGACGGGCCTGAAGGACCTGGTGTACAACGACTTCTACGTGGGCGAGGACGCAGACGTGGTCATCATTGCGGGCTGCGGCATCCACAACTGCGGCGGGTCCTTGAGCCAGCACGACGGCATTCACACCTTCCATCTGGCGAAGAACGCGAAGCTGCGCTACGTCGAAAAGCACTACGGCGAGGGCGACGGACGCGGCAAGCAGGTCATGAACCCGACTACGGTGGTGCATCTGGACGAAGGCGCCTCCATGGAGATGGAGACCACGCAGATCGCGGGCATCGACGACACCATCCGCATCACGCGCGGGGACTTAAAGGCCGGCGCCAGCCTGGTGGTGCACGAGAAGATAATGACCACGGGCGACCAGAAGGCGAAGACCGATTTCATCGTGGAATTAAACGGCGAGGGGAGCTCCGCGAACCTCATCAGCCGCTCCGTCGCCAAGGAGCACAGCTTCCAGGAATTTATCAGCGATATCCGCGGCAACGCCCCCTGCGCAGGCCACTCGGAGTGCGACGCGATCCTGATGGACCAGGGCGTCGTGAGTGCTTCGCCGCGCCTGACCGCCGCCGACCTGGACGCGGCCCTCATCCACGAGGCTGCTATCGGGAAGATCGCCGGCGAGCAGCTGGACAAGCTGATGACCCTGGGCCTCACCCGTGAAGAAGCCGAAGAGCAGATCGTCAACGGATTTTTGTCGTAAAGAGCAGCGCCACAACGCCGAGCGCGCCCGAATACAAATTTTCGAATGCCCTTTGGAGCGAAGCGACGTGGGCTGAGAAAATTTCGTATCGAGGCAGCGAGGCGCTTTTTTACTTGCAATACTGCGCCGTCTCTGCTATGATGAGGGTGCAGAAGGGTATAGACTCTGAAAAAGGGGTGCTATGCCGAAATCCAAATGGATCATGGGAATTATTGCCTGCCTGATGCTGGCGGGCGGTATTTTCTGTTGGCTGAATACGGAGGAGGGGCCGCCTCCGCTTCCGACAGCTTCCGAAGCAGCAGCTTCGGAGGCTGTTTTTGCTGTGCGGGAGGCGGGCGCCGGGACGCTTCCCGGCAGCGAGGCGGCAGAAGCGGAGCCGCACAGCTGGATTTACGCGACCGAACCGCTCCTGGTCAATATCAACACGGCGGATTCGGAGGAGCTTCAGCGGCTGCCGGGCATCGGGCCGGCCAAGGCGGAGGCGATCCTGGCGTACCGGGCGCAGCACGGAGACTTTGAACGGCCGGAGGATCTGATGAAGGTCCCGGGGATCAAGGCGGCGACCTTCGCCAGACTGGAGCCATATGTCACGGTGTGAAACGCGCCTGCGGCTCCGCCGCAGAAAGGAGGAGCCCCGCCGCAAAAAGGACCAGCGCTTCCACCGGAAACGCGCCCCCCGCCTGCGCGGCATCCGCCGCCCGGCGGTCCTTATCTCGCTTCTGTATCTGGCCTTCCTGCTTTTGCTGCACGGCCGGGGGATCCCGCTGCGCCGCAGCACGGAAGCGGAGCGGTACCTTGCGGAAGCCGGCCGGCAGGCGGATTTGTCGGAAGATGCCGCAGCCGCCGCAGCTTCCGGCACCCTCACCGGGCGCATCAGCGAGTGCAGCCTGAATGCCGGCGGAAACTGCACCCTGATCCTCACGGATGCCTTCTTTCAGCCGGATGCCTCGGAGAAAAAGCTGCGGGCGGGCACGGTGCTGGTCTATTTTCCGCCCCGCGAGGAGCTCCGGATCGGCTATACGGTACGCTTCCGGGGGCGGCTGGAATTCTTCCGTGCGGCGGACAACCCCGGCGAATTCGACGCGAAAGCCTACTATCTGTCCCTGGACCTCGCCTGCTATATGGACGCGGACGCCCTTTTGATTGAGGACCGCCGCATCTTTCCCTTCCGTGAGGCGGCCCGGCAGACGCGCGCCTGGCTCTCCGAGGGCCTGTCCCTCGTTTTTGATCCCGATGAAGCCGGCCTGCTGTCCGCCATGCTGCTGGGCGACCGCAGCCGCCTGCCGGAGGAGATCAAATCGCTTTACGAAACGGCGGGCCTCTCGCACCTGCTTTCCGTCAGCGGCCTGCACGTGGGCTTCCTGACGCTTCTGACCGGCCGGATCTTCGGCTTCCTGCTTTCGTTTTTCCCCTTCGGACGGGGGAAAAGCAGGCTTTCGCGCGGCGGCTTTCTGCCGGCAAAGGCGCTGCTGGCGGCCGGCGCCGTCGTCTTCTATATGATCCTCAGCGGCGGGCGGGTCCCGGTCCGGCGGGCCGGCCTGATGGTCCTTCTGCTGCAGATCTCGCTGGCGCTGCGCCTCAGCTACGACCTCCCCTCGGCGGCGGCCGCCGCTGCGCTCAGCATTCTGATCCCCTATCCCTACGCTCTGTTCCAGCCGTCCTTCCAGCTGTCCTTTCTCTGCGTGCTGCTGCTGGGCGGCCTGCTCCCCGTTCTGATCGCCAGGCTGCGCTGCGAAACGGCCGCCGCGCAGGGCCTTCTGCTGCCGCTGACCGTCCAGATGGGAACGCTCCCCGTCAGCCTCTGGCACTATTTCTGCTTTCACCCGTATTCCGCGGCCGCCAACCTGCTGGCGGTGCCCCTCGCGGGCTTTATCCTGGCGGGCGGGCTCGCGGCCGCCGTGCTGGCGCGGATCTTCCGGCCGGCGGGGTGCATCGCGGCGGGCGGCGTGCACCTCTTGCTGGAGGGGATCCGGCGCCTCTGCCTGCTGATCCGGACCCTGCCCGCGCACACGCTGAACCTGGGCCGTCCCGAAGGCTGGCAGATGCTGCTCTATACGGCGCTGGCAGCGGCGGGCCTTCTCTGGGCCTTCCGGATCCGCCAGCTGGAAGAGGCACGCGAGGCGCTTTCCCTGACACAGACGCGGAAAAGGACGCTGCGGCGCTTCTTCCGGGAAAGCCGCCGGACGGCGCTGCTGCTGGGGCTCTGGCTGCTGGGCGCGGCCTCGGTCTTTCTGATCCGGGCGAAGGGGACGCTCCGCCTGACCAGCATTTATGTGGGCCAGGGCGACTGCCACGTGCTGGAGCTGCCGGACGGGAGCTGCTATCTGATGGACGCCGGCTCCTCCTACGGCGCGGTGGGGGAAAGCCGCGTGCTGCCGTATCTGCGCTTCCGCGGGATCCGCCGCCTTAAGGCCGTGATCGTGAGCCACTTTGACAGCGACCACGTGAGCGCCGTCACGGAGATCCTTCAGGAAGGCTCTGTCCGGACCGGAAGCCTGATCCTGCCGCAGGCCTGGGAGCGCTCGCCCAAGGCGCAGGAGATCGTAAGCGCCGCCGAAGAAAGGAAGATCCCCGTCGTCTGGACCGGGAGCGGCGCCGCCTGGCGGGACGGCGACGTTTCCTTCGAGGTGCTGTTCCCGGCGGCGTATGCCATGGAGGAGCCGGACAACGGCAGCTCGCTGGTGCTGCTGCTGGAGCAGGGCAGTTTCGCCGCGCTTTATACCGGCGACCTGGACGCCGCCGGCGAGGGTGTGCTGCTGCAGAAATACGCCGACCGGTTGCAAAAGCTGGATTACCTGAAGGTCGCCCACCACGGCTCGAAATACAGCAGCACGGAGGCCTTTTTAGCCTGTACCGCACCGGCCTGCGCCGTCATTTCCTGCGGCCGGAACAACGTGTACGGACATCCGGCGCCGGAAACGCTGGCGCGGCTTAAAAACAGCGGCGCCGGGATCCTCAGGACCGACCGGGACGGCGCCGTCTGGCTGGAACGGACGGCGGGCGGCCGGATCCGCCTGACCAAATACTATCAAGAGGAGGAACGCCTGATGAATAAACAGGAAGAAGAGAAGATCAGCCGCTCGACCTGGGCGGCCTGTGCGGTCATCGTCGGGATCGGCCTTCTGGCCGTCTGCCTGGCCCTGTGGGGGCCGAAAAAGGAAACGGACCCGGGCGCCGCCGCGTCCGCATCCGCGCTGCCGGCGGAGACGGGCAGCCTTGTTCCGGACACGCTGCCGCCGGAAGCCGGCACGGAGGAGGGAACGCATTCCTACGGCACGCGGAGTGAAGCGGAAAGCGAGATCTGGCCGGCGGTGCTGCCGTCCTCGCGCGAAACGGTCCCCTTTTCGGAGCTGCCGGACTATGACGTGACGGCGAACGCCGGCAGAAATGCCGAAGGCGGGGACCCGCAGGCGGCCGGCTTTACCTTTTCGCAGGAGATGACGGACCGCCTGTACCTGCTTTTCGCGTCGGAAATGACGAACAATACCGACGAAGAGGATCCTTTCCGCAGCCTGGCGCCCGCGCTGAAGGAGGAGCTGGACGCCCTTTCGGAACGCTTTGCGGCCGGAACGCTTCCGGCGGACGCGCTGGCGGAGGCCTGCCGGGGGCTTTCCTTTGTGTGGCCGCAGGATCCGTATCAGCTGCGCCACGACGTCGGCGAAGCCGGCGCGCATCTGTACGTCTATGCGGGGACGGATATGGAGCTGGCGAAGGACCGCATCCTGATGACGAACCGCGGGGGCCGGCACTATCTGTTCCTGCGCGTTTACGAAAACGCGGCGGCGGACAGCGTCCGCATCTATATGGTTGGCGCGCTGATCTACTGAGCCGGAAAGCCGCTTGCCATTTCGGCGGATCTGCGCTACAATACGCCCAGAAGGAGGATCTTCCCATGTATTGTTACCGATGCGGACAGCGCCTGGCGGATACGGCAAAGCATTGCCCCAACTGCGGCGCGGCGATCTTTTATAATGAAAACGGCCCTCTTAACGGAGCGGGCGGCGGAGACTGCGACGCCTGTGCGGACGAAAGCTTCGGCGCGGCCTATTCCCTGCACGACCCGAACAAGACGAGCACGGACGGCAGTTCTTACGGCGCGGAGACCCATTACACCTACGATCCGCAGACCGGCAGCTACCGCGAAGGCACTTCCGGCAGTAATCCATACGGCGGCTCTTCGTATCATTACGGCTCGGATCCGGCTTCCGGCTACCAGAACGGCAGCGGCGGCTATACCTACCGGCAGGACGGCGGCCAGCCCGTTTATCCCAGCTATCCGCCGGCTCCGACCAAGGAGGACGGCTTCGCCTTAACGGCGCTTATATGCGCGATCGCCTCGCTGCTTTGCTGCTGCGTGCCCTATATCGGCGTGCCCGCCGGCCTCGGCGCGGTCGTGTTCGGCATTATGGGGCTCAAGGCGCCGCAGCGAAAAACCATGGCGATCATCGCGCTGGTGCTGGGCGGCATCATGCTGATCGTCAACATCGCCATGCTGGTCATGACGCTCTATTACCAGGCGCACCCGGAGCTGATCCAGGAATGGATGGGTCAGATGTCGGAGATCATCGGGGAGTCGATCGAATTCCCGGTGCAGTAGAAGAAAAACAGCCGTAAGGCGCGGAAGACAGGCCCTGCCGGAAAGACAGGGCCTGTTTTTTGAAACGGAAAAAGATATCCTGCGGAAAAATACTTTGACAGATACTGCATCATATGCTATTGTAACATAGGGGAGAAAAGAAAATGAGTGCTGAAAGAATCGTTACGAATTTCCAACGCGGTCTGCTGCCGATGCTGCTTCTGCAGCTTTTGACGGACCGGGACATGTACGGGTATGAAATGGTGCGGGAGATCGGACGCCGCAGCCGGGGCCGGATCATCACGCAGGAGGGATCGTTATATCCCGTCCTTTACCGCCTGCTGCAGATGAACTGCATCACGGAATACCTGCAGGATACCGAACTGAAGCGGAAACGCACGTATTTCCATCTGACGCCGGACGGCAGGGTATACTTGCAAAGCCTGACGGAGGAATACGACGCCATCTCCCAGGGGGTAGCCTGGATCTTAGGAAAGGAGGAAACACGGAATGAAGCAGGGGCTCCGGAAGTTTGAGCGGCAGGTCTCGGATATGCTGCCCTGCAGCAAGGAGGTTAAGGAAGGCCAGCTGGAGCAGATCCGAAAAACGCTGGAAGACAGAGCGGACAATATAAGTTATGAGGAGGTCGTTGAAGAACTCGGAGCACCGGAAGAAGTGGCGGCTGCTGTCATTCAGGAATTGGATGGAAGAGACGTTGCCAGATCGATGCGAACAAGAAACAGAATTGTGAGAGCCGTTGCACTGTTTCTGGGGATGCTGCTTCTGATAGTGAGCATTCTTCTGACGGTTGCAGTAATTGACGGACATAGTTCGGTTGGCGGAAAACAATATATAAGCGGACCGCATATTATCCCGGTAGGAGGAATGTTGCCATGAAAAAAAGTCTAGTATTTTTGACAATAATGAGTATGTTGATCTTGCCGTTCTCTTTTGCCCGCGCATCGGCGCCTCTATGCCCGACAGAGTTGCTTGGGATGTCTTCAGGGTTATTAGTAAGGCACCTTCCTGATGGGAGTCGGCTGATAGAAACAGTTCCTGTTATTTTACAAAGGACAGAACAGACTATAACCTCACAGAAATATTCAACTTTTATAAACAATGATGGTGTAATACAGTGGAAAGTAACTCTTACGGCATCCTTTACCTACAACGGCAGTACAGCGACCTGCACATCGGCTTCTTCTGTCAGTACAGTTTATTCGGGAAACTGGAGTGAAAATGCTAATAATACTTTCGCAAGCGGAAATGCCGCCGTCGCCAACGTTACCATGGTTCGTAAGATCCTTTTCATTGTTGTGCAGACAGAAATCGCCAATCTGGTCATCACCTGCGATAAAGACGGAAACATTACTTAGACAATAAATACATTTTATTAAAAAGTATATTGACAAGTATCAGCCCAAAGGTTTATGATAACACCATCATAAACCTTTGGAGGTACTTACCATGAAAAAGAAACTTATTGCTCTGTTTCTCACAGCGGTCATGATCGGCAGCTGCTTTACGGTACTGGCGGACAGAGGAAGCTATTTCGAGACGATTTTCGTCAATCAGAAGGAGCTCCGCTGTGCAGGGTACAAAGACACAAATTATTATACAGCTGAAGGCAGTTCGGTACTGGCGGATGGTCACCATATGTCTATAATGGCAATCTTTGATGGCTGTAGGGTCATGATTACTGCTTATTATTACGGAGAACCATTGGAATCATACTGGCAGGATGATTCTGAGTGCGCAGTCCTCGATACAATATGGTATAATCCCGGTATTGTAACAGGCTTGGAGTTTAAGCATTTTTCGCAAATTCATGGAGAAGACTTTGTCTTGAAATATACTAATTGGCCTTAAGACTGAAGTTATAACCGATGATGAAGAGGAATGACACTATGAAGAATAAAATTAGAATCCTCTCTATTTGTCTGATCTGCTGCTTCCTCTTTACTTCCTGCAGCCCGGCGGGAAACCCGTCTCAGGCTGAATCCGCCAACGCTTCCGCCTCTGCCGCCAGTCCGGCAGAGGCTTCCGGTATTATAAAGCCCTATAAAGAATATTTCGATAACCGCATCGGTAATTATTTAATGGACTTCGTGGAGACAGACACGATCTGTTATTATTATAACGGGGGGCGTTTGTATTACTGGGATAAGCTGACGGGAGAGGGAGACGTTCTCTGTGCCCGGCCGGAATGCCGGCATGATGATCCCCAGATCTGTCAGGCAGCCATGGTGCTGGAGGCTTTTCATACTTTGTCTTTTGTTGACGGAAAATTGTTCTGGATCGGAGAGTATGACCATGACAACGATCCGGATACGCTTTTGATGAATGCCATTTTATGCTGCAATCCGGACGGCAGCGGAAGAACGGCCGTCCGGGATCTGGACCGGGATCTTATGTTCCGTGTTCAGGAATGGCGCTACTGCGAAGACTGTTATTACGGGATCGGAGTAAAGAGGGAAATACGGGACGATCAGCCGGTTCTCATCCGGGAAATCATAAAGATCCCGCTGGACGGGAAACAGGAAATTGAAACTCTGCTGCACAGAGAAACGGATTATACCGCTTATCAACTGATGAAGGTGATGGGAAAGCGGGTTTACTTCATGCTTTACCGCTACACGACGGATCCGGTCGATCCGTCTATCGTGGAGCTGCTTTGCTGGGACTGCGGCACGCAGCAACTGGAAGCCGTCTTCCCGGAACAGATTACGGACATGAATTTGCCCCGCTTCTGGCTGGAGCCGGACGGTACGGTCTATCTGGTTGACGAGGTAAACATGACCCGGCCGGTTCAGCGTCTGACGGCCGACGGGCTGGTGGAAGAGCCGGGCTTTGCGCTTGGCGCAGATCAGAACTATACGCGCTTAGTCGTTTCGGACGGGATTACCATTGCGACCCGTCAGGTGGCATACGACAGAGAGAAGGGGATCGGAGAATTCGCTATTTTAGTCCGGGACTTTGACGGCAATGTCCTTTATGAGGGTCCGCTGCCCATGGATTTCCGGAAAGGACTGGGAGAAGAATGGCTTTTCAATGCACTGGCGGCAAAATTCGGGGACTGCAACGCCTTATATTGTGTCTATGATTTCAGGTATAATAATATAAACATGAATGAATGCGTCGTCCGTTATGAGTATACGCTGGACGGCCTGAAAGAAACCCTTCTCTGGGCGGTCAAGCAGTAAAGGACAGAATAATGGAAAGACAGACCGTGATCATCGTGACGATTCTCCTTGTCTTGTCTTTCCTTGCGGCGGCTTGCGGAAAGGAGCCCGGAAAGGAGATCGGGAAAGAGACTGGAAAAGAGACCGGGAGTGAGACGGCAGTGGGGGAAGAAAAAAGTTCCCCCAGCCGTTTTGATTCGGCGAACGGCGTCAGCCTGACCGAGAATGAAAGCTTTATCATCGGAAAATCCTCTTCCGGCTCCTTTCTGCATTTTTATGATAAAACCGCGGATACGGGCGGCTTTCTCTGCGGGGATCCGGCGTGTCTGCATCAGGATTGGACTTGTCAGGCTTATGTGGGAAACGGAAACGTCAGTATCCGTTTGAACGAACAGGAGGGAGTGCTTTACTGGATCGGCTACGATGCAGCCTACCGGAATGTTAAAGGCGCGGAGAAGCATTTCGGCGTCTGGACGATGAAACTGAACGGATCCGGCAGACGTTTCGTGAGGGATCTGGAAGAATTTACAAACGGGACCAATCCGACGGCTGTTTTCCGGGAAAACAGTATTTTCCTGACAAGGCAGCTGAGCTCCCTGACAGACGGTACACCTTCCGCGGTGATACAGGTGATAGAAGTGCCGATGGATCCGGAGCAAGCTTCGCGCGTCGTTCTGGAAAAGCCGATACAGGGCGCCTGCGCGGTCAAGTTGTATGCGCGGCAGGACGGACTGCAGATCTGTCTGCTTGAGCTCGGCTCTGACCAGGGGGTCAACCGCTCCGCTTTCACCGTTTTTCAGATCCGGCCGGAGTCGGAAACCCCGGAAGAGATCCTGCGGTATCAGGCTTCGGATCTGATGGTCTACAATTTTTTCCCTGAAAACGGGTCGGCGCTCCTGTTCGCGGGGATACGGAACGGAATCGCTGTCGTAGAAAGGCTGACAAACGGGAAAAGCGAGAAGCTGATCGATTTTCCGGATACGGACGGCAGTCTGTGGAGTCCGCAGCTGACGCCGGAAGCCGGATTCGCTTTTCAGCGGAGCAAAGACGGAACATACAGGCTGTGGGTTCAGACGTTAAGCGGGGAGACACTGTATAAAGGCGAATGGACGCCGGATCCGCGTACCCATACGGAAGGGGAGGCTTTGCAGCTGGCGGTTGATTTTCAGGGAGGAGATCAGCACGCTTTCTATACGTTTATTCATGATCTGAACGGAAGCGGGATCAGTCTTTTTCGCTATGATCTCACGGACGGATCGCTGAAAGAAAAACTGATCTGGGAAGAATAAACTCCGGCAGGAGGCTTGTTATGGAACTGAAGCTGGAAAACGTTACAAAACGTTACGGGCAGAAAGAGGCGCTTTCTGCCTTTTCGCATACTTTCCGGGAAGGCATTTACGGGATCTTAGGCGCTAACGGCGCCGGTAAAAGCACGCTGATGAACCTGATCACGGACAACGTGAAGCGGGACGGCGGCAGCATCGAGTATAACGGAACGGATATCCTGAAGCTGGGCGATTCCTTCCGGGACATCCTGGGCTACATGCCGCAGCAGCAGGGCCTGTACGAAGGCATGACGGCGGAGGGCTTTCTGGCGTATCTGGCCCGTTTAAAGAGAATTCCGGGACGCAAAATCCCGCGGGAGATCACGCGGGTGCTGCGGCTGACGAACCTGGCGGACGTGCGGCACGATAAGATATCCTCTTTTTCGGGCGGCATGAAGCAGCGGGTCCTGCTGGCGCAGGCCATGCTGGGGGACCCGCAGGTCCTCATATTAGACGAGCCGACGGCGGGCCTGGATCCGAAGGAGCGGGTGCGGCTGCGGAACTATATCTTCGAGCTGGCGCAGAACCGCATCGTGCTGCTGGCGACGCATATCGTCAGCGATATCGAGGCGATCGCGGGAGAGATCCTGCTTTTAAAGCAGGGCAAGCTGATCAAAGCGGCTTCGCCGAAGGAGCTGATGACGTCCCTGCCGGCGGACGTAAAGCCGCTGATGGGCAGCTATTTCACGCTGGAGGACGTCTATCTGCACTATCTGGGGGAGGATCCGGATGAATGAGCTGAGGCGGATCCTTTCCGATACCAGGCGAAAGCTGATTTTGCTGGCCCTGCCCTTCTTGTGCCTGGGCTTATTTTTGCTGGAGCAGATGGGAGGAAATATCCGCGGGGGCTGGGAGCTGATGCAATGGGTGGGACAGACCTATCGGGAGCGCGTGGAAAGCTGGCGCGGCCTGGAGCCGGAGGAGATCCTGGCTCAGGCGCAGGCGACCCGCTACGACGGCCTGGGCCTCTACGAGCAGGCGGAACACGTGCGCGACTACGAGGCGTATCTGAAGACCGTTCAGGAGCAGGCGGCCAGGATGAGCCGCTCGTCCCTGTTCGGCGGAGATAAAAACAGTTTCGTGTACCGGAATATCCAGAAGACGGCGGCGGATTTCAAAAGCCTGGAGGGGATCCGGGCAGAGTTCGGCTCCGACCGGGCGGTGGAGCAGTGGATCGCCTTTCAGACGGCGGACTGGTTCCACCTGCTGGCGGTGATCCTTTTTGTCCTGGCTTTTCTGGAGGACCGGCGGCGCGGCCTTCTGGCGTTGGTGCGCAGTACGCCCGGCGGACGGAAGCGCGTCACCTTATCCCGCCTGGCCGTTCTGTTCGGCGTATCGTTCGTTTCGGCGCTTCTGTTCTGCGGGCTGCCTCTGGCCGCGTCCTTCGCCATCAACGGCGGTCTGTCGGATCTGGGCCGCAGTATCCAGTCGCTGCAGAGCTTCAAAACCTGTACGCTGCACCTGACGGTGGGCGGCTGGATCCTTTTGTATTTCGCGGTGAAGGTCGTCTGCGGCTTTTTCGTGGGCGTCTTTTTCTGGTTCATTTTAAGCTTTCTGGAGCATATCCAGCTGGCCTGGCTGGTGATCATCGGCATTCTGGGCGCGGAATATATGGCCCGGCGCTTCATCGCGCCGCAGATGGCCCTCGGTTTTCTGCGCTATCTCAATATCTTTTCCTACATCTCGCCGGCGGAGCTTTTAAGCCGCTACCAGAACATGAACTTTTTCGGCTGGCCGGTGGGGAGTTTTACCCTCATGGCCTGGCTGCTGCTGGTCCTTTTCGTGCTGCTGACGGCGGGCCTCATGCTGATCCAGATCCGGCGGCATCCCTTCGGGAACCGGGACGTGCTGGGCCGCCTGATCCGCGGAGTCAACCGCTTTTTCGACTTTTTCCGCCGCCGCCTGCCGATCGGCCTGACGGAAGCGTACAAGCTGCTCTTCCTGGGCGGGACGCTGATCTTTCTGCTGATCGGCGTTTACGTGGGATGGGGCCTGAAGCTAAGCGGCAGCGATTACAATCCCTACTCCGAGCCGGACGCGATGGTCATGGCACAGTACGTAAAAGAGGCGAAGGGGCCGATCACGCAGGAGACGCTGGACTATCTGGAGCGGGCGCAGGCGCAGCTGGACGCGCGGCCGACGATCTCGAACCAGTTTCGGGGCGGCCTGAACATGCTGAAGCAGGAGGTGGCCGAGCGGCAGCAGAAGGCGGCGGAGGGCGGCTACGAGCCCTGGCTGCTGGACCAGGTGACGATCAATAATTACTACGGCGAGAAGGTCTGGTACGTTTCCCGCTGGAACGCGCTGCTGGTGATGTTTTTTGCGATCCTCTGCGCGGCGCCGGTCTTTGCCTTTGAGGAACAGGGCGGGACGGCGCGCCTGCTGCGCTCCATGAGCCGGGGACGGAGCCGGGTCTTTCTGCATAAATATCTGGTGGTGCTGCTGGAGGCGCTCGTGCTTTGGGCGGTGGTCTTCGGCCGGGAATGGCTGGAGATCCGCGAAGCGCTGGGCCGGGAGTTCCTGGCGGCGCCGGCGCAGAACGCGGCGGTTTTTGAAGCTCTTCCGGTCAGGATCAGCCTGGGCGGCGCTTTGCTGCTGCTGAACCTGATCCGCCTGGCAGGCCTGCTGGTCACGGTGCTTGTCACCGCCTGGCTGAGCCGTCAGGTCAACACCTGGGAGAAGGCGGTGATGCCGGCGGCGGCGCTGCTGCTGATGCCGGCCGCCCTTCTGTACTTTGATCAGGACTGGGCGCGCGTGCTTTCGCTGCTGCCCTTTACCGGCGGTGCGGAGGCGATGGCGGGTTTCGGAAGCGCCGGCCTGTACGGTTTTCTGCTTCTGCCCTGGCTGGCGCTCGGCGTCTTCCTGACGCTCCGCTGCCGCAGAAGCTGGGTGAAGACGGCGTGACGCGGCGCCGGGCCGGGCTGGCTTCCGGCGCTCCTCCTGCCGGAAATCATACGCCGCCCCGCAAGGCTTGCCTTGCGGGGCGCTTTCTGTTACAATACGCTTGACCGCCGGGGGATCAGCCTGCGGCGGAACGCTTGGGGAGGACGGTTTTGGGCCTGCTTTTCGTCATAATCGGATGCCTGCTGCTTTACGTTTTCGGCGCGCCGATCTCGGTGCGGATCCTGAACGTGGGCAACGCGGCCGGGCTGATCTTAGGCGCCGGCTTTGTTCTCTACGGCATTTTCCGCGAAAAGCTGCCGAAGAAACTGCGGACCGTTCTCAAGATCGGCTTTCTGGCCGGCGTGCTGCTGCTGGCCGTGGAGGGGATCTTCATGGCGGTGCAGGCGGCCGATAAGCCGCAGCAGGAGGAGGCGACCGTGGTGGTCCTGGGCTGCGGCCTGAAGGGGGACAATCCCTCCCTGATGCTGCGCCAGCGCATCGACGCGGCGGCGGACTATCTGAAGGCGCACCCGGCGCTGAAGGCGGTCTGCACCGGCGGGCAGGGCCCGGGCGAAAACTTAAGCGAGGGCGCCTGCATCAAACGGGAACTGCTGGCGGCCGGCATCGAAGAGGAGCGCCTCTTCGTGGAGGATCACTCGACCTCCACCAGCGAGAACCTCGCCTACGCTATGGAGATCATCCGCGCGGAGGGCCTGCCGGAGGATCTGATCATCGTCAGCCACGAATTCCACCTCTACCGGGCCTGCCACATGGCGGCGCGCATGGGCCTGAACAGCGAATCGGTGGCGGCGAAAACGCCGGCCTGGCTGTTCCCGACCTTCTTCCTCCGGGAATGCTTCGCTATCTTAAAGGAATGGATCCTGCCGGACGCGCTGCCGGCCGTCCCGTAAAGGGGGACCGATGAAACGATATCACACAAGAACCGCAGAAAGGCTTCGTATCCTGCTTTCGGCAGCGCTGCTTTTCTGCGGCCTTTTTCTTTTCGGCTTAAAGGCGCAGGCGTCACTCGGCGCCTCTTTTGGGGCGGCCGGTTCGGATGAGCCGCCGTTCCGCTACGGCCGCACGCAGATGGACGGCGCGGCTCTTTACGCCTACGATCTGCTGGTGGAGCAGGAGATCTGCGATACGCCGGCGGAAACGCTCTACCCGGAACCGGGCGTCATCGACCGGGAGTCCATGAAACTCGCGATGCGGGCGTTTCTGGCGGACTATCCCGAATGCTTCTGGCTGACCGGCGGCTACGAGGGGAGCCTGAGCGGCGATTATTACTTTGAGGTCTATCTTCAGATGCGCTGGACGGGCGGCACGGTGATGATGATGCGCCAGGCCATGGAGCAGCAGGCGGAGCGGCTGCTGGAGGGGATCGGGGACGGTTCCGTCTGGGAGACGGCGCTTCAGATCCACGACCGGCTGGTCGACTACGTCCGCTATGAGGCGACGGACAAGGACCAGACCGTTTACGGCGCGCTGGTGGAGCGGCGCTGCGTCTGCGCCGGCTACGCGAAGGCCTACCAGTACCTGCTGAACCGCATGGGGATCGCGGCCTTCCTGGTGGAGGGCGACGCCGTCAGCAGCGCGGAGGACGGTCCGGAGCTTCACGCCTGGACCCTGCTGTGGCTGGATCCGGAGACCTGCGTGTACACGGATACGACCTGGGACGATCACGGGGACGAGCCCTGGCACTTCTATTTTGCCGTCAGCGCGGAGCAGATCGGTATCAATCACGTTCCGGATACGCAGATCCCGCTGCCGGCCTGTTCCCACGAGGGCTATGACTACTACCGGCAGGGCCTGGGGCTTTTGCTGAAGCCGGATACCGATCCCACGGAGGCGGCTGCCTTCTGCGTGGAGACCGGAGAGGACCGATACCGTCTGGACCTGCTGCTGGACGAGGGCGTGACCCTGGACGGGTGGCTGGGGGCGCATATCCGGGAGCTGATCGCGGCGCTCGGCTATTCGAACGCGCAGACCTGCGGCTATGCCTACACGTCCCTGTACAAGATCTCGGAATACCGTCTGTCGCTGGAGATCCGGGGCGGCGAGAAGACCGAACCGGCGGAAACGACCGGCACGCCGGAGACGACGGAGGCGCCGGAAACGGCAGAACCTCCCGCGGAAACGACGGCAGAAACGGCCGTGACGGAGCCGGAAAGCCAGACGGCGGAAGCGGAAGAAACAGCGTCCGGAGAGGAAGAGACAGCAGACACGCCGCCGGCGGAAACGACGGAAGAAAAAACGGCGGCCGATCCGCAGGAAAGCTCAGCGAAAGAACCGGGCGAAGATCCGCTGGACGGTTTATGGAGCGGCCTGCAGAAGCTGCTCAAAGGCGCGGCCGCCGTGATCGGCGCGCTTTTCGCCCTGATCCTGGGCCTGGTGGTCCTGGCCCGGCGCGGAAAGAAAGACTGAGGAGGAAGAGGATGATGTTGACGATTCGGGAAGCGATGGAACAGAGACACTCGGTACGGACCTATCTGGATACGCCGATCCCCGCGGAAATCCACAAAGAACTGGATGCGGCGGCTGAAAAATACAGCGCGGAGAGCGGCCTCCATCTTTTTTTCCGCTACGACGATCCGGCCGGCTTCGACTCCTTCATGGCGCACTACGGCCGTCTGATT
>JAEEGI010006880.1_pt1 | contig 25605 bp, 23 predicted proteins | sample 8958751 | NCBI WGS metagenome assembly JAEEGI01 (sample SAMN16246545, study PRJNA631951) | gut metagenome | biome: gut microbiome; feature: rumen; material: KS-attached | host: Bos | place: Iran: Karaj | collected 2018-10
TCGCAGACGCGGACGGCGTTTTCTTCCTTCGCCGTATCCGAAGCCCGGGGCTTTCTTTCTCTTTTCTGCGGACTTTCTCTTTCTTTCGCCCGAAAGAAAGAGAAACCGCGGTCCTGGTTAAAACTGCCGTCAGCGGCGCGGGAAGTAGTCAGCCGCAGCCGCCGCGGCAGAGCGGGCGGCGGTTCCCTTCGCGGGGAACCGTTCTCCGCCGCGTCCCACGCAGCCCGTGTCCCGCAATATCATAAAGCCCTCCCGTCCGCATTCCGCCGCAACAAAAAAACGGCAGCCCACCGGCTGCCGCATTATATTTCACGTAAAAACGTTATCCGCACATTTGCACAAATTCCTGTACGCTGGAGGGAACCTTCGCGTCGTCCCGCGTTGCGCCGGCAAAAAAGGTGACGCCGACAAGCAACCCCAGCGCAAGCGCCATCGCCGTGACGCGGCTGCACCGTTTCATTTGCATCCTCCTTTCCTGTCTGCTGCCTTTATTATACCCCGCTATTTGTGTTCCCGATGAAAAAACTGTAAACAATCTCTTACAATTTCCCGCGAAAAAGCAAAAGTTTTCGCTGTTTGATTCTTGCATTCTCTTTTTTATTATAGTATAATGTACTGGTATATTTTTATGTTTGGCCGCCGACCTGCTTTTGGCGGCGGAAACGGGAGGCAAACGCAATGGCTGAAACCGAAAAAAGCAACCGCTTTATCCAGATGGAGCACGACGTTCTCGATTTCTGGGAACAGAATCAGTGCTTTGAAAAGCGTCAGGCAAAAAACGCGGGCAAAGAGATGTTCCGCTTTATCGACGGCCCGATCACCGCGAACAACCCGATGGGCATTCACCACGCCTGGGGCCGCACGCTGAAGGATACCTTCATCCGCTATAAGTCCATGCGCGGCTACGACTGCCGCTGCCAGAACGGCTTCGACTCCCAGGGCCTCTGGGTCGAAGTGGAGGTGGAAAAGCAGCTCGGCTTCCGGACCAAAAAGGACATTGAAAACTACGGGATGGACAAGTTCACCCAGCAGTGCAAGGACCGCGTAAAGCATTTCTCGGGCATCATCACCGAGCAGTCGAAGCGTCTGGGCCAGTGGATGCAGTGGGATAACTCCTATTTCACCAATACCGACGTGAACATCGGCGGCATCTGGCACTTCCTCAAAAAGTGCGACGACAACGGCTGGATCCAGCGCGAATACAAGCCGATGCCCTGGTGCCCGCGCTGCGGCACCTCGCTGAGCGAGCACGAGATGACCGGCTCCTATAAGAACATCACCCACAATTCGGTGTATTTCAAGCTCCCCGTGGTCGGTACGAACGCAAAGATCCTCGTCTGGACCACCACGCCGTGGACCCTTTCCTCCAACGTCGCCCTCGCCGTCAACCCCGAGATCGACTATGCGGAAGTGAAAATCAAGAGCGACGACAGCACGCTGTTCCTCGCCAGAAACGCGATCAAGATTCTCGGCGACGACAAGCTCGAGGTGCTGCGTATGTTCAAGGGCGCCGAACTGGTCGGTCTGGAATATGAAACCTGCTTCCCCGAATTCGAAAAGCAGCAGGGCTTTACCCATAAGATCGTTGCGTGGGAAGACGTGGACGCCGAGGAAGGCACCGGCGTCGTGCATATCGCCCCGGGCTGCGGCATTGAAGACAACGAGCTCGGCAAGCGCATCGGCTTGCCCGAGGTCATGCCCGTGGACGACATGGGCGTCATTCTGCCGGGCTTCGGCTTCATGACCGGCCACACCACGAGCGACGTGGCGGAGGTCGTGTTTGAAGAGCTGAAGGCGCGCGGCAAGCTCTATGCCATCGTGCCCATCGAACACAGCTATCCGGTCTGCTGGCGCTGCAAGAGCGAGGTCATCTTCCGCCTGGTGCCCGCGTGGTACATCCGCACCGCGGAGCTGAAGCCGCGCCTGATCAGGGCCGCCGAAAGCGTGAAGTGGGAGCCGGAAAGCAACGGCAAGCGCATGATCGACTGGCTCAACAACATGGGCGACTGGAACATTTCCAGAAAGCGCTACTACGGCATGCCGCTGCCGTTCTACGTCTGCGAAAAATGCGGCCACGTCCACGTGATCGGCTCGAAGGCGGAGCTGCGCGAGCGCGCGGTGGATCCCGCGCAGGTTGACGCTCTGCCGGAGCTGCACCGCCCGTGGATCGACGAAATCAAAATCAAATGTCCCAAGTGCGGCGAACCGGTGCAGCGCATCAGCGAAATCGGCGACGTCTGGCTCGACGCCGGCATCGTGCCGTTTTCCACGCTCGGCTACTTCTCGGGCGACAAGTCCTATTGGAAAAAGAATTTCCCCGCCGACTGGGTGGTGGAAATGCGCGAGCAGGTCCGGCTGTGGTTCTATTCGCTGTTGTTCATGTCCACCGTGCTCGAAGACTGCGCGCCCTATAAGCGCGTGCTTTGCCACAGCAGCGTGGTGCAGGAAAGCGGCGCCAAATTCTCCAAGACCGGCTACATGATCCGCTTTGACGAGGCCGCCGAAATCATCGGCGCCGACACCGTGCGCTATATGTATGCGGGCGCCCCGGTGGCGAACGACGTGCGCTTCGGCTTCAACCTGGGCGACGAGGCCAGAAGAAAGCTGCTTTCGTTCTGGAACGCCTACACCTTCTTTGAAACCTACGCCCGGCTGGACAAGCCGAACTTCGAAGGCTACGTGCCCGACAAGTCGAAGATGACCGTCACCGACAAGTGGCTCGTGATCCGCACCAACGACTTCATCAAGAAGGCCACCGCCCAGATGGACGACTTCAAGGCCTATAACGTCATCAAGGACTTCGAGGTCTTTGTGGACGATATCTCCAACTGGTACATCCGTTCCAACCGCCGCCGCTTCTGGAAGACCGGCGACGAGGATGACAAGATGCTGGCCTACTGGGTGCTGTTCCACGCGATCAACGCCTGCACGAAGATCATGGCGCCGATCATCCCGTTCATGACCGAGGAGATCTGGCAGAAGCTGACCCGCCGCGTGCTGCCGCAGAGCGAGCTTTCGGTGCATCTGTCCGACTGGCCCGCCGTCCTCGAAGGCTTTGAGGACGACGGCGTGCTGCAGCAGACCGCCGACGCGCGCGACATCATCGCCGTGGCGCTGAAGCTGCGCAACGAGCACCAAATCAAGGTCCGTCAGCCGCTTTCGAAGCTCTATCTTTCCTGCAGCGACGACGAGATGGCGAAGATCGCCGTGTTCGAAAAGAACATCCTCGACGAGCTGAACATCAAGGAAATGGTTCACGTCAGCGATCCCGCGGTGCTGGAAGACAGCTATCTTGCGCTCAACTTCCGCGCGGCCGGCGCCGTGCTCAAGCAGAACGTCAACAAGATGAAGCAGGCGCTGGAGGCCGCCTCCGCCGACGAGATGGCCGCCTGTGTTGCGGCGTTCAAAGCGGGCGAAGCGGTCAAGGTCAGCGGCTTTGACGACGCCTATGACCCGGCAATCTTCAACCTGATGACCAAGACCAAGGCCGGCATCGTTTCGGCGGAATGCCAAAGCGGCACGGTCGTGGCGCTCGACGTGGTGCTGACCGACGACCTGATTCAGGAAGGCCTCGTGCGCGATACCGTGCGCCAGTGCCAGCTGGTGCGCAAGGAAGCGGGCTATGAAGTGGAACAGCGCGTGGTGCTGGCCGTTGAGACCGCAAACGAGGCGCTGCTTGCCGCATTGCGGGAAAGCAAGGCCCACATGTGCGCCGAGCTGCTTGCCGATGAGATCGTCTTCGGCGCTCTTGCCGACGCGGACCTTGTGAAGCCGGTCTCGATCGCAGATACCGACGTCACGCTGGCGGTCAAAAAGTCATAAGCCTTTTTGAAATTCGGAATTGTAGAAAAATCTAACGTGGAATTGGAGGAGCAATTGTGGCTCAACAAAAGAAACTTGTGGAAGACATCACTTCGATGGAGGAAGACTTTGCGAAGTGGTATACCGATATCGTCAAGAAAGCGGAGCTGATCGAATACACGTCCGTCAAGGGCTGTATGGTCATCCGCCCCTACGGCTACGCGATATGGGAGCACATGCAGCGCATTCTGGATGGTATGTTCAAGGCGACCGGCCACGAGAACGTCTGCATGCCGATGTTCATCCCCGAAAGCCTGCTGCAAAAGGAAAAGGATCACGTGGAAGGTTTCGCACCCGAGGTCGCCTGGGTGACCCACGGCGGCAACGAAAAGCTCGAAGAGCGCCTGTGCGTCCGCCCGACGTCGGAAACGCTGTTCTGCGAGCATTACGCCAACATCATCCAGTCGCACCGCGACCTGCCCAAGCTCTATAACCAATGGGTCTCGGTGGTCCGCTGGGAAAAGACCACCCGCCCGTTCCTGCGCTCGCGCGAATTCCTCTGGCAGGAGGGCCACACGATTCACGCCACGGCCGAGGAAGCGATTGAAGAAACCGAGCGCATGCTCAACGTCTATGCCGATTTCTGCGAGCAGTATCTCGCCATGCCCGTGGTGAAGGGCAAGAAGACCGAAAGCGACAAGTTTGCCGGCGCGGTCTCCACCTACGCGATCGAAGCGCTGATGCACGACGGCAAGGCCCTGCAGGCCGGTACGTCGCACTACTTCGGCGACGGCTTTGCCAAGGCGTTCGGCATCCAGTATCAGAGCAAGGAAAACAAGCTGGAATACCCCCACCAGACCTCCTGGGGCGTCACGACCCGCCTGATCGGCGCGATCATCATGACCCACGGCGACAACAACGGTCTGGTGCTCCCGCCCGCGGTGGCGCCCATTCAGGCGGTCATCATTCCCGTGGCGGCGCACAAGCCCGGCGTTCTGGAAAAGGCGAACGAGCTCAAGGAAACGCTTGCCGCCGCCGGCATCCGCGTCAAGCTCGACGACAGCGACAACAGCCCCGGCTGGAAGTTCTCGGAATACGAGATGAAGGGCGTGCCCGTGCGCATTGAGCTCGGCCCCCGCGACATCGAAAGCGGCAAGTGCGTGCTTGTGACGCGCCACAACCGCGAAAAGAGCTTTGTCGACCTCGACGGCGCGGCCGATTCGGTCAAGGCGAAGCTCGAAGAAGTGCGCGACGCGCTCTATCAGAGCGCGCTGGCGAACCGTGAACGGCGCACCTACGCCTGCAAAACGCTCGACGAGATCACGAAGGCGCTCGAAGAAAAGGGCGACGGGTTCGTCAAGGCCATGTGGTGCGGCGACGAAGCCTGCGAAGACAAGGTCAAGGAGCTGACCGGCGTCGGCTCGCGCTGCATCCCCTTTGAGCAGGAGCAGCTTTCCGACGTGTGCGTCTGCTGCGGCAAGCCCGCGAAGCACATGGTCATGTGGGGCAAAGCGTACTAATAAAGAATTAAGAATGAAGAAAAGCGGCCATGGGGAAACTCGCGGCCGTTTTTCTGCTTCTTCCGCGAAAGCGTACGGTAGGCAGGGGAGAGCCGTTCATGGTCAACCAAAACGCCCTTGCCCTCGCCGCTGCACCTCTTGACAACCTGTCTGTTCGTGGTGTATGATGATGGCGCAGCAGGTTGCTTAAAAGGAGCGGTTGTTATGATCTTCGGTGTCATTGTATTATTTGCCGTCGGCGCCCTTTGCGTCGCGCTCGGCCTGATTATCTGGAAAAAGCAAAAGATCAACCTCGTCCACGATTACCAATACCGCAACGTCAAAGACGCAGACAAACCGGCCTACTGCCGTCAGATGGGCTTCAGCATCATTTTCATCGGCGTCGCCATCGGGCTGGACGGCGTTGCCAATCTGTTCGAGTGGGAAACGTTCGGCTATCTGTCGCTGGCGGTCGGCATCATCGGCAGTCTTGTCATTATGCACCGGGCGCAAAAGCAGTATAACGGCGGCTGGTTCAACTGATCCGGAAACAGAGCATCACGGCTTCGGAAACTCTTCCGAAGCTCTTTTTTTACCCAAACGTATCATTCGTTCCCTGCGAAGCGCTGTTCATTCCCTGACCTGTTGACGTTTGCGCGCGCTGTGCTATACTGGAGCCACAGAGGGAGCTGACCCTCAAAACTTGACTCAAAGGAGAATGACCTATGAAAACGACAAAAAAACTGTTGTCTGTCCTGCTTGCGCTGGTGCTGGCGCTGTCCTGCGCCGCCGTGGCGTTTGCAGAAGAACCCGGCGACCGCTGGGACCCGATCCCGACCTCGCCCGAAGGCCTGCAGAAGGGCGAGCTGTATCTTGAGTTCAACGACGACTGGTGTCAGGGCGTGACCCAGCCCGGACAGGGCTATGCCGGTCTGCACACTGCGGAATGCATGTCCGCCGGCACCTGGTTCATCAATTTGAGTAACTTCAAGATCAAAGGAACCTATACCTCTCTCGCTGCTTATACGACAAGCGGCACGGACGAAACGGTTACGGTGGAGCCGTCCGGCTATATCTTCTGGTTTGCGGTCAAAGAAGTCGGCGTTGAATGGCTTCCGGTCGCGACCTCTATGGAAGGGCTTCAAGACGGCGATTGGTATATTGACGTCGATGTGTTTTTGGATCGCTACATCGACTATGTGATCGGGGTGTACAGCGCTGACGATGACCCGACGAACGATATGACCAAAGAAGAATACCTCGCTCAGTTCCAAAACGAAGTAGGCGACGGGTATGCCCAGACGTTTATGGAAGAGTTCCGGCAGAATGAGTTCTATGTGAATCCGGGCGGTAACCTGTATCAATACCGGTACGTCTCCCACTACACGAATCAGGAGACAGGCGAGCCTGTAACCGATAGCTATGCTTATCCCTATATGGATAACAACCTTGATCCGATGGGTGCGATGCTGAAAGCCAGCGTGAAGCAGTATACCGCGCCGACCCAGCCCGAAGAACCCGGCGCCCCCTGGGTTCGGATCCCGACCTCGCCCGAAGGCCTGCAGAAAGGAGATCTTTGGCTGGATTTCTCCTATCTGTATGCAGGCAGAGACGATCTGACAGAAGAACAGATTGCCGCGGCGCTTGCCGTCTACAACAGCGCCGCATGGTATATTGATTTTGACGCCCGCAGGGTCTGGGTCGAAAGCGACAATGAAGAACTCAACGGCGAACAGGGCGCAAGCCAAAGCATGGTGTGGATCCACTGCGTCAGAGAAGTCGGCGTAGAGTGGGTCAAAGTGAAACAAAACACGGTCGACATCCGGGTCGGCGATTACTACCTTGATAAGGACGTCTATTATCAGGTTGCCGCCGAAAAAACATACCAGAAGCTGATCAGCGTTTGGGAGAAGGATTCCGGGAAATCAATCGATGAGCTTTCCGAAGAAGAGCGCGCCACGGTGCTTGCAAGCATTGAGCAGGCAAGCGCAACGGCAGGGGATATGTATTGGAACCGCGGTTTCCTGTATAATCCCGGCGGAAATCTTTGCGTCTGGTGCGTCGGCTTTATGCCTGCATCGATCATGTTCCCCTTTGCCGATTCTTATGTGATGATCGCAGCCGAGGCGGCGCAGGCAGCGCTCCGTCAGGCGGACGAAGCGACGGTCGCTGCTTCCCCGTGGGTCCGCGTTGCTTCTTCGGCGGAAGACGCCGAGGCAGGCGGCTACTATCTCGACCTTTCCGATCCGGCTGCCGTGATGGAAACCTTCGGCATGACGGAGGCGCCGACCGACGAGGCGCTTGCCATGATCAGAAACGGGAAATGGTATGCGGATTTCAACCGCTCCGTTGTTGCGGGAACGCTAACGATCGAAGATGAAACCGGTGCGGAAGAATACGAACAAGTAGGGGCAATGTTTGGCTTTGCATATCCCGATGAAATGTTTACGACCATGGATTATCCGGAATCTGCCGCGCTGTTCGCGCTGCTGAAGGTCAAGCCCGTTACCCAGCCCGAAGAGCCCACGACCGAACCGACGACCGAGCCGGCCACGGAGCCGACGACCCAGCCGACGCAGCCGTCCAATCCGCAGCCCTCCGGCGGCAGCAGCTCGAACCCCTTCGCCGCTTTCCTCAACGCGATCCGCGGCTTCTTCAACACCATTGCCAACTTCTTCAAAAACCTGTTCAAATAATCTTCAATCTTCCTTCACATCAGCGGCGGCTGTGGGTTTTCCACAGCCGTTTGCTGCGCTTTGGCCCCGCTTTTCCGCGTTTCGCGGCCGAAAATCGTTCGCCTTTTTTCGCGCTCCTTCGCGCCGGCTTTGCGGCGGCGGGGGAGGGCGGCGTATGCGTTGTTTTTGCGGCGCCCCATATTATAATAGTATACGCGTCCGATCCGGCCGCGCCGACGTTCCGAAAAGCGCCCTATATATAATAGTATACGATTCTGCGCCGGCGCACGGAAAACCGGGGTGCTGCGCCGTTCGGCAATCCGGGCGCAGAAAACGCCTGAATCTGTATCATATGATACAAGTTTTCTTTTCTTTCGCCAAAAGCGGCGGGTTGGGGCATTCCGCGGCGGCGCGAAGGACGTCGAACGGTTTTCGCGCTTTATCCGGCTAAAAACAAACGGCGCCGGTCATACTGAAAACGACCCCGTTTTGGCCACAAATCGGGGGCGCCGATCAGAGGAGTGAAAACGGAAGGCCGGGCAGTTTATAGCGTCTTTCAGGGGCAAAAACGGCCCGCTGAAACGCGGCAAAACGAAGAAAAGCTTGACAAATCGGGAAATACCTGCTATAATAAGCGGCGCTGTGAACTATGCAGCGCATTCACTTCCCGTTTCAGGTGGTGTTCGCCGGCGGATTCTTCCTTGTTTTCCGCGGCCGGACGCGATCGTTCCTCTGCAAAAAAACGAAGTGAGGTGATTCGCATGAAGAAGACAGTGACCTTGTTTTTTTCCATGTTGATCCTGCTTGCCGTTTTGATCCCGGGCACTGCGGCCCACGCCGCTTCCTCATCCAACAAGACGCAGGTCTTCCAGTACCTGATCCAGAAGCTTGGGTTCAATTCCGCCGCCACCTGCGGCATTATGGCAAACATCGAACACGAATCCGAATTCCAACCGAATCTGGTCATCCGCGACGCCAACGGCCTGCCCTCGGGCGGTCTGTGCCAATGGAACGGCGGAAGATTCACGAATCTGAGAAACTTTTGCAACAACAGAGGATACGATTATCTGAGCATTGAGGGACAGCTGGAATATTTAAAATACGAATTGCAAAAGGACTCGTTCAAACACATCTACAAATATCTCAAGCAAGTACCCAACAACAAGGAAGGCGCCTATAACGCCGCTCACTACTGGTGCTACTACTTTGAGATCCCGCGCAACCGCGCCCGTCAGGCCGCCGCGCGCGGCAACGCAGCAGCCGAAAAATACTGGCCCGCTTTCCGCTATGTGCCGATCACCGAGGTGGCGCTCAAAAGCGACGCCGACGGCAAGACGCTCGACCTCGACGACGTTGCCACCGTGCGCTGGAAGGCCGTCAAGGGCAGCGTGACCGGCTATCTGGTCCGCCTGGCCGAAAAGAAAAACGGCTCCTTCAACTGGGACAAGGCGCAAAGCTGCACGCTTCCCGCCTCCTCCAAGGGCATCGATTTCAAGCTCAGCGATCTGAAGCCCGGCCGCTACGCGGTGCGCGTCTGCGGCGTCAACGGACTCTACGGCGTGCAGGGCGGCTGCGACAACGCGATCAAGTTCGACGTCGCCTGTCTGACGCACGAATACGATCTGAAAAAAGAAAAGCTTCCCACCTTTGAAAAGGACGGCAAGCGCATTTACACGTGCGCCGAGTGCGGCGAGAAAAAGGTCGTTGCGCTCAAAAAGCTGACCGAAGCGGGCTATGCCCGGCGGACGGTGCAGGATTTTGCAGTCACGGACACCGCCGCCACCGCCGCCACGCTGACCTGGGATCCGGTGTCGGTTGCCAACGGCTACCGCATCTGGCAGAAGGTCGACGACGCCTGGGTCAAGCTCAAAACGCTTTCGGCCAAGGCGACCTCCTTCCGCGTGCAGGGGCTCGACAGCAATTCCCCCTATGCGTTCCGCATCGCTTCGTTTGTCAAAAACGGGGAGGAAAACGTCTTTTCCGCGCCGCAGGAGCTGGCTCTGACCACGCGCCCCGCGGGCACCTCGCTGATCGAGGCGGCCGCCAAATCCGGCGGCAAGGTCTCGCTCAAGTGGGAGCGCGTCAAGGGCGTGGACGGCTATATCATCTATCTTGCCGACGATCCGGCGGGCGAAATGCGCGAAGTGGCCTCCGTCGGCAGCTGGTGGCCGTTCGTCACGCTGCGCGACCTCGGCGACGGCACACGCTGCTATTTCTGCGTGCGCTCCTATGTGGACACGGACAACGGCCGGGTGCTCTCCGCCCCGTCCAACGTGCGCCGCGCAACCGCGAAATAACGAAAGGGTAAGCACCTTTTCACAATCATTGCATGAAAAATCCGCCCGGGGCGTCAGCCCTGCGCGGGTTTTTTTCTTTGTTCTCGGGAAGAAGCGTTCGCTTTGCGGGCGCCGGGCGAATCCGCCTTCAGAAACCGACGCCTTTCTGCACTTCCCGGGCGCGCCATTCTTTTTTCAGAAGAGGCGCTGCAGCGGGCTGACAAGCGGCTGCAGCAGGGGAAGCTCCGCGGCGGCATACGGGAACACCCACGTGCCGTCCGGCTGCTGCCGCAGAATGAACACGGCGTTCGGATAATAGCCCCTTTTGTCGCCCGCTTCCGTGTCGTCATAGACGTTGCAGTCGCACAGCAGCGCCAGACGCCGGCCGCCGTCTTCCGGCGGGGGAACCTGCGCCAGAATGCGGCGCGACGCGGCTTCGTCAAACCGCACGGCGCACAGACCGTATTCGACCTTCTGCTGCTTGAACGCCGCCTTGAGCGCGTCTGCTGCGGCGCTGATCTCGTCGGCGGTGAAGGCGCTGTCTGCCGCCGGCGTTACGGTCGGCTTCAGCCGGTCGATCCGCCTGTCGCGGAAATAGGCGAGACCGGAAGAGCCGCCCTCGTTCAGCGGCTTGTTGTTGCCCAATACCAGCGGTGCATAGTGGTCCCAGCCCGCCTGCAGCAGCAAAAACGCCAGCACAACGATGAACAGCCGCACGATGAAGCGGCTCAGCTTTTCGGCGCTGTTGTTGCGCGCGGATTCCGTCATAAAAAACACATCCTTTGCTTTTTCTGCCGTTATCATAGCAGAAAAAACAAAGGATTTCTTTAAAACTATCTTACGTTTTTCTTACGATTTGCGGCGTGGTCCCGACGGCCGCCGTTATCCGATTTCTTTCGCAATCGTGCCGGGCGAACAGGTGACCAGCGTTGCGCTGTCGCCTTCGCCGACCTGCTTTTTGACCTGGCTCGCAGACACGTTCGTCATCTGAACATAGCCCTCGTCGCCGTGCATCTTCATCTGCCACTTGGTAAAGACGGGCAGCACGTAGCTGATGGTCAGTTCTCCGCCGCCGAGCGACCAGATGCGAACCGCAAAATCGGAGCAGTTGGAACCGAAGAACGCCCAACGGTTGTGGTTGCGGATCTCACTGCTGATGCTCTCCAGCTCGCTCTGCGTCAGGTCGGTGCTGTTGGATACCATGCCGCTGAGCGAAAAGTGGTTGCCGCAATAGGCCTCCACGTTGTAATAGGTGCCGTTGCCGTCGGCGCGGGTCAGGCCGAAGTTGCCGACCGAAACGCCCTGCTTTGCGGGCACCTTGTAAAGACCGACCTGGATCGGCTTGCCGGTCAGGTTTTCGATATAGACCCACATATGGCCGAGCGACGGCGGACCGGACCAGCGGTGGCAAAGATACAGTTTTGCAACGGTTTTGCCGCTGTCGGCGCTGCTCCGGCCGGCGGCAAAGGAAGGCAGAACGCAGCAGCCGAGCACGGCCAGCGCGAGCAGGAAAGCGAATACACGTTTTTTCATAGCGTTTTCTTTCATTTCCTTTCGTTTTGATTCAAAGAGGCGAAGGATCGACGCCCTTCGCCTCCTATGCTACCATGGATGTTTGAATAAACGATGAACAAACCGTTGCAGCTGCTTTATTTCTGGTTGCGCAGCTCCGGCCGGCCGCAGCATTTTTTATACTTTTTGCCGCTGCCGCAGGGGCACGGATCGTTCGGGCCGATCTTGTCGCTCTTGGATTTGCGCACGGTCTTGTTCTGCTCGCTGCCGTCGCCCGCGCCGGAAGCGCCGGTGACCTTGGCCACCTGTTCGCGCTTGACCTCCTCGTCGGTCTTGAACGGGGCGGAAAGCACGATGCGCACGGTGTCCTCGCGGATGGAGGCGATCATGGCGTCGAACATGTCGGCGGTCTCTTCGCGGAAGGCGATGATCGGGTCGCGCTGGCCGTAGGCAACCAGGCCGATGCCGCGCTTGAGCTCATCCACCGCGTCGATGTGATCCATCCACTTGAGGTCGACGCATCTGAGCAGCATAGCGCGCTCGATCTCGCGCATGGTCTCAGCGCCGAATTCCGCCTCGCGCCTGTCGTGCAGCGCGTGGGCGCGGCTTTGCAGAATGTTGAGAATCTCGTCGGCGTCGGGAATGTCGTCGGTGAAGTCGCGCTCGGTCGTGAGCCAGCCGTTATACTTCTCTCTGAGCGACGCGAGGTGCCATTCCTCCTTGGGGATGCCCGGCGGGCAGAAGAACGCCACGGAGTCCTCCAGCGTTTCGTCGATCATCTTTTCGATCACGGGCTTCATGTTTTCGCCCTGGAGCACCTGGTCGCGCTGGGAATAGATCACGTTGCGCTGGCGGTTCATCACGTCGTCGTAGGCGAGCACGTGGCGGCGGGTGGCAAAGTTGTTGCCCTCCACCTTCTTCTGGGCCGATTCCACCTGACGGGTGATGAGGCCCACCTCGATCGGCATATCCGCGTCGACGGGCAGAGAATCCATGATGGCGCTCATGCGGTCGCCGCCGAACAGGCGCAGCAGATCGTCCTGCATCGAGAGGAAGAAGCGGCTTTCGCCCGGGTCGCCCTGACGGCCGCTCCGGCCGCGCAGCTGGTTGTCGATCCGGCGCGATTCGTGGCGCTCGGTGCCGATGATGAACAGGCCGCCGGCCTGCCGCACCTTGTCGGCCTCGTCCCGGATCTCTTCCTTATACTTCGCTTCCAGCTCCTTGAACGTGCGGCGCGCTTCGAGGATCTCTTCGTCGTCGGTGTCGCCGAAGCCGTCCGCCTCGGCAATCACCGCTTCGGGAATCTCCATGCGGCGCATCTCGCTCTTGGCCAGATACTCGGCGTTGCCGCCCAGCATGATGTCGGTGCCGCGGCCCGCCATGTTGGTGGCGATGGTGACGGCGCCGAACTTACCGGCCTGCGCAATGATCTCGGCTTCCTTGTCGTGGTGCTTTGCGTTCAGCACGTTATGCTTGATCCCGCGTTTCTTGAGCGCGGCGGAGAGCCGTTCGCTCTTTTCAATCGAGACTGTGCCGACCAGCACGGGCTGGCCCTTTTCGTGGCAGCGGAGAATCTGCTCGATGATCGCGTTGAACTTGAACTGCTCGGTTTTATAGATTACGTCGTCGTTGTCGATGCGGATGACCGGCTTGTTGGTCGGGATCTCCACCGCGTCGAGCGAATAGATTTCGCGGAACTCGTTGACCTCCGTCATGGCGGTACCGGTCATGCCCGACAGCTTTTCATAAAGGCGGAAGTAGTTCTGGAAGGTGATGGTGGCCAGCGTTTTGTTCTCGCGGGCGATCTTGACGCCCTCCTTGGCCTCCAGCGCCTGATGCAGGCCCTCGTTGTAGCGGCGGCCGATCATGATGCGGCCGGTGAACTCGTCCACGATCAGCACTTCGCCGTCCTTGACCACGTAGTCGATGTCGCGCTTCATGACGCCGTGCGCCTTGATCGCGATGTTCAGGTGGTGCGACAGCGTCAGGTTGTCGGGGTCCGAAAGGTTTTCCACGTTGAAGAACTGTTCGGCCTTCTGAATGCCGCTCTTCGTGAGCGTGGCGTTGCGCGCCTTTTCGTCCACGATGTAGTCGGCGCCTTCCTGCTCCGCGATGTCCTCAAGGTTCATCTTGGAATCGGTCTCCTTGATCCGGAGACATTTGAGGCGTTTGACAAAGTCGTTTGCAATCCGGTAAAGGTCGCTCGACTGGCTGCCCATGCCGGAGATGATCAGCGGCGTGCGCGCCTCGTCGATCAGGATGGAGTCCACCTCGTCCACGATGGCGAAGTGGTGGCCGCGCTGCACCTTTTCGTCAATGTACTGCACCATGTTGTCGCGCAGATAGTCGAAGCCCATCTCGTTGTTGGTGCCGTAGGTGATGTCGGCGGCGTAGGCCCTGCGGCGGTCGTCGTTGTCCATGCCGTTGACGATCAGGCCGACCGTCAGGCCGAGGTAGCGGTAGACCTTGCCCATCCATTCGCTGTCGCGGCGGGCCAGGTAGTCGTTGACCGTGACGATGTGGACGCCCTTGCCGGTCAGCGCGTTCAGATAGGCGGGCAGGGTGGCGACGAGGGTTTTGCCTTCGCCGGTCTTCATTTCCGCGATGCGGCCCTGATGCAGCACCATGCCGCCCTCGAGCTGCACCGGGAAGTGGCGCATGTTCAAAACGCGCGCGGCGGCCTCGCGGCAGGTGGCGAACGCTTCGGGCAAAAGGCTGTCGAGCGTTTCGCCGTTGGCAAGGCGCTCTTTGAATTCCACGGTTTTATGCTTCAGCTCGGCGTCGGAGAGCGCCTTGTAGGCCTCCTCCAGACCCAGCGTTTTTTCCAACTGGGGCCGCAGCCGCTTGATCTCTTTGGAGGAGTAGTCTCCGAAGAGCTTTTTTATGATTCCCATTGGTATCACCTCGTGAAGAATAATCATATTATTATAGCACGACTGAAAGTATTTTACAATAGGTAACTGAGAGGAAGTTTAAAGAAAGGGAACAGGGGACAGGGAACAGGGAACAGGGGACAGGGGGCAGGGAGTGCGCAGGGCACAGCGGCAGTCGGCAGTTGACCGGGAATAAAGGAACGGGTGGCTTCGGATATCTGTGTTCGGCGGCGGTTGGACCGGACGAAAAAAAGCCGCCCGCGGGCGGCTTCTGCTGTCAACTGATCTGTGCACTGCGCACTATCTGCGTTTCGGCGCGGGCAGCTCCGGCTCCATTGCTTCGAGCAGCCGGCGCAGCAGCGGGCCGTTCTCCACGTCCTCCACGAGCAGCATCTCCTTGGCGCCGGGGTAGGGCAGCTCGCGCGGCGCGGTTGGCAAAAGGGCGCACGCGGCCTTGACCGGCTTGACCAGCAGCCGGTCGTCATAGATGCCGCCGAAGACCTTGCCCTGATAATAGAGCACGTATTCGCCCATCATGGCGCGGGTCGTCACGTCGGGCGACCCGATCTGATCCAGAATGAAATCGAGGTATTCCTTGCTTGAGGCCATTGGTCTGCTCCTTTCGTTCAGCTGCAAAGCAGTTCGGTCAATAGCGCCTTTGCGTCCTCTTTTGTGAAACCGCCGGGCGACTGTTTGAAGTTGTTCGGCACGGCTTCGTCCCAGCGCCTGCAGGCTGTGTCGATCTCCTGCGCCGTCAGTTTGACGGGGCAGTCGGTCAGCGCCTTCACCACGCGGCAGAACGTGTCGGCGTCGGTTCCCATCGCGGCGAGCAGCCGCTGCGCCTTTTCGGGCGTATACTGCAGGGCGCGGCGCAGGAACGCCGGCAGGAACACGGCGCAGGCCGTGCCGTGCGCGGTGCCGAAGCCCTCGGTGAGCACGTAGCCAAGCGGGTGGGGGAAGGCCGTGCCGCAGGCGGCAAGCGTGATGCCGGCGTAAAGCGAGCCGTAATAGAGCCGCTCGCGCCCCGCGTCATCGGGGTTCTCTTTTGTTTCAAGCAGCTGCAGAAGGCCCTGCCAGATCAGCGAGACCGCCTTTTCGCCGAACAGCGCGGGAATGTCGCCGCACTTCGGCGTGCAGTAGCCCTCCATTGCGTGGCTCAGCGCGTCCAGCGCGGTGGAGACCGTCACGGCGTAGGGCATGGAGCCCGTATAGGTCGGGTCGGCAAAGGTCAGCGCGGGATAAAGATCCGCGCCGCTGACGCTCTTCTTGCGCCCGGTTTCGTCGTTCGTGAGCACCGAGACCTTGCCCACCTCGCTGCCGGTGCCCGCCGTGGTGCCCACCAGCACCAGCGGCAGCGCGGGTCTGCGTTCTTTTGTGTAGATGTCGGTCGGGGCAAAGTCCGGGTTTGCCGCAAAGACCGCCGCCGCCTTGGCCGCGTCCAGCGCGGAGCCGCCGCCGATGCCGACGATGAACTGCGCGCCGGCCTCCCGCGCCAGAGCGCCGGCCTTATGACAGGCGGAAAGCAGGGGATTGGGCCCGATTTCGCTGAACACGTCGAAGGCAATATCCTCGCTGACGAGGGCGGCCTTCATGTCCTTCAGCGCGCCGGACTTCACGGCGCCCGAGCCGCCGGTTACGATCAGACAGCGGCCCCCGAAGGCGCGCAGCAGCGGCGTATGCCGCAGGACGGCGCCCTTGCCCGAGAGCACGCGGATGGGGGAATAGAAGTCGAAATCCATGTCGTTCACCTCGATTGTTGTTGTCCCGTTCAGTATAGCACAACCGGCGCTCCATTGCAAGCGCGGCGGAGCGGTTAGCTTTGGCTAATTCTCGGCGGATCGGCGGCGGAACCCTTGCTTTTTTTGCGACAATAGTATAAAATATAATGGAGTTTTTCTGTGCAGAAAAAAAGGAGGGGAACGGCCGTGACGCGCAAACGCATCCTGTCTTTCGCCGCCGTGGCGCTGCTGGCGGCCGCGGCTGTCTGCGCGCTGCTGTTCGTGCAGAAACGCAGCCGGCCCTATCCGATGACGGAAAAAACGGGCATCGCCATGGACACCATTGTGGGCTGCAAGCTTTACGGCGCGCCCGCCGGCGCCGAAGCTGCCGCGCTGAACGTCGTCTCCTCGTTGGAAAACGCGATCTCGCGCTTCAGGAAGGGCTCCGACGTCTGGACGCTCAACGAGACCGGCAGCGTGAAAAGCACGCTTTTGCCGGCGCTTCTGGCGCAGTGCCGGCCGCTGGAGGAGCAAAGCGGCGGCGCGTTCGATCTGACCGTCGGCCCGCTGAGCACGCTCTGGGGCTTCGGCACCGACGACGCAAGGCTTCCGGCGCAAAGCGAAATCGACCGGGCGAAAGCGGCCGTTGATTACACGGGCCTTGCCGCCGACGGCAGCACCGTGACGGTGCGCGAAGGCCAGCAGGTCGACCTCGGCAGCGTGGGCAAGGGCCTCGCCTGCGACATGGTGAAGCAATACCTGCAGTCCGCCGGCGTGAAGGGCGGCGTGGTCTCCGTGGGCGGCAGCATCTGCGTTTTCGGCAAAAAGAACGACAAGGGCGAGCCCTGGACGGTGGCCGTGAAGCACCCGCGCGAAGAGAACCGGTTCCTCGGTTATGTGAAGCTGAAGGAGGGCTTCGTGTCCACCTCCGGCGACTATGAGCAATATTTTGAGCAGGGCGGCAAACGCTACTGCCACCTGCTGGACGCGACCACGGGCTATCCCGCCGAAAGCGGCCTGTGCTCGGTCACGGTCGTGTGCCAAAACGGCATGCTTTCCGACGCGCTTTCCACGGTCTGCTTCCTGCTCGGCAAAGAAAAGAGCGAACCGATTCTGCAAAGCTGCGACGCTGCGGCGGTTTTTGTGACGGTCGACGGCGGCGTTTCCGCGTTCGGCGACCTTGATTTTACGCCCGATGAAAGCTGAGCGACTGGGACTGCGGCCCGGCGACGCGGTGATCTATGCGGTGCTGGTGCTGCTTTGCGCGGCGCTGTTTTTGCTGCCGCTGCTGCAAAAGGGGAACGAATCGCTGACGGCGGTGATTACGCTGAACGGCGAAGCGGTTGAAACGGTGGACCTTTCCGCGCTGCGGGAAGAAGAAACGCGCACGGTGCACGGGTGTGAGATCGTGCTCACAAACACGGGCGTCCGCGTGGCGGCGGCCGACTGCCCCGACCGGTTGTGCGTCAAAACGGGGGAGATCACCCGCGCGGGCGAGGCGATCGCCTGCGTGCCGAACCGCGTGGTCGTCACGCTGCGGCGCGCCGACCGGAAAGAACCCTACGACGGGGTGGCCTGGTGATGAAAAAGATGAATCCCGCGCAAAAGGCGGCGCTGCTGGGTGTGTTCGGCGCGCTGGCGCTGGCGCTCTCGTTTCTGGAAAACACACTGTTGCCCGCGGTGCCGCTGTTGCCCCCGGGCGCAAAGCTCGGCCTTTCCAATCTTGTCACGGTGGTCTGCGGCGCGCTGTTCGGCCCGCCGGCGGCCTTCTGTATTGCCGTGCTGAAGGCGCTGTTTGCCTTTGTCACGCGCGGCGTGACCGCGGGGCTGATGAGCCTTGCGGGCGGTCTGCTTTCGGCGGCCGCGCTGAGCCTTTTGCTGAAAAGCATCGGCAAAACCGTGTCGTACCTCGGGCTCGGCGTGCTGTGCGCCGCGGCCCACAATCTGGGGCAGCTTTTGATGAGCGTCTGCCTCACCGGCAGCCCGGCGCTGCTCTCTTACGGAAAATATCTTCTGCTGTTCGCGCTTTTCACGGGCACGCTCACGGGGCTCATGCTCTGCGTGCTGGTGCCGCGCCTTCAAAAAAGCGGAAGGTTTTCAAGCATAAAAATCGGACAACCGGAAGAACAAAACCAATGAGAGAACTGGAGATGATAGCATGAGCAAATTGGTTGGCGGCGTCCTCAGCCCGGTCGGGCACGGCCGGGGCGGCGTCAGCGTTGCGCACAACAAGAACACGGCGGAGCTGCCCGTGGAGCGCATGCCGATCCCCGCGCGCGTCGTGCTGCCGATGCAGCAGCATATCGGCGCCCCGTGCATCCCCACGGTGAAGGTGGGCGACACGGTCGCGGTGGGTCAGGTGATCGGCGACACCGACAAATTCGTCAGCGCCCCGATCCACGCCACGGTTTCGGGCAAGGTCGTCGCGGTGGGCGACGTGAAGCTGGCGAACGGTCTGATCACCAAGGGCGTCACGATTGAATCGGACGGCGAAATGCGCCTGTTCGAGGGCCTGGAGCCGCCGAAGGTAACGAACAGACAGGAGCTGTTCGCGGCTGTGCGCGCGTCGGGCCTCGTGGGCCTCGGCGGCGCGGGCTTCCCGACCCACGTGAAGCTGAACACCCCGCCCGACAAGCACATCGATACGCTGGTGATCAATGCCGCGGAATGCGAGCCGTACATCACGGTGGACTACCGCGAATGCATTGAGAACAGCAAGAACATCATGGACGGCGTTTATACCCTCAAGGAGCTGCTCGGCATCAAAAACGTCATCATCGCCATTGAGGACAACAAGCCAAAGGCGTTCAAAAACCTCAAGGAGATCGCCGACCTCGACAACGACCGCGGCGACGAGGTGAAGCTGATGGTGCTCAAAAGCCGCTATCCGCAGGGCGCCGAAAAGATGATGGTGCTCTCGGCCACCGGCCGCCGCGTGCCGCCGGGCAAGCTGCCCGCCGACGTCGGCTGCATCGTGATGAACGTCGGCTCCGCCGCGTTCGTGGCCCGCTATCTTGCCACCGGCAAGCCCCTGATCAGCCGCTCCATCACCGTGGACGGCTCTGCGATTGCGAACCCGAAGAACCTGCGCGTGCCCATCGGCACCAACATTCAGGATATCATCGATTACTGCGGCGGCTTCAAGGCCGAGCCGCGCAAGATCATCTCCGGCGGCCCGATGATGGGCATTGCCATCTGCGACACGAACGCGCCCATCTGCAAGCAGAACAACGCCATTCTGGCGTTTGCCGACCGCAAGGGCGCCGTCAAGCGCGAGCGCGCCTGCATCCGCTGCGGCCGCTGCGTGGAGGTCTGCCCGATGGGTCTGATGCCCACGCTGATCGAGCGCTACGCGCGCATCCGTGACGTGGACGGCCTGACCCGCAGCCACACCAACGTCTGCATGGAGTGCGGCTCCTGCGCCTACGCCTGCCCGTCGGGCCGGCCGCTCGTGCAGTATATGCGCCTGGCCAAGCAGGTGCTCAGAGAGGAGGGTGCGAAATAATGGCAAAACGACTGACGGTTTCCGCGTCGCCCCACGTGCGTTCGCACGAAACCACCACCGGGATCATGCTCGACGTGATCATCGCGCTGGTGCCGGCGCTCGTGATGAGCGCGGTCTATTTCGGCACCCGCGCCCTCTGCCTTGCCGCCGTGACGGTCGGCTCGGCTGTGCTTTGCGAATATCTTTCGCGCAGGATCATGAAGCGCGACAACACGCTGGGCGACCTCAGCGCCGTTGTGACCGGCCTGATCCTCGCGTTCAATCTGCCCGCCACGCTGCCGCTGTGGATGGCCGCGATCGGTTCCGTGATCGCCATCGTCATCGTCAAGCAGATGTTCGGCGGCATCGGCCAGAACTTCGTCAACCCCGCCATCACGGCGCGCATCATTCTGATGATGTCGTTCCCCTCGGCCATGGCGAAGTGGATCGTGCCGTTTTCCTCCGCCTGGTCGCCCGACGCGGTGACCGCGGCCACGCCGATGGCGATTCTCAACGCGTCCCCGGATCTTTCCGCTGCCGAGGGCCTGCCTTCGCTGACCCAGATGCTGATCGGCGCCCACGGCGGTTCCATGGGCGAGGTCTGCTCGGTGGCGCTGCTGGCCGGCGCGTTCTATCTGCTGCTGCGCCGCGTGATCTCCCCGGCGATCCCGTTCTCCTTCATCGGCACGGTGGCCGTCATCATGCTCATTGCGGGCAAGGGCAATCTCCAGTTCCTTGCCTATGAGCTGCTCGGCGGCGGCCTGATTCTCGGCGCGTTCTTCATGGCGACCGACTATTCCACCTCGCCGATCAACCGCAAGGGCCGCATCATCTTCGGTATCGGCTGCGGCCTGATCACGGCGGTGATCCGCCTGTTCGGTTCGCTGCCCGAGGGCGTGTCCTTCTCCATCATCCTGATGAACATTCTGGTGCCGCATATCGAACGCCTGACCACGTCCAAGCCGTTCGGCTATGAAAAGCCGGAAAAGAAAAAAGAGGAGGCGCAGGCATGAAAAAGATCAAAGCAAAAGACATCCTCGTGCCGACCCTCGCGCTCTTTCTGATCTGCCTGGTCGCCACGGTGCTGCTGGCGCTGACCAACAACGTGACGGCGGCAAAGATCGAACAAAACGCCGTGCAGACGGCCATCGCCTCGCGTGCCGAGGTGCTTTCGAAGGTCGGCGACACCGCGGTTGCGACCTACAGCGACGACAAGACCGACGAGAAGAGCGGTCTCACGTATAACGAGGGCTATGACGACGCGGGCAACGTGGTCGGCTATATCTTCACCAACGCCGCCAAGGGCTACGGCGGCGACGTCAAGGTGATGGTCGGCTACGACCTCGCCGGCACGATCGTGGGCTTTACGATCCTCGACTGCAGCAACGAAACCCCGGGCCTCGGCCAGAACAGCAAAACGCCCGAGTTCATGGGCCGTTTCCTTGGCAAGAGCGGCACGCTCGAAGTCAACAAGAATTCCAACGACGGACAGAATATTCAGGCGATCACCGCCGCCACGATCACCTCGAAGGCGGTTGTGAAAGCGGTCAACGAAGCCACGGCCGCGGTGAACGCCATGATCGGAGGTGCGGACAATGGCTGAGAAAAAATCGCTGTTCAAGGAGTTTTCCAAGGGCATCGTGATTGAAAACCCGGTGCTGCGGCTGGTGCTCGGCACCTGCCCCACTCTGGCGACCACCACGTCGGTGCGCTCCGCGCTCGGCATGGGTCTTGCCGCCTCCATCGTGCTGGTCTGCTCCAACATCGTGATCTCCGCGCTGCGCAAGGTGATCCCCTCCAAGGTGCGTATCCCGGCCTACATCGTGGTCATCGCGTCGTTCGTGACGATCGTGCAGATGCTGGTCAAGGCATTCACGCCGGAGCTGGACGAACAGCTCGGCGTCTTCCTGCCGCTGATCGTGGTCAACTGCATCATCCTCGGCCGCGCGGAAGCCTTCGCCGGCAAGAACCCCGTGCTGGCCTCCGCGGTGGACGGTCTCGGCATGGGCATCGGCTTTACGGCCGCGCTGTTCCTGATGGGTACGGTGCGCGAGGTGCTGGGCGCCGGCTCGTTCCTCGGCCTTTCCATCCCCGTGCTGTCGCAGAACCCGATGCTGATCTTCATTCTGCCCCCGGGCGGCTTCTTCGTGTTCGGCATGCTGATGGCGTGCGTGAACCGGCTGGCCGAAAGCCGCGGCAAACCCCGCGCCGAGCTGCGCGGCTGCGACGCGTGCCCCATGGCCGCGACCTGCAAGCTGCATAACGAACCCAAACCCGAAGAACCGCAGGAGAAGGAGGCGACGGCATAATGGAACTGACCAAAGGTCTCATCGCGATTTTGCTGACCGCGATCCTCACCCAGAACTTCGTGCTGTCGAAGTTCCTCGGCATCTGCCCGTTCCTCGGCGTTTCCAAAAAGCTGAACACCGCGGTCGGCATGAGCGCGGCGGTCATCTTCGTCATGGCGCTGGCCACGGCGGCGACCTATCCGATCAACACGTTCCTGCTTGAAAAGAACGGCCTCGGCTATCTGCAGACGATCGTCTTCATCCTTGTGATTGCGGCGCTCGTGCAGCTGGTGGAGATCATCCTCAAGAAGTACATTCCCGCGCTCTACAGCGCGCTGGGCATCTATCTGCCGCTGATCACGACCAACTGCGCCGTGCTCGGCGTGGTGATCCTGAACGTGGACAACGGCTACGGCTTTGCCCAGTCGATGTTCAACTCCGTGGGCGCCGGCCTCGGCTTCATGCTGGCCATGGTCATGTTTGCCGGCGTGCGCGAGCGCATGGAATCGTGCGACATTCCGAAGTTCATGCGCGGCCTGCCGATCACGCTGGTGGCGGCGTCGCTGGTCTCCGTTTCCTTCCTGGGCTTCACCGGGATCGTGGAACACATTTTCGGTTAAGGAGGGCGAAGACGTATGACACAGATTCTCGTTCCCGTCGTCCTTGTGGCGGCCATCGGCCTGATCGCGGGTCTCGGCCTTGCGGTCGCGTCGGTCGTGTTTGCCGTGCCGAAGGATGAAAAAGCCGAAGCCGTCCGCGAGGTGCTGCCCGGCGCCAACTGCGGCGCCTGCGGCTATTCCGGCTGCGACGGCTATGCGGCCGCGCTTTCCAAAGGCGAAACGACAGAATGCAACAGATGCACCCCGGGCGGCAACGACGTGGCCAAACAGGTGGCCGCGATCCTGGGGCTGGAGGCCGGCGCAGTCACCCCGCAGGTGGCGGCCGTCATGTGCTGCGGCAACTCCTCCAACGTGGAGGAAAAGCTCGAATACAGCGGCGTGCGCTCGTGCAAGATTGCCACGCAGCTGTTCGGCGGGCCCAAGACCTGCGTGCACGGCTGCATCGGCTTCGGCGACTGCGTGCGCGTGTGCCCCTATGAGGCCATCTTCATCTGCGACGGCGTGGCGCGCATCAACCCCGACAAGTGCCGCGCCTGCAAGATGTGCATCAACACCTGCCCGCGCCATCTGATCGACCTGTTCCCGCTCGATACGGTGAAGGCGGCGGTGCTTTGCGTCAACCACGACAAGGGCGCCCAGACGCGCAAGCAGTGCAAGGCCGGCTGCATCGGCTGCATGAAGTGCCAGAAGGTCTGCCCGGTGGAGGCCGTCAAGGTGGAAAACTTCTGCGCCAAGGTGGATTACGACAAGTGCATCGGCTGCGGCAAGTGCCATGAGGAATGTCCGGTCGGCTGTATCGATCTTTACGAAATCAAAAAGCATTTTTGAGCGAAGAAGAAACAGAAACCGGAGCGCAGGGAAGGCCCCCGCGCTCCGTTCTTTTTTCTTTTCCCCGAAATAGGGCGGCCGGTCTGCTTTTTGACACAAGATCTATGAATAATCTGAAAAATCGCTTGCAATTTACAGAGGTCTGTGATATAGTAATACTGTATGATTCTGTGCGCTTTTTGCGCATGACTGGAGGTTGTTTTATGAAACAAGCGAGACGTATGCTCAGCATTCTGCTGACCCTTGCACTGCTGCTCGGCACGCTGGCTGCAGGCTTTTCGGTCTTTGCCGCCGGAACCGGCAGCGTGGTCAGATTCGGCTGCTATCCGCAGTCTGAGGTGACCGACGCCAAGCTGATCAACAAGCTGTCCGAGGTCCAGAAGCACTGGAAGAGCTTCGGCTATTACAGCGGCAGCGGCAGCTGGGACGACGGCCGGATGGCCGCGGCCGATTACGCCACCTATGCCGACTTTACCTATGACGGTTCGGCCTATCGCGCCATCTTTTTCACGAAGTACCGCCAGAAGCAGACCGGCGCCGTGGCAAGCACGACCTCCGGCGGCTACGGCTATTCCACCGACCTCATCTATTACTTCAAGTATGAGCCGATCGAATGGATCGTTCTCGACGCTTCGGCCGGCCTGCTGATGAGCAAGAAGGTGCTGGATTCCCAGGCCTATCAGAACTTCGTCAGAAAGAGCGGCAGCACCTTCTCCAATGCGAAGGGCAAGGACGCCAAGGACTTTGCCACCAGCTCGCTGAACGATTTCCTGAACGGCAGCTTCTTTAACACCGCGTTCACGCAGGGCCAGAAGGAAAAGATCAAAAGCACAGCTTATGACTGCACGCCCTACGGCGCTTCCACGGCCGCATCCGTCACGAAAAAGGTGACCGTGCTCTCCTATAGCGACTGCATGAACACACAATACGGCTTCTCGGCAAGCATCAACGACGACACCTCGCGCATTGCCGCCGAAGCGACAACCTACGCCATGGCGCAGGGCCTTTCCGTTTCCAACGGCAGAGCCGTCTGGTGGCTGCGCACGCCCGACAGCTCCTCCGGCCGCGCCTCCTGGGTGGAAACCAACGGCGCGCTGAGCCATACCGCAACGGTCAATATGACCGACAAGGGCGTCCGCCCGGTGATCACCGTCACGGCGGTGCAGGAGGACGTTGAAAACGCGATGGTCAACTGTAAGCACGAGAACGGCACCGAGAAATTCCCGAAAGTGGAAGCCACGTGCGTCACCCCGGGGCATGAGGCCTACTCGATCTGCAAGGACTGCAGCGCCGTGGTTACCGGCAGCAACCAAGTGATTCCGGCCGCCGGCCACGTGGATAAGGTGATGCGCAGCGGCGAGCCCGGCGCCGACGGCTGGTGCGACGTCTGCGGCGAAGAGCTTCACGTTCATCTGGACAACTCCGGCAGTCTGCAGCTGGACGGCCCGATGAAGGGCATCCTGGATCTGATCCGCAAGCTGGTGCAGAAGCTGGAGGGCCTGTTCAGCAAGCTTTCGCCCAAGGACGACGGCAAGAAGGACGAGGGAACCGCCACGGAAACCACGCAGCAGCCCGCCGACACGAGCAGCGAGGTCGACCTTTCCGAAACCGGCAAGACACTGGATTCCTTTGCCGATATGCTCGGCACGATCATCAATGCGTTCAAGGGCATCAGCGACAAGAAGAGCAGCGAGAAGGAGCAGGATCGCTCCGATTTCCTCGAATTCCTGACGAACTACGCCCACGACGATTCGGGCGAATAATCACCTGACCGACAACGGGAACGGACGGCTTTCAGCCGTCCGTTCTTTTTTTGCAGGATGCGTGCGGTGCTTATGATATGGCGGGACACGAACTGCGTGGGGCGCGGCGGCAAGCGGTTCCCCGCGAAGGGGACGTTGCCCGTTTTGCCGCGGCGGCAGCGGCTGACTGCTTCCCGCGCCTCAGCTGCCAGCTTCAACCCGGGCGGCGGTTTCTCTTTCAACTCAACCTGCGTGGTTTGCTGCGTCAGCAGCAACCACCCCTTCTCTT
>JAEEGI010006881.1_pt1 | contig 25603 bp, 20 predicted proteins | sample 8958751 | NCBI WGS metagenome assembly JAEEGI01 (sample SAMN16246545, study PRJNA631951) | gut metagenome | biome: gut microbiome; feature: rumen; material: KS-attached | host: Bos | place: Iran: Karaj | collected 2018-10
AATGACGAAACGCCCGCTGAGGCTGCCATACGCATCGGTGGTGCCGTAAAGCGTGTCAATCGCCTTGTAGTTGACGTCGAACAGCAGCAACTGCAATCTGTCGCCGCCGGCGGCATATCCCTTGCGGTTATGCTCCACACGGCCTTTCACCAGCATAAACTGCACCGTGTCGCCCGGCCGATAGACAGGCCTGTCCAAAAACATCTCGGCCACCTCACGCACCGTGTCGAGCCGGTTGGGACCCAGTTCACATTGGCTCTCCACATCCAACCCCTTATACTGTGTCAGCAAGCGCCACTCATAATCATACCTATTTTTTACCTCCTTGTCCCCCAAGGCGAAAAAGCCCTGCGCATCGGTCGTGGCGGTAGCCACTGTGCTGTACTTCGCATCGTAGTAGTTCTTGCTTCGCTGCAGCTGCACCTTCTGCCGTGCAATGGGCTCGCCCGTCGCATAATCGACCACATAGCCATAGACACTGTCCTCGGGCGACGACATCAGCACAAAAGCCGCCGCCGACACATTGAACGCCTTCATGCAGAAACCCTCGCGCGCAACGTCCTTGGAGGGCGATGCCAGCAGAATGTAGTGTCCCGGAGCAAGGGTGGGGATATAGCCGTAATGCTTATAGAACTTATAATCTTTCGGCAGGGTAAATGACTGGTCCCACGATTTAACCACCTTCTCGCTCAAAAGCCGTGTCCTCTTTTCCGAATCGCTTTTATAATAAGACTTAAGCCATTCGGGATACCTTATCACGCGATAGTAGAGATGCTCCACGTTGCAAGTCGCCACCCGCATCAGAATATCGCGTCCGGCGGGCGACACATCACTAATCGTCATGTCGATACTCGTCTGCTGTATCGTTCTTTTACGGTTGGCGCAATCCACGCCGCCCCGGCTCTTGGGCCAGCGGGCAATGGCGCTGTCGCAATAGACTATCGCACCCCGAAAGTCGAGGTCGTCCCGGCAGAAAGCGGCCATTCGGCTGTACAACTCGGCCAGCTGCTCGTTGCCCGTCTCGCGGTAGCGGTTCAGACACTCCTGCGTCAAGCGACGGCAGGTGGTCTTCGACACATTCGGCGTTCTGCCGTAGTAGTCAAGCAGCCGCAGCTCGTTATACAGCAGCAGGTTGACATTCTCCTTGGCTGCACCGTGGCTGTACCACGCCACCAGCTGCCGCTGCAGCTCGACCTTGCGACGGGCAGGCATATTGGCTATGGCCAGATGCATCACCAGGTCGTACATCGTCGGAGTGGTGTTGAAGCTCACATTCTTCGGTGCGGAGCAGAAGTCGGCAATCTGCGTGTTGGGCACCTCGCGCAAGGCCACCGTATCCACCAGCGCCGAGTCGATGTTGCCGAGAAAAATGTGGCACAGCGTGCGGTCCACGGGCGTAAGGTACGGCAGAATGGCGCGGAAGCGCGCAAGGCTGCTGTCCGCCGCATCCTCCTGATACTGCAGCGCCGCCCGCTCCATATACCAGGTGGAGGTAATCAGCTGGCGGCTCACCGCCTCGCCGGTCTGCCCGGCACGGGCGCGCGACATGGCGGCCTTGCGCAGGCTGTCGGCCGCATTGTAGGCGTCGGTGTAACGCTGGTTGTAAATCAGTTTCTCGATGCGAGAGTAGGCATCGGAGCCACTTTTCCCGCCCTGCTGGGCAAACAGCGGACTGCATGCCAGCACGGCAACCAAAAGGAGAGAGAAAATCGCTTTCATGGTGCAAAATATTATTCAACTTGACAATAACGACAAAAAGGGCAAAATATTGCCCCCACTGCCGCCGTAAATATCCATGACGATTAGAGCCACAAGACGCACCAAAAGTGACACACCGCGACAAAAAAAAAAAAAACGGAAGGACGGCCACGCAACGGCCGCCCCTCCTGGTCAACTGTTTAAAAAACAACGCTTTTTTTATTGCTTGATTGCATGATTGCTTGATTGTGTTAATGTTGATACGTTGATATGTTGATATGATGCGAGCCGTATAAACTTATCAACTTATCAACATTCAACAATCATTATTTCGACGGTGTTCCGGGATACTGGAAAGAGCCGTCTATCGAGACCATGAAAGAAACCAGTCGGGGCTGGCCAGCCTCGTTGGCTGCAATGTCGAGCATCGTACCGCTGGCCGACAGCGTGACGGTCTGGGCGTTGATGTCGAGGGCAGTGACATTCACGTCGTAGGTGCATCCAGCTGAAGGCACGGTCAGATAGGGCGGGAATGTACCCTGCGAGGTCTCGACAAAGTCGCTCTCGCTGCCATAGAAGAAACACTGGATGCCGTCGCTGATAGACTGGTTGCCCGAACGCGGCAGGATATAGGTGACAAAAGCAGGTCCCTGCTCGCCGATAAATACGGCAAGGTTGAAGAGATTGTCGCTTTGACCCGTGCTCACCAGGGCGATACCGCTATAGGGGGTGCCGTCCACCACGACAGTCGCCGTGAATTGGCCCGGGGTCTCGCCGCCGCCGCCACCATTGGTGTCGGGGTCGGAGCCGACAGCCTTGAAATAGGCAGTGTAGGTCACATCGCCGCTCACAGTGATGTTGCGGGGATTGTCGGTGTTGCCGTCATTCCAGCGATCGAACTGATAGCCTATCTCCGGAGTGCCCCAGATACGGACCGTCGCGCCCGCGTCGAACTGGCCGCCGCCGTAAGCCTTGCCCATCTGTTCGTTGGCCGAAGTGACAGTTACGGTGTGTTTGCCGCTTGTGATGTTCTCTCGTTCGCATGATACAAAAGCCATGCCTGCCAGCAGCGTAACGCATAGCAGTCTGAAAATGTTCTTTTTCATTTTGTGATACTTTTTAATTGTTATTATTGATTAGATTGTTTGATTGTCTGATTGCTTGAGTGATTGAGTGATTGCTTGATTGCATGATTGTTTGAGTATATTGACCGCGTCAGCACTCAAGCATTTACACATTCAAGCATTCAAGCATTATTATCTGATTTGATAGAACGTGGTGAGGCCGCCCACAACCTGCGGGTTCTCCTGCGAGAAACCAGTGGTGATGCGCAGGTCGATGGTGAAGGTGCGGTTGACGGGGTCAATCTCGAAGGGGTCGCGCTGCACCTCGCCATCCTCCTCGCTGACGATCTCGCCCCTGCGGCCGTCATAGGTATAGGTACAGGCCATCTCCTGCGGCTGCTGCGCCTGACCGCCCGTCACCACCTCGAGGAGGATGCTGACATTGGACTCGTCGACAAAGTCCATCGTCCAAGTCAGGACACAGGGGAGCGTGCCCGCCTGAGGGTGCACAACGGTGCCGCTATAGACCCCCTGCCAGGAAGTGTGCACAATGTCCATGGTTGTCGGGACATCGGGCGAGTCCGTGCCCGCAGGGTTATTGGCTGCGGGTTCCTTCCCGCACGAAGAGAAAGCAATGACCGCAAAGGCCATCAAAGACAGTAAAAAAAACTTTTTCATTTTGTTTATTATTTTAGTTTTTACCTTTTAGTTTTTAATTATCCTATACTCCGACACCCCCAAGTCCGTAACCGCACACAGGATATACACCCCCGCAGGCAGGCCGGCAAGGTTCATGTCGCTGCCCGACGTCGTCGCCACACGGCGGCCATATGTGTCGTACAGCTCCGCACGCAGCAGCGCGGCGGCTTCGATGTGCAGCACATCGCGAGCGGGATTGGGCCACACCCGGCAGGCCGAAGCCTCGGCGGGCTGTTCCTCTATGCCCAGACGGGCGCACGGCCATTCGATAAAATGGGTGCCGCCGTTCATGAAAGCATAGTCCACCCCCACCAGCTCCTCACCGTGGCGGTTCAGCACATGGTAGTTAATGTAGCGGTCCGTGCCGCCCCCGTGATGGAAAACCACATTCACATCGTGTGGCGCCACACCCACCTCCACAGTGGCACTGCTGCCCGACGCGAGCGCCGCCGTGCCATACACGTAGCCCGAAAGGCTCTCGAAGCTCAGATGCGCGCCGCCTTCCCAGCCGCCGCCGCGGGTGCTTTCCATCACCACCGTGAGGGGACAGTATTCTTCGGGCGAGTAGTAGGTCTGCACCACCGTGACGGAGACGCTCGACATACCAGCAGTAGTTCCCCGAACCTCCCGCGTAAAGGTGATGGTGGCTTGGCGTTCGCTGCCTGTTGTGTTTTCTTCGGCTGCAACGATATACCAGCGGGGGTTCCCCGTCGCTCCGACGGGTTCCGCCTCGTTACGCTCCACAGTCACCCATGGCTGGTCGGCAGAGATCACCAGCGGGGACTCCCCGTCGCCCCATGCCGACGCCGTATCGATACCGCAGAAAAGCAGCTGGCGGTTGCCGCCCTCACGGGTAAAGGTGAGCATCGAGTCGCTGACATGGAGTTCACCGTCCGGCACAGCGCCGAGCAGCGCCTGGTTGCTCTGGTTGAAATGGTACACGGAGCCCACTTCGCCCGTCGGGCTGACGTTGGGGCAGATATCGTCGACAGTATAGTAGCCGTCGCCGTTGCCGCTCCAGCCGAAATTGAAATGGAAAAAGACCCGGCCGCCGCGGTACTCATAGCCGTCGCACACAAAGCCGTGCCCCCCCTCGGGAGCCACACCGCAATAAATGATAGGGTGATGCAGACGCAACTCGGTGACGAGGCTGTCAGCCCACTGCTGGTCGGAATAGCCGTCGGTCCTGAAGATAGGCCGCATACTGCGGCTATAATAGAAATGGTCCTTGAGCGAATTGTCGATACTGGGCACCCCCGGCCGTCCGACCACGCCGACGGCGGCGCTGCCGCCGGGCGCATAACCCATATGGAGACTGACACCCACATGATACATCAGCGTGGAAACAGCAATCTGCTGCTCATACGGACTGCCCAAAGACACCTGGTCAGGCATATTGCCCCAGTCGTAAAGAGTATGGGAGAAATCGGCCGACTGGGCTCCATAGGGCGGACAATTGTAGGTCTCGTAGCCATGGCCGAAGGCTGGATAACGCCAGTAGCGCATCACTTGTGCCTGTGCTGTAGCCGCACAGCCTGTGGGGGTGTGCTGCGGGGTGAGCAGGGCATAGCCTCCGTCTTGGTGCCAATGGGTCTCCAGCAGCGGACCGACACGGTCGTCGTTGTCGCCGTCTTTAGGCTCAATGCCACTCATCAATTGCTCCCACTGTGCGGCATCGGCTGCAGAGGCAGAGACCCGTTTGTTTACGCCTTCGGCAATCAAGCCACAGTAGGCCTCCATCCTTTGGGACAGCTGAATGGGCAACGTCCCCTGCGACAGGCTGCCATGGAGCGAATAGGCTATCACCGGGCGAGCACAGTCATCGGCCGACACCATGACAAAGCCTCCCTGGTCGCCCACGAACAGGTAGATTTCACTGTATTGCCACGGCATAGGATGTAGCTGTCCCTGTCCATGTAGCACCGACTGCCAGAACTGGTTGGCCACGCGGGTGGCGGCAGTTTGCGACACTGGTTTGGCTACGGCGAAACTGGTAACCAGACACAAAGATATGAGCAGAAGTGTTTTTTTCATAGGATTAGTTCTTTACCACTTTCTTTACCGTGATAGTATTGTCAGTTATTATACGAATGTAATAGACTCCCGTGCCGAGAGGGGTAAGGTCGGCAGAAAGTCCCGTGGTGTATAGCAGTACCCGCCCAGTGGCATCGACAATCTCCAAACGCACGGATTGTCCGTTGTCGTTGCCGCCAGTGACGGTGAGCCGTCCCGTGGTGGGGTTGGGAGAAATGTTCCATTCCTGCACTGCATTCTGCGGGTCGTCTATGCCAAGACGGCTGCAAGGCCAGGATATCAGCACATCGTCGCCGTCGAAGTAGGCATTGTTTACCTCTACAAGGACTTCGCCGTGGCGGTTCTTCACTTTGTAGTTGATGTAGCGATCCAGTGCACCACCGGGATGCCAGCGCACCATGACATCGTGCGGGGCAACGCTGACGGTTGTCGTGCTGGAGGGGCCGTTGGCCGTATGCTGGGCTGTGCCATAGATTGTGCCGCTGAGGGACTCAAAGCTCAGGTGCGCATCGCCTGCCCACGGTTCGTTGTGGGTGTTTTCCATTTCCACCGTCAAGGGGCAGTAGTCGGTGGCAGGGTCATAGGCCTCCTGCACCACGCGAAGCGTTGCGGTGAGGCTGCCCTGGGTGAAGAGCACGGTGCCAGTGCGTTCTGCTCCGGTGTTGTTTTCGGTTACGCTGATGGTGACTTGTCCGAGATGGCTGAAGGCGGTGTTGCCGACTTGTATCCAATTGTCGGATCCAGGACTGTCGTTTGATACGGTGGCGGTCCAGGGTGCGTCGACGGTGTCGCTGGTGCAGAGCCATACCTGCTGCTGCGCGGCAATGCGAGAAAAGCTGACGGTCTCGGTATTGAGGCAGATACTGTATTCGGGGTGCAGACCCAGTATTGCTTCGTTGGCTTGATTGAACGAGAATGCGCCATAGGTGATGGCACCGACTTGGTAGTATCCGTCACCTTCACCGTCCTCGCCGAGGTTGAAGTGGAGATAGCGCTGCGCATTGAAGCCGTCGCACACAAAGCAGTGTCCTCCGGCAGGGCCGATGCCTCCATGCAGGATGGGGCGGTGCAGTCGGAGTTCAGCTATCAGCGTGTCGGTCCATGCGTCGTTGCTCATCTGCCCTTTGGCACGGTAGCGGATATCATGGCGGTTGTAGCGGAAATACTCGGGCATGGCGACTTCGCATTTGTTGAGACTCGTTCCGCTGTACACGGTGGAATAATGCATATTGACGCTTACGCCACAATGATACATAAGTGTGGCAACGGCTGTCTTTTCAGCGGCAGTGGAGCCTCCTGTCAGGCGGTTGGGCATGTTGTCCCAGTCGTAACGGGTGTCGCCAAAGTCGGCACTTTGCATGCCATAGCCCGAGTCGTCGGTGTAGGAGTGGCTACCCCGCCCAAAGGCGGGATAGTTCCAGTATTTCATCACCTGCGCCATGGCGGTGGCCACGCAGCCTGTCATAGTGTAGCTGGGGCAAAGCTGGTTGTAGGGCGATTTCTGATACCACTGTGTGGTCAGCAGAGGTCCCACCTCCTCTTCTTCTTCTTCTGCTGCTTGCTTGAGGGATTTCCCACTTTCCAGCAGAAACCACTCCTCATGGCGAGGGGCACCCTTGACTTTGCAGACTTGGTCGATTTCCTGCTGATAGACGCTGACGATATTTTGCACCGCCACGGCTTCAGGGTTGAGTCTGCCGGTCAAGGAGTAAGCCAGCACGGGACGGGCACAGTCGTCGGCGGCAACCATCACCCAGCCTCCCTGGGGTAGGGTGAACAGATAGACGGCATCGAATTGCCATGTCTGTTGCTTCAATTGGTCTGTTGCCTGGTTTTTTCCCGTGCATGTGCCGGCGTTCATTGTCTGTGCCAGAAAGTTCTGCGCCACTATGGCTGCCCGCTCCGCACTGACGGGTGCGGCATGGGCTGATGACAGGCAGCAGACAAGTACCAGCGCGGACAAGATTGTCAGTAATCTATTCATCTTATTATGATTGCTTGATTGTCTGATTGCTTGAGTGCTTGAGTGCTTGAGTGATTCTGATTGCGATAATGTGTTAATTCGTGAATCTTTGATGCACCAAGGACTCAAACATTAACACATTCACGCATTAACACATTCAAGCATTCAAGCAATAATTTCAATTTTATCTTGTCTGGTGCAGCGTTGTGGGACCGCCGTAGGTAAACATCTGGCCGCCTTCTTCATGCTGGGTCTGGAACTGGAGGGTCACACTCATGGTCCGGTTGTAGGGGTCGAGGGTGAAGGGCCAGTTGCCGTCCGCGTCGGTGATGACACCTGCGTTGTGTCCGTCGTAGGTGTAGGTCATCTCCCAAGAATACTGGTCGGCGTCGAAGGCCTGGCTTTCTAACCAGAACATTACCTCGCCCTTGCCGTCGCGGAGGAAGTCGACCGTCCAATGAATGGTGCATGGCACGGTGCCATACTGCGTTTGGGTGGTGGTGGCATAGGTACCTTCCCATTCAGTTCCCACAAGGGTCTCATATACAAGCTCTGTCGGATCGGTGTTGCCACTGGGTTGATTGTTGTTGGCAGGTTCTTTCTCGCAAGACACAAGGCCGATGGTCGCCACGGCTATCATGCCCGCCATAAATAATCGAATCATGTTCTTCATAGTAGTTTAGTATTTTATTGTTTAATGAATTTCTTGGTTGTAATGCCTTCGACCGTTACCACACGGAGTAGGTAAAGTCCGGCGGGCAAGGCCGAGACGTTGACCTCGCGACTTGTGGAGGTGGACTGTACACGCCCGGAAAGGTCCAGCACCTCGACACGACGAATATCGGGACCGTCCGACAGGTGGAGCACATTGCTCACCGGATTGGGCCATACGTTCAATTCCGCAGTCGGGGCATCGGGGTCCTCTATTCCCACAACGGTGCCGATGGGACCGTCGGTGCCGGGAGTTGTAATGTTGAAATAGTAGTTGTCCCATACCAACAGGTCTTTGGCGTTGCGGCTGAAGAGGGTGTTGTTTGCGGCATCGGTGACCGTCACGGTTCCGTTCAGTCCGTCGGCGCCCACGTCTGTCAGTTTGAATCTATAGAGGCCGGCATTGGCGGGCGAAAGGGTGTAGTTGACCGTTTGGCCGACATCGTTGCCATCACCCACAACACGATAGTAGTACTGGCAGTCGGCGATTCCCGCCAATGAGAACGACACTTCTTGTGGATAGTTGTCGTATTTGATGCTCAGTGTCAAGGGTCCTGCTGCCGTGTAGATGTCCACATTGGCATAGTCGATAGTCAAGGCGTTTTGGCTGACATTAACCTGCGAGCCATTGGTCGAGAATCCCGTAAATCTCACATTGACGGTTTCGCCATATTGTTGATGGTTTTCGGGCATGTCCGTTATGCTGAACGATGCCACCTGCACCGTGTCGGTGGAGTAGGGTGCAATGGTCTTGTGGCGCACGACGGTTGAGCCGTTTATCTCGAAGCGAAGGTCACCGATAGGCTTGTCTGAGGGGTTGACCAAGGAGACATATGGGTGGTAGTCGAGCGAGCACTCGTAGCCGCCTTTGTCGCCATAGGCAACGTAGGCTTTGTCGCCCTTGCGAATGGCCTCGCACACGTTGAGCACCTCTTTCTTGTCCTGACACACAAATACGAGAACGCTGAGGTCGTCAAAATTACTGATGGCGAGGTCGCCAATCTGCTGTGGCACGACATAGGCATACTCTTTGGTGAAGAACGACCCGGCAGTGACGTTATGGATGGTGTCGCCCCACTGGCCGGTAAGGAGGTGGCGGAGTATGTGCATGTGCCGGTATTGGCCGTTTACCATGTTTTCAGGGTAATATTGAGAACCACCCGTTTGGCTTCCCAAAACATTGTTCTGGACCAATGCTACATTGAGCATATTGAAGTTGCCCGGGCCGTTGCCGGGATAATACACCTCCACCTTCACAACCATCAGGCGCGTGGCCGGGTCGAGGTCGACCGTGGCAGCGACATTGACAGGTGCCTCCTGCTCCATCATTTGCATGGCATATGGATATGCCTGACCCGGGTCAATCTGAATAGTGCCCCCGCCGAACGAATGACGGTTCAATGACGAAGATGGGTAGCCCTGAACACCGGCTTGAGTGGCCAAAGCATTGCCCCACTGTGTGGTGTATTGGGCGGCAAACATGCCCTGGTGAATGTTGATGGCAAAAGCCCTGCCCGGAAAAGAACTGAGGGTGAAATCCGTGGCCTTGTGCCCCATGGGGCAATACTGACAACGAACACCCGTGTATTCCTCAATAAGCACATTGCGCTTGCCGGGTGTTGTGGACACAAACGTTTGCGCCGATATGGCGAACGTCATCAGAAGCATTGATACAGAAAGAATAAATTTACGCATTAATAACATTTTTTAATTGACAAACTTGCATTTTCGCAATAAGAACGTAATAAAATGCCAAAAAACTACACTTGCTGAAAAAAAATTTTTAGAGTTTGTGGGTTTAATATGTTGAGAACTATCCAGGTGCGTCAGCAACTCTCAATTTTCAACTTTCAATTCAGAAACATATCAACAGCTCGGTGAGACGCCTGCCGCTTCGCGCGGAAGTTACATTTTATGCTGTGATAAATAACGCCAACTTTCGCCAACCTTCCTCAACGTTCCGAAAGTGTCGCATATTTGTCCCCAACGTTACTTTGTGTGCCTTCCGGGCTCGGTGTTGCGTCGTTCTTTGTCTTATCGTTTTCCGATGTGTTTCCCTCATTTTTCCCTTTCTGAAAGGGAGAACGATGGGAAAACGAGCGAATAACGATCGAATAAATGACGACGCTTGAAAGAGATTGCATGAATGCTTGTGTTTTGTTGATATGTTGATACGTTGATATGTTGCGAGCCGTATAAACTTATCAACTTATCAACGGACAACGTATTTACACAATCAAGCAATCAGCGGGTGTGGCTGGGTGGAGGGGTGCAAAAAAAAAACACGCTTGGGTGAGCGTGTCTTTTTGTGTGTGACTCCTGCAGGATTCAAACCTGCAACCTTCTGATCCGTAGTCAGATGCTCTATTCAGTTGAGCTAAGGAGCCATCTTTGTGTTTCGGGGTGTCTGTCCCTCGAAAGCGGTTGCAAAGATACGACTTTTTTTATAAGTGGCAAGTTTTTTTTTGATTTTTTTCTTTAGCTATTCCGTATCTGCATGATTGAACGGTGTTTGGGTGTGCGATTTTTTTTGTGTCACCGCATGTTGGAGGGTGTGCATTTGTAGACTTCGCGGTAGAGGAGGTCGCGAATTTCGGTGAATTCGTCGTCGTCCAATTCGTATTTTGACATAATTATCATTGGCACAGTGACTTGGTCGCCGTGGTAGGATGGCTGGAAGTATTCTTGTGGATTGATATACAGTCCCATGCTGGCGTAGAACTCTACGCGGTTTTCGGAGGTTTCGTCGTGGGGTTGTTCGACTTCGAGGACCACTTGCCGCTTTTGCTGGGAGAGGAAGTTGAGGAAGACGGCTTTGCCGAGTCCTTGGTTGCGGAGGTCTTCGTCGATGGCGAAGTGCTCGATGTAGATGAGGTCGTCGAATGTCCAGTAGGTGAGGATTCCGATGGGTTCGTCACCGTCGTCGTTGGTGGCGACCATGAAATGGAATTTTTCGGTGTCGCGGTTCTTTAACTCCCCGAAAGGAGGTCGCTCTTCGTCGGGGAATGCTGTCTCGAATAGATCTTTGGCGAAATGGGGATGGTCGGATTGCGAAAGGTCTGTCAGTTGGATCATTTTTTGATTGTTTGATTGTTTGATTGTTTGATTGCTTTAGTGATTGCTTGATTGCTTTAGTGATTTAGTGATTTGACCGCGCCAGCCACTCAGGAATTAACACAATCAAGCATTCAAGCAATAATTCATCCCTCAACTTTTGAAAAATTTGAAGTTGTTGATGTTGAAACGGAAGAAGATGTTGTGCTGGAGGGCGAAGCAGTCGTTGTCGTTGTAGCCCAAGTATTTGGTCTGCATGTAGTAGAGTGTGTAGCCGAAGTCGACGGAGGCGCTGGGCAGGGCGTAGCTGAGGGCGACGGAGGCGATGCCGCCGAGGCCGATGCCGCCCTGGTTGATGTAGTCGTAGGTGCCGGCGCCTGCATCGGGGGGTCTGCCGCCCCAGACGTCGAGGATGCTGTAGGTGTGCCCTGCGATGCGCATGGCGTTTTCGGTGACTTTGGTGTTGTTGAGGTCGGCTCCGGCCGAGAGTTCGAGGTCGATGACTTGGGTGAGGGGTATGCGTTTGGAGATGAGGAGGTCGATGAGGATGCGTTTTTCGTGTCCGAAGATGTCACAGGCGACGTACTGGGGTCGGCCGGGGATGCCCACGCCGTTGTCGGAGGAGAGGAGGAACTGGCCTGCGGCGGTGAGCTGGCTGAAGTCGAAGCGGAGTTTCCAGCCCCAGCCGCTGTCGTAGTCGTAGCGCAGGCCTACGCCTATCTGGTAGGTGAGTTTGTAGTACATGTCGGCGTATTCGGCTATGCGGAAGGCGCTGTAGGAGGGGATGGCGCTGGGGGAGATGAGCTGCCGGTCGACGAGGCTGTTCCATATCTGGTGGCCGTATTGCTCGCTGTAGAGCACGCGGCTGATGGTGTTTTCGTTGCCGGGGCGGCCGCTGTAGAAGTTGGCTTGCTTGGCGTTGGGGATGAGGAGACCGGCATCGACGCTGACGGAGAGTCCGGTGATGCGGGTAGGTGCGGAGTGGTGTTTTTTCTTTTGCGCCTGCAGGGGCATGGCGACTGCGACGAGCAGGACGAGGAGAAGGGATAGGGTTTGCTTCATAGGCTGTTGGCGTGGGTTTTGATGATTTGGGCAAGCAGCATGCGGGCACGGCGGAGCTGTATTTTGACGGTGCCGAGGGGGATGTTGAGCTGCTGGGCGATTTCCTCGTAGGTCATTTCGTCGAAGTAGCGCATTTTTACGATTTTGCTGTAGCGGGGCTTGAGTTTGTCGACGATGTCGCGCAGCATGATGCCCCGCTGGCGGAGGATGAGTGCGTCTTCGGGGTTGGCGTCGGAGGAGGGTATGGGGTATTCGTAGGCACCGTCGTCGTCGGTGACGGAGATGGAGCTGAGGGATACCATCTGGAGGTGCCGCTTGCGGATGAAGTCGATGCCGTTGTTGCTGGCTATGGCGAAGAGCCATGTGGCGAAGGTGTTTTGGGGGGTGTAGGAGGAGAGGGAGCAGAAGGCTTTGCCGAAGGTTTCGATGGTGAGGTCGTCGGCATCGACGGGGCTGTGGGTCATGCGGAGGAGCATGAGGTAGATGGGCTCACGGTAGTAGCGCATGAGGTCGGAGTAGGCGCGCTGGTCGCCTTTGTCGCGGGCAGCGATTACGAGCTGGTAGTCGCGCTGTGCCTTGTCGTTGAACTGGTGGGGTTCCATCTGTTGTTCCGTTATTGGGGGAGTTTTATTTCTTGGATAACGGAATTATGGATAAAAAAGTATTTGCGATGAGAAAATAAATTTCGAGGAGCGGGGAGAGTATGGCGACGACGGGCTTTATGGAGAGGCGGCGGCAGGCGGCGGCGGCGGTGGCTATTTGCCAGGCCAGCTTGACGAGGAGGACGGCGGCGAGGATTTGCCAGGGGAATGTGCCCAGGGCCAGGAGGAGGGCTCCGGCAAGGTAGAAGAGGAGGACGCCGAGGGGCTTGGCCAGCCGGGCGGCTTTGAGCCAGAAGGAGTAGTAGGCGTGGGTGGCAACCCTGTGCTTGCGGAGGAGGTGCCACTGGCGCAGGGTGGGCTGCGGCTGGACGAGGGTGTAGGCTTCGGGGGTGAGGACCACGGAGGTGTTGCGGCGGCGGCTGTTCTGGTTGACGAACATGTCGTCGGCTCCGTCGGGGATGTGGTAGTGGTAGATGAAGCCGTCGTTTTTCAGGAAGAGGCTGCGGCGGTAGCTGAGGTTGCGGCCGTTGCCGGTGAAGGGTCGGTGCATGATGGCGGCGCCGAGGTATTCGACACTGTAGTCGAGGTTGTCGTATTGCTGCAGCCAGTTGAAGAGGGAGGGCTTGTAGGCGATGCCGCAGTAGCCGAGGACTATTTCGACATGGTCGTGCACGTAGCCCGCCACCATTTCGCGTATCCAGGTGAAGCTGGTGCTGTCCATCGGTATGCATTCGGGCTCGGCAAGGAGGAGGAGGTCGTTCTTGGCCGACTTGATGCCGATGGAGAGGGGGTATTTGAGCCCGAGGTAGCCGTTGACGTTCTCGTGGAAGGTGACGATTTTGAGGTTTTTGTAGTTCTCGGAGAGGAGCCGGAGAACGTACTGGGTGTCGTCGGTGGAGAGGTAGTCCACCACCACCACTTCGAAGTCGGGGTAGTCCTGTTCGAGCAGGTAGACCAGGTTGGAGCGCAGCCATTCGCCGTCGTTCTGCGCGGCCATGACAATGGAGACGGGCGGGAGGGTTTCGGCGGCGGCGTCTTTTTTGCGTGCGGCACCCTTGTACCGCCCCACACGGAGGAAGAAGAGTCCGTAATAAAGCAGCAAAACCACGAAGCCCACGGCCAGCAGGGCTGTCAGCACCATGGTGCAAAGGTCTGTAAGTATATGAGTAAAGTCCATACGGGGTGTGATATTTTTTTTTGCAAAAATATGTATTATTTTTTATTTTTTTTGTATCTTTGCAGCATGAAATATCAACCGTCTGTTCATAACTGCGGGCTCTGATATGCTGAAATGTTGAGAATTATGAAGTTCGAGATTATAAAAGAGGACTCGAGGGGGTATGCGCGTGCCGGGGTTGTCAGCACCGACCACGGCGATATCCCCACGCCTATCTTCATGCCGGTAGGCACTGCGGGGACGGTGAAGGCGGTGCATCGTCGAGAACTTTACCAAGATATTGACGCGAAGATTATTCTCGGCAACACTTACCACCTTTTCCTGCGCCCGGGTCTGGACATCCTGCAGGCGGCGGGAGGGCTGCACGGCTTTGCCGGATGGGAGCGTCCCCTGCTTACGGACAGCGGCGGCTTCCAGGTTTTTTCGCTGGCCGAAAACCGCAAGATAAAGGAGGAGGGCTGCACGTTCCAGTCGCATATCGACGGCAGCCGCCATGTCTTCACTCCCGAGCGGGTGATGGACATCCAGCGCGTTATCGGGGCTGACATTATGATGGCTTTTGACGAATGCGCCCCCGGCGAGTCGGACTACCGCTACGCCAAGAAGTCGATGGAGCTGACCCACCGCTGGCTGGACCGCTGCATGAAGCGTTTCGGGGAGACCCAGCCCCTCTACGGACACAGCCAGAGCCTTTTCCCCATTGTGCAGGGATGCAAGTACGCCGACCTGCGGAGGCGGTCGGCAGAGTATATTGCCTCGAAGAACGCCGACGGCAACGCCATCGGAGGACTGGCCGTGGGAGAGCCCACTGAGACGATGTATGAGATGATTGAGGTGGTCAACGCCATCCTGCCCAAGGACAAGCCCCGCTATCTTATGGGCGTGGGCACTCCCGCCAACATACTGGAAGCCATAGAGCGGGGTGTGGACATGTTCGACTGTGTCATGCCTACGCGCAACGGGCGCAACGGACTGCTCTTCACAGCCCACGGCACCATCAACATCAAGAATAAGAAATGGGAGACGTGCTTCGACCCCATCGACCCCGAGAGCAGCGCCGAGTGCGACCGCACCTATTCCCTCGCCTATCTCCACCACCTTATCCGCGCCGAGGAGATCCTCGGTCTGCAGATATGCTCTATCCACAACCTCGCTTTCTACCTTTGGCTTGTGCGTACCGCCAGGCAGCACATCATCGCCGGCGACTACACGGCCTGGAAAAGCAGCATCCTTCCCGAATTAAGCAGACGAATATAATAGTTGACTTCTTTTTATCAAGAATTTGAGAATTAGAGATTTTTTTTAACCCGCACTTTGAATTTGAGAGAATTTTAAGACAATAATTGCAAGCAATTAGAAAGAACCTACTTATATATAATTATACCCATTATGAAACATTTCGCAATCCTTTTCGTTTTGGTAACAAGCCTTGCCGCCACGAGCCTCTATGGGCAGAGCGTTGCATGTCCGGGACTTCATAACCCCACCTCGTTCAACACCCCTGCCGGCTCGCGCGGATCGTGGAGTGCACGTGTGGGCGACCGTGTTAACAACGGTGTCTCAGGAAGCACCGGAAGCAATGTACTGAGCACCTGCAGCCGTCCCAACAAGCCGGCTATCAAAGGCAATACCAACATCACCTCGTCGCTATACTACTCAGGGAACTGCCCGCACCGCTGCGGGTCGTGCAACCATTGCACCCTGTTCGACGGCCATGACCAGCGTTTCCGCATCTACACCCAGGCCGATGCCGGACTTGATGCATTCACCATCAACAACGGGCAGGGAATGCAACGCATCCCATCCGGACACACCTCCAGCATCCGTCTCGGCGACATGCGCGCAACGGGCAGCTGCGTCAGCAACATAAACACCGACGGCAACAACAAAGGCTCCGAAGCCCTTTTCTACACGATGTTTGTCACTTCGCAGAACGCCCTTCTCTTTATCGACTACGCCATTGTCGCCTGCCGCTATACCCACGATCCTTACGAGGCAGGGGAATTCATTATCCGCGTGTGTGGCAAAAACAGCAGCACAGGGCAGTGGAACAACTACCCCCTGCACGACAGCCTTTGGTTCAACGTCCCTGCCCCGGCCATTGGCGGCACACTGCCAGCGCCCTGGGTCGAAGGCCTGCCCGGCGGGCCATCCGGCGCCACCACCTGCGGCTACTGCTACAAACCGTGGACACGCGTGGCCATCAACCTCATCGACTACATCTACGACTCCGTCCGCATTGAGATGTACACCAGCGACTGTGTCTACAATGTGGACCCCATATACGCCTATATCGCCGGCAGCTGCCAGCCCATCCAAATCTCCACCTCGGGATGCCCGGCCGGTGAAAACACCAATATCGACACCCTTTGGGCGCCCGCCGACCTGCTGACCTACACCTGGTACGTCTCCACCGAGGGATACGACGGCCCCATCACCAACACCCAGTATTTAATCGACAACGTGCCCTTCCGGCAAGTGCAAGGCACTACCAACGCCAGAAACTGGTATGTGTCCACGCTGGATGACTTTATCGTGCCAAACGGAGCCACGATGGACACTGTCGGAGTGCAGACATACAAATGCGTCATGACCTCCGCCATGGATCCCGCAAAGCCTTTCCACTCCACCCTCTATTGCCAAGTCGGCAACACCAAGCCCATCATCAACGCCAATTTCAACATCGAATGCCACGACACAGCAATCATTGAAATGAACGCTCATGGCCACATAGCCTACAGAGGGCCCAATGCCCCCGAGATTGTCGATTCCCTGACACAATGGATTTTCTACGACGGCAGCGACGCCGAGACACCGGCAGTTGACACACTGTACGGCCGTAATGTCGTTTACCGCACTCCCCTTTCGGGCGACCACGCCGTGCGTCTCACCATGTACTCCAGCGACAGCACCTGCTACACCTCCCGCGTATATGTCATCCACATCGACACTCCTCCCGACACACGCATTGACATCAGCAAGAAAACCCTCTGCGAGGGTGAACAGGTCACCATCACCGACCTCACCACGGACATCATCGCCCGCGAATGGCATTTCGCCGACACGGTTATCTATGGCCAAGGCAACAGCATGAACAGCACCCGTTCCGTCACCCGCGACTTCACCGAGCCCACGAACCCCTTCATGCTCATCACCACAGGACCTTCCGACTGCAAAGACACGCTCTACGACACCATCTTCTTCTTCAAAGACCCCGAAATCAATTTCAGCTCCGACACAATCATATGCAACGGACACGAGTCGCACGTGCGAGTTTCCACACCCGTGCCCGGCTGCTCGTTCTCGTGGTACCGCCATAAGGACCAGCCCGGCGAGACACCTATCTGCACCGGCGACATCCTCTATGTCCGACCCACACAGCCGCACACCACATACTACGTGAAGATCTCTGCCGACGAAGCCGGATGCGTTGCCTGGGACAGCGTAACCCTGTCGCTCCTCACCACCAAAATCACAGTCACGCCCCCTCACGCCAAACACTGTCCCGGCGACAGCGTGACACTCACCGGCTCCGGTGCCCTGTGGTACGAATGGACTTCCTATCCACCCGACCCCGAGCTTGATGCCCAGGCCCACAACCAGACCATCGTTGTCTCGCCCCACCAGGACACCCGCTACTACCTCACCGGCTATGCCGCCGACAGCTGCGACATCGCCGCCATCAGTGTTCTCGTCAAAGAAATACCACTCCCCATTCTCGACTTTGAATACGCACCCCACTACATCGACACCGAGACCCCGGTAGTGAGTTTCACCGACCTGTCGCAAAACCGCTATTCCACAAAATGGAATTTCGGTGACGGCGGATTCTCCACTGGAGAGCATATCAACCACTACTTTGACATTTATGCCGACAGCTGCAACTACGTCACGATGCACACCCTCAACGAACTGGGATGCGCTCGCGACACATCCTGGATGATACCCATCGACACCTTCGGTTTCTACCGCCCCAACGTCTTCACTCCCAGCAAGGCCACTAACAACGTGTTCCAGATTATCAGCTACAGCAAGATGGACAAGTTCCACATCTCCATCTTCAACCGCGGAGGCGCACGTGTATTCAGCTCCGACGACCCGCACTTTGTATGGGACGGCACCCACGACGGGAAACCCTGCCCGCAGGGCGCATACCCATACGTCATCACCTACACCCGCGCAGGCAGTATAACCGAATACCGAATCAAAGGCGTTGTAACCTTGCTTCGCTGACAACCAAGCCCCGGCACCACACCGGGGCTTTCTTTTAAAGCGACGGAAGAACGACGCAAAACAAGGGAGCAAAATAGTCTTTTTTCGCCATTCCGTTACCAATCCCTTGAACCCTGGGTTGGCCGGTTCCAGAGCAGAAAAAAGCAAAGGAATGTGCCAATTCGCTTTTTTTTCGTATCTTTGCACAACATGAAAACACTTGTATTTGCCACTAACAACAAGCACAAACTACAAGAAGTCAGCCAAATGCTGAACGGAGTAGTGGAGATAAAAAGCCTTGCCGACATGGGGCTGGAAGGCGACATACCCGAAACCGCCGACACCCTGCAGGGTAATGCCCTGCAAAAAGCGCAGTGGGTATGGGAGCGAACACACATGGATTGTTTTGCCGACGACACCGGCCTCGAGGTGGAGGCACTCAACGGCGCTCCCGGGGTTTACAGCGCACGCTACGCAGGCGAGCACTGCTCGTTTGACGACAATATCGACAAGCTGCTGGCCGCCTTAGACGGAAACACCAACCGCAGAGCCGATTTCCGCACGGTGATATGCCTGATTGAACAAGGAGTGCCGCGATATTTTGAGGGGCGTGTGGACGGGGTCATCCTCACCGAGCGCTACGGCAGTGAGGGGTTCGGCTACGATCCCGTGTTCATGCCCGACCACTTTGCGGTGAGCTTTGCCGAGATGCCCCTAGAAGTGAAGAACCGAATCAGCCACCGAGGCCTTGCCGTGAAACAGCTGACCGGATATCTGAAAGAAAATTCTCAATCCTCAATTCTCAATTCTCAATTCTCAAAATGAGCTACACCCAGGTATACCCGTTGCAGATTTCGCAAAGCATGTCGATGAGCGGAGCATACGTGCTGGTGCTCGACGCACCCGAGAATGGCAAGCAGGTGCCCATCATCATCGGCGAAGCCGAGGCACAGGCCATCGTCATGGCCATAGAGCAGAAACAGGCACGCCGTCCGCTGACCCACAACCTGCTGAACAACATACTAGAGGAATACCTGTTGGTGTTGAAGCAGGTGACCATTGACCGCTTTGAAGAGGGCATTTTCTACTCAACACTATACATCAGCGACGGTTTTTCGGAAAAACGTATCGACAGCCGCACCAGCGACGCCATCGTGCTGGCTCTGCTCCAGCACTGCAATATCATGATAGAAAACCGTGTGCTGGAAGAGACCTCGATGGAGCCCGGCGCATTGGAGAACAACCTGCCCCAAAACCGCAGCAAGTCACAATCCGACACCCTGACGTTGGAGCAACTGGAGGAGCTGCTGCACGAGTGCGAGGAGAAGGAGGACTATGAGCAGGCGGCTGAGATTATGGAGAAAATCAACCGTATGAAGAATGAAGGACTTGAAAGCTAATATTTGAAAACGAAAGACATTATATCATGATACACAAAATAGACGAAACCGCACAATATCTGCAGTACCGCATGCTTGGCAGGGAGATGCCCAAAATAGCAATCATACTGGGCAGCGGTCTGGGACTGATGGCCGACCGTATTGAGAACCCCTTGACCATACCCTACAGCGAGATTCCTAACTTCAAACGCTCTACGGCTGTAGGTCACAAAGGCAACCTGATTATCGGCACGCTGGGCGGCAAGAGTGTCATGGCCATGCAGGGGCGTTTCCACTACTACGAGGGCTACACCATGCAGGAGGTCACTTTGCCTGTGCGCGTCATGGCACGCTTGGGGGTGAAAATCCTTTTTGTGAGCAATGCCGCCGGAGCTGTAAATCCCCATTTCCGTGTGGGAGACATGATGATTATCTCCGACCATATCAACTTGATGCCCAACCCTCTTGTAGGACCTAACCTGGACGAGTTCGGCGACCGCTTCCCCGACATGACGACGGTTTACAGCCGCCGCATACGCAAAATAGCGATTGACGAAGCCGACAAGATGGGCGAGCAGCTGCAGCAGGGAGTGTATGTAGCCGGCACCGGTCCGACTTACGAGACACCGGCGGAGTACCGCATGTACCACGCCATCGGCGGCGATGCAGCGGGCATGTCGAGTGTGCCTGAGGTCATCGTGGCACGCCACTGCGGCATGGAGATATTCGGCATGAGCATTATCACTAATCAATCCAATGACTTGAGCGACGACTGCCTGAACAGCGGTGAAGAGGTGGTGAGAGAGGCCAATAAGGCTGCAGAGAAGATGACCGCCCTGTTCTGCTCCATCATTGCCAATCTGTGACGCCATGATTCGAGCAGCGTTTTTTGATATTGATGGCACCCTGCTGAGTTTCAAGACCCACAGAGTGTCGGAGGGTACCATTCGCGCCTTTGATGCACTGCACCGCAACGGAGTGCACACATTCATCTCTTCGGGCCGCCCGATGGTGCTGATACCCGAAATGCCCGTTTCGTTTGACGGCTACGTCACCATGAACGGGGGTTATTGCTTTGTAGGCGACAAGGTGCTGCTGCGACGCCCCATACCGCAGCAGGAGACCGACCGCTGGCTGCAGTATGCCGACAAAGAAGGCATCTGCACCATGATTTTCACCGAACACGAGATGTATGTGAACACTCTGTCGGACCCCATTGCCAATGCCATTCGCAACCAACTGGAGTTTACCATGCCTCCCATGATGGAGACAAACCAAATGATGGGACGCGAAACATTTCAGATTATTGCTATCATGCCCGCTACGCGCGACGCTGAGGTGCTTGGGATGCTGCCGCACTGCCGGCTGCCGCGATGGCACCCAGGATTCAGCGACTTGGTGAATGCCGACAACAGCAAAGCCATAGGCATCGACTGCATACTGCATCACTACGGCATAGACCGCAACGAGTGTATCGGCTTCGGCGACGGAGGCAACGACATTGAAATGCTGGAATATTGCGGCATTGGGGTGGCGATGGGCAACGCGGACGACAGTGTCAAATCACACGCCGACTTTGTCACCACTTCCGTTGACGAAGAGGGCATTGAGCACGCCTTGACGGCGTTGAATATTATCTAGTCAATATCTTAGATATCACGAACTAAACGGACAGAGCAGCCTATCTGGCGCGACCACCCATTGACGATTGCCGATGTGGTAGAATCGGGGTTACTTTGGAATTTCATCCCAATACCAATCATTGAAGGATAGGCCGATGACGACCAGTACCAGCCTTGCTCATCGTCCCTATAAAATAGGTCTTCCCCAATTCTGCTGCCCACGGCCGGCAGGAACACGCAACTGTCGGGTATGATAGTATGTGTCCCGGCCTGCCGTTTATAATTGTCGGGATAAATAATCAGTCCGTAATGGCCGTTGATGCGTGCTGCCGACCAAGAGTAACCTTCACCGGCACGGCCATTGACCTTTCGTTCTTTGAGCAAATATTCCCACTCAGTGTCGGAAAGAGTACGCCACCCTTCGCCCAGGTTGGCAACCACGTCTGGATTTGTTCCCCATTCGACAAATTCACCCTCGTAGTCATCATACACTTTGCTGGAATTAATACCCCAGTTGGAGATGTCAGTACTCCAGCCAAAAAGGTCACAGGAATTTTCATTAAAGATGGGAAGGCAGTCGGTCTGATGTTCGGCGAACCGCCAAGTACCGTTGATATACTGCAAATTGCCTTGACTAAAACGAACCTGATGCGAATCGCTGACGGAGAAGACTGCCGACACGGGTGTGACAGGAATCAACGAGTCATTAGGAATCGGATGGATGTTTTCATTTTTTTGGCATCCTGCAACCAGCAGGAGAAGTGCCATGACGGGAAGAAAAGGTTTTTTCATGACAAATATGAATTAAATTATTGATCTCCGTATTTGGTAATGCGAAACACCCAGGCACCCTTTGTCTTGAGAAGGTCTTCGGGTGTCAGGTTGTTCAATCGGATATATAGGTTTCCGGCAAGGTAGTAGTGAACAATAAGTTTGTTGCATCCCAACAACTTGACTTGGGAAAGCAGACCAGGACGGGGCATGTTTTTCAAGACAAGGGTCTTACCGTCAAGGTGGGTGGCAATGGCATAGAGGTTACCGCCTTGCTTGGTGTAGAAAACCGTGCTGTCGCTTTCGCACATTTTGCGATACGGGCGTGACCCATAGATGGCCTCACCGTTCACACGCAGCCAGTCGCCGAGGTCACGCAGACGCTCCTGCTGAAGCATGGGGATGGTGCCATCGGCATCGGGCCCGACATTGAGAGTCATTCCGCCGCCTGCTGCCACGAGCTTGACAAAGTGACGGATAAGAGAGTCGCTTGTGAGGTAGTTTTCCAACGGTTCATTGCGGTTTAAGCCAAAGGAACGCCCGATACCGCGACATTCAGCCCATGGCCGGACTGTGTCGTCAATGGCTCCCTTGTACTCCGGAGTCTTGAACCCGTGCTGTGTGCCACTGCCCCAGCGGTCGTTGACAATGGCTTCGGGACCGACCGTGTTATAGTACCAAGAGATTAACTCTGTTGCCCTGAACTGGTCGGCACTGTTCTGCCACTCGCCGTCGGTAAAAATCAGGCTGGGTTTGTACTTGCCGACAAGTTCTTTGAACTGTGGCACCATGTAGTGATCCACATATTCGCCGATAGCACTGTCGGGGTCATGCATCCATATGTGCAGATTGTTGGTCCATTCCGTAAGGGAATAGTAAAAGCCCATCTTGAGACCGGCATTGCGCACCGACTCAGTGAGCATACCGACAATGTCCTTATGAGGGCCCGTCACAACGCTGTTCCAGTTGGGCTGGTAGCGGCTGCGCCACAGGCAATAGCCGTCATGATGCTTGGTGACCAGAATCACATATTTGGCACCCGACTGGGCAAACAACGAAGCCCATTGGTCAGGATTCCAGTGTTCGGCATGCCACGACTGGGCATAGAGGGTGTACAAATCGGTCGGCCGCGGCTTTTGCTTCACGGCATCACTGTTGCCCAAGCGGCCGCTCCACTGGTCACCCAACAGGTATCCCCAACGGCGGTTGAATTCCTCCATTTCCTTCACCCTGATGGTGTCGCCGGTCATCAATCCCCGATAGAACCATTCGGCATACCCGTCAGGTGCAGAATAGGACGGCACGGAATAAAGACCCCAATGGACAAAGATACCCAACTTGGCATCCTGAAACCATTGTGGATAGCCGCGCTGGTTGATAGACTCCCATGTAGGCTGTACCTCCTGAGCAACAGCACTGCTGCCTGTTGCCAGAGGAACAAACAGGAGAAAGAGAATATATTTAGTCTTGGACATAATATCAACGTTTTCAATACACAACAGCGTTATACGCCATTAATACTAAAATGCAAAGTTACGAAAAAAAAGTGTATTCCGATTTTTTTCGTAACTTTGCACTTTCAATTTCGGACTATGACAACTAATTTAGACAAGATTATCGTAGTGGGAGACAGGGTATTAATCAAACCCAACGACACCACCGACCGAACAAAAAGCGGCCTCTATCTTCCCTCCGGCTATCAAGACAAGGAGAAGATTCTGTCCGGCTATATTCTCAAGTGCGGACCAGGCTATCCCCTCCCCTCCCTTGACGAGGGCGAGGCATGGAACCAGCACAGCCAAGACGCCCACTACATGCCCCTTCAGGTACTGCCCGGCGACCTGGCTCTCTTTCTCCAGAAAAACGCCATTGAAATCAAATATAACAACGAAAAATATTTCATCGTACCACAGAATGCCATCCTGCTTGTGGAACGCGATGAATTTTAAGACATACTGATTTATGACAAGCAACGAAATACGCAGCCAATTCCTGCAATTCTTCGAAAGTAAAGGCCACCACATTGTCCCCAGTGCCCCGATGGTGGTAAAGAACGACCCAACCCTGATGTTCACCAATGCCGGCATGAACCAATTCAAGGATATCTTCCTCGGGAATGCCAATGCCCCTTACCCCCGTGTCAGCGACGCCCAGAAATGTCTGCGTGTCAGCGGCAAGCACAACGACCTCGAAGAGGTGGGACATGACACCTATCACCACACCATGTTCGAGATGCTCGGCAACTGGTCTTTTGGCGACTACTTCAAGAAAGAGGCAATCGCCTACGGCTGGGAATTCCTCACCGAAGTGATGCACATCGACAAGGCAAACCTTTACGTCACCGTCTTCGGCGGCGATGAAAAGGACGGCCTGGCCATGGATACCGAAGCCTACAACTTCTGGAAAGAACACATCGACGAAAGCCGTATCCTCAAAGGGTCTAAGAAAGACAATTTCTGGGAGATGGGCGAACAAGGTCCCTGCGGTCCCTGCAGCGAGATACACATCGACTTGCGCGACGAAGCCGAAAAGCAGCGCATTCCGGGTCGCGACCTCGTAAACAAAGACAATCCCCTCGTCATTGAAATCTGGAACCTCGTGTTCATGCAATACAACCGCCTTGCCAACGGCACACTCGAACCGCTAAAGGCCAAACATATCGACACAGGCATGGGATTCGAGCGCCTCTGCATGGTCATGCAGGGCAAGAAATCCAACTACGACACCGATGTCTTCCAACCCCTTATCCAGGAGATTGCCCACATGTCCGGCCGCGCCTACGGCCAGGACGAGAAGGCCGACATTGCCATGCGCGTCATCGCCGACCACTTGCGTGCCGTCAGCTTCAGCATCGCCGACGGGCAGCTGCCCAGCAATGCCAAAGCCGGATATGTCATCCGCCGCATCCTGCGCCGTGCTGTCCGCTACGGCTACACTTTCCTCGGTTTCAAAGAGCCTTTCATCAACAGGCTTGTCAACACCCTTGTCAGCCAAATGGGCGGACAATATTCCGAACTGGTCAGCCAGCAACAGCTTATCCAGCGCATCATCCTCGAAGAGGAGCAATCATTCCTCAAGACCCTCGCAGGCGGTATCAAACGCTTCGACGACTATATCGGCAGCCACACCGGCAATACCCAGACCATCGACGGGGCTTTTGCATTCGAGCTTTTCGACACCTACGGCTTCCCCATCGACCTCACACAGCTTATGGCCACTGAAAAAGGCTGGACAGTGGACATGGATGGATTCCAACAGGGTCTTGCCGAGCAGAAGAACCGTTCCCGTGCTGCAGCAGCTGTAGAGAACGACGACTGGGTCGAGCTCATTCCCGGCACCACCCAGGAATTCATCGGCTACGACAGCCTCAATGCCGAAGTGCGCATCACCCGCTACCGCCATGTAAAGGTGAAAGACAAAGAGTTCTACCAGCTCGTTTTTGACCGCACACCTTTCTACGGCGAAAGCGGTGGACAGGTGGGCGACCAAGGCACCCTCACCCACTCTTCCGGCGACATGATTCCCGTTATAAACACCAAGAACGAGAACAATCTC
>JAEEGI010006882.1_pt1 | contig 25601 bp, 19 predicted proteins | sample 8958751 | NCBI WGS metagenome assembly JAEEGI01 (sample SAMN16246545, study PRJNA631951) | gut metagenome | biome: gut microbiome; feature: rumen; material: KS-attached | host: Bos | place: Iran: Karaj | collected 2018-10
AAGGCAATACCGAGGGCTCCTTCAAGGAACCGTCGTAGTTGTCCACCATGTCCACGGTCTCTTTGTCCAGATCGAGCAGCAGGTCGCTGGCCATCTTGGACATCCTGGCCTCTGTGTAACGCATGGCCGCCGCGGAGTCACCGTCGACCGAACCGAAGTTACCCTGTCCGTCCACCAGGGGGTACCTGAGGGAGAACGGCTGGGCCAATCTGACCATCGCTTCGTATGCCGCGGAATCTCCGTGGGGATGGTACTTTCCCAGGACCTCTCCGACCACTGTAGCGGACTTCTTGTGGGGCCTGTTGTATGTTAGACTGAGCTGGTCCATGGCGTACAGGATCTTCCTGTGGACCGGTTTCAGTCCGTCGCGGACGTCCGGAAGGGCACGTCCGACTATGACGCTCATGGAGTAGTCGATGTAGGAGCGCTGCATCTCCTGCTCGACTGTCTGGTTGATTATCCTCTTGGTAGGCTGTTCCTCGTCCATGGTATCACACATCCAGGTTGATCACTTCGTGTGCATGCTCGATGATGAACTCCCTTCTGGGCTCCACATCGTCGCCCATCAGCACGGAGAACAGCTGGTCTGCGAGCATCCCGTCCTCGATGTACACCTTCTTCATCATCCTGTTGGCGGGGTCCATGGTGGTCTCCCACAGCTGCTGGGGGTTCATCTCTCCCAGACCCTTGTACCTCGATACGTTGCATCCCTGTCCGATCTCGGCGACGGCCTTGGCCATCTCCTCCTCGGTGTAGCAGTAGATCTGCTTCTTTCCCTTGTAGACCCTGTAGAGAGGGGGCATGGCGATGTACACGTGCCCGTTCTCGATCAGAGGCCTCATCTGCCTGTAGAACAAGGTCAGAAGGAGCGTACAGATGTGCGCTCCGTCCACATCGGCATCGGTCATGATGACGATGTTGTGATACCTGATCTTGGATACGTCGAACTCCTTTCCGATACCTCCGCCGATGGCGATGGCGAGGTTCTTGATCTCCTCGTGGTCGAGGAGCTTGTCGGGACGGGCCTTCTCGACGTTCAGGATCTTTCCCCTGATGGGCATGATGGCCTGGAACGCACGGTCCCTTCCCTGCTTGGCGGATCCTCCTGCGGAGTCTCCCTCGACGATGTACAGCTCGCAGAGCGACGGGTCCTTCTCGGAGCAGTCGGCGAGCTTTCCGGGGAGGCTGGTGGTCTCGAGCACACCCTTCCTGCGGGTGGCGTCCCTGGCCTTCCTGGCGGCCTCCCTTCCCTCGTAGGCCTGCACGGCCTTCTTGATGATCAGCTGGGCCGTGGCGGGGTTCTCGAGCATGTATTCGGCGAGCTTCTCGTTCATCAGGGCGCTCACAGCACCCTGTGCGACGCTGCTTCCCAGCTTGGCCTTGGTCTGACCCTCGAACTGGGGCTCGGACATCTTGATGCTGACGATGGCCGTCAGTCCCTCACGGATATCGGATCCCTCGAGGGTGAGGTCCTTCAGCAGGTTGTTCTGCTTGCCGTAGTCGTTGGCCGTCTTCGTGAGGGCGGTCCTGAATCCCGTGAGATGCGTTCCTCCCTCGGGGGTGTAGATGGTGTTGACGAACGAGTCGATCTCCTCGTTGTATCCGTCGGTCCACTGCATGGCGATGTCGATGCTTACGCCGTTCCTCTCACCGGAGATACGGATGGGTTGGGGGTGCAGAGGTGTCTTGGACCTGTTGAGGTACTGCACGAACTCGGAGACACCGCCTTCGTAGTGGAAGGTCTCCTTCTTGCCCGTGCGCTTGTCCTCGAATGTGATGGTGGCCTCGCTGTTGAGGAAGGCCTGGTTCCTGAACCTGTTCTGTAATGTGGAATAATCGAACTCCACCGTCTCGAACATCTCGTCGTCGGGCCAGAACTGGATAGTCGTTCCGTGCCTGTCCGATGGACCTATCTCCTCGACGGGTCCGTCGGGTATCCCTATCTGATAGGACTGTCTCCACCTCTTACCCATACGGTCAACGGTGGCGATGAGCTTCTTCGACAGTGCGTTCACGACGGATACTCCCACTCCGTGGAGTCCTCCGGAAACCTTGTAGGAGTTCTGGTTGAACTTTCCTCCTGCGTGGAGGTCGGTAAGACACATCTCGAGTCCAGACTTGCCCTCCTCCTGGTTGATCTCCGTGGGGATTCCCCTTCCGTCGTCCACTACGGTTATGGAACCGTCCTCGTTGATCGTGACCTCGACTTTGGTGGCGAATCCCGCCATGACCTCGTCGATACCGTTGTCAACGACCTCGTAGACGCAGTGGTGAAGTCCGCGCGTATCTGTGGACCCGATATACATTCCGGGTCTCTTCCTGACGGCCTCGAGTCCCTTCAACGCGACGATGCTGTCTGCGTTGTACTCCTCTTCGGCCTTCTGTATGTTCCCATCCATGGTCATACCTATCCGTAGCCTACTTACATATATAATATAACGCACGCGATGCGCGTGCGCGCATATGCGCAACAATAGCCACCAACTTTGATATACGACCGAATTAGATTCCTGGACGATCAAGATGGCCACCATAATGGAAGAAGCCCGCAGGGGCGTCACACCGCTAATCAAAGAGATAGCGAAGAAGGAGAAGGTAAGCGAGGAGTTCGTAAGGAACGGAATAGCCTCCGGAAGGATATGCGTGCCCTGCAACCCCATTCACGACCCGGTCCCCGGAGCGATAGGGGAGGGGATGTCGATAAAGATCAACGTGAACCTCGGGACATCCCGCGACATGGTGGACATCGAAGCGGAATCGCAGAAGCTCAAGGTGGCCCTCGAATACGGTGCGGATGCGGTCATGGACCTCAGTACCGGAGGGGACATAGACGCCATAAGAGCCAGATTGCTGAAGGAATGCCCAGTGATGATGGGTTCCGTGCCCATCTATGAGACTGGGGTTCTAGCGGCGAGGAAGAACGCCATCGTGGAGATGACCGAGGACGATATCTTCAACGGCATAGAGAAACACGCCAAGGACGGAATGGACTTCATGACCGTCCACTGCGGAATCACTAAGGAGACCGTGCAGTGGCTGAAGAAGAGCGACAGGATCACCGATGTCGTCTCAAGGGGCGGATCGTTCCTCACGGCATGGATCCTCCACAACGAGCAGGAGAATCCGCTCTACAAGAACTTCGACTATCTCTTGGAGATGGCGAGGAAATACGAGTTCACGCTGTCCCTCGGGGACGGCTTCAGGCCCGGATGCATAGACGACGCGAGCGACCAGGCACAGATATCGGAATTGATGACACTGGGTCATTTGGTGAAGAGAGCACGCGAGGCAGGGGTTCAGAGCATGGTCGAAGGACCCGGACACGTCCCCTTGGACCAGATCCCCATGAACATGAAGCTTGAGAAGCAGATGTGCGACAACGCCCCCTTCTACGTCCTCGGACCCTTGGTCACGGACATAGCCCCCGGATACGACCACATAGTCGGAGCGATAGGCGGTGCCGTAGCGGCACAGAACGGTGCGGACTTCCTCTGCTACGTCACACCCGCGGAGCACCTCTCCCTGCCCGATATCGATGATGTGAGGGAAGGGGTCATCGCGTCCAAGATCGCAGCGCACGTAGGAGACCTCTCCAGAGGCATCGGAAGGGAAAGGGACACACGCATGGCCCACGCCAGGAAGAAGCTCGACTGGGCAACGATGTTCGACACCTGCATCGACGAGGAGAAGGCCCGCAGGTACAGGAAGAGAGGCTGCACCGAGGAGAGCGAAGGATGCTCCATGTGCGGAGACGTCTGCGCCATCAAGATCGTCAACGTCTACATGAACGAGGACAAGCCCGACAAGAAGGACGATCCCAAGGAAGACTGCTGACCCCGTACCGTCGGAGGCATGGCATGGATAATCCGAAGCTCCTGTACGCAGTGATTGCCGTAGCAGCGATCGCCATAGTCTGCATCCTTTGCTTCAACGCATTCGCTGATGACAGGAAGGATCCGGCCATGGATTCTTCCGATTTCGTACTGCTGACGGATGCCGTCCCCGATGCCATCCTCGAGATACGTTACTATTCGACATACAACTTCGTAGGGGACAGGATCGACGGCTACGAGGAACCGACAGCATTCCTCACGAAAGAGGCCGCCAAGGCCCTCCGCGAGGTCAGCGATGAGCTGAAGGAGAAAGGATACCGCCTCAAGATCTACGACGCGTACCGCCCCCAGATGGCCGTGGACCATTTCGTTAGATGGGCCAAGGACGTGGATGACGTGAGAATGAAGGAGTACTTCTATCCGGAACTGGAGAAGGCGGATCTGTTCCCCCAGATGTACATCATGGAGAGGTCCGGACACACCAGGGGCAGTACTGTGGACCTCACGCTATTCGATATGAGAACAGAGAAAGAGGTCGATATGGGCGGTACCTTCGACTATTTCGGGGAGCTCAGCCATCCCGATTATCCGTACATCACCGAAGAACAGTTCGCCAACCGCATGCTGCTGAGGGAAGCCATGATTAATCACGGGTTCAAGCCCCTGGAGACAGAATGGTGGCATTTCACATTGGAAGATGAGCCCTTCCCAGACACCTATTTCAAGTTCCCCATAAACAGCGATTCGTTATGACAACCTGATTATACCCTGCAATAAAGGGAATACATGTAACGCAGGACTGATTTCAGTCCAATCTCCACTTTCGGGTATTTTCGGTGACCCCTTTCAGAGACTTATATACAAAAATCAAGGTAGTATGTCGGGAGATAAAGTAGATGTACAGATCGATCACCATGAGAGTGGAACCCAAAGCAGAACAAAGAAGGTTCCTGGATGAAAGCATCAAAGTACATCACTACGTATACAATGCCTTGATCACAGCTACTAAGTTATACTTTTCATATCATGGAAACCTGCCTTCCCATAATGAACTTAACAAAGTATGCACCCAAATCTGGCAAAACAATCATTGGATGCACGGCATCTATCAAAACACTATGAACCAGACAGCCAAACGTGTTCTTGATGCATTTAAGTCATGCAATCCAGAGATAAAGCAAATCTCCAGAAAAAGAAAGAACGGAAATGTCGCGGGTGCCCTCGTTCTAAGGTCTCCTAGATACAAGAAACTCAACCGTTCCAACACTTTCGGATACATTTCCAATAATACTTTCAAAGTGGTCAATTCAATCGATGACAAAGGAAAACATCGCAGATCACTATCCCTCGGAAAAATGAAAGGGCTCCTCAGATGCTACAACCAATCCACACCCATACCTGGAAAACCAAAGACAGCAATCATTACCAGAAGAAATCTCGGAACTCATTATGAATACTACACAACCATACAATTCGAATAGGAAAACATAACATGCAGACATTTTGCAGATGATTGTGAATCTGAATTAGAACTCGAAACCATGGTTTTCAACATGTATACATTTCCAAAACCTGTAGGAATCGATGTAGGAATCACAAATGTTGCAACCCTTTCAGACGGCACCGTGTACAACAACACACGTGAATACACAATGATGCTGAACGAGTTCCGCGAAAATCAGATGAAATTGTCCAACACGTTACCAAACACAAAGAATTACAATATGACGAAAAGTCGTCTGAACCATAAATACAAGAGAATAATCAATAAGAGGAAAGACTATCTGGAGAAGACATCTCTTGAGATAGTAAGGAAGCATACCAAAATTGTCATGGAAGACCTTTCAGTAAATAGATTGAGATCGATCTCCAAATCCCCTTCTATGACCATCTCTTACATTGACAGTTCTCTGGGTAGATTGAGACAAAGAATCTGCTGCAAAGCAATAGAAGCTGGCCGCCAGATAGTCTTAGTCAATCCGAGAAATACGTCACAAATGTGCTCAAGGTGTGGGGCAATTGTACATAAGGAACTGAGTGCTCGTATGCACAAATGCTCTCAATGCGGCTTAATAATGGACCGCGATCTGAACGCATCTATCAATATACTCCGCCTTGGGTTGACCGACAACCCCTCTCTCGCGTCAGAAGAGAAAATAGCCCCGTCATCTTGGCAGGGGCATGAGTATTCCAGTTTACTCATAGCAGTGTAACTGGTAAACTCAAGAAGGACAAGGAAAAAGCAATGAGTGCTAAAACAACAAATTTCACAGTGGCTGATAGAATAAAAGGAGAGCCGCTGAAGGGATTTGAACCCTCGACCTTCTGGTTACGAATCAGATGCTATACCACTAAGCCACAGCGGCGTCAAGACTAGTGATATTATTACTCTATAAATAGGACGCGGATGGACCGTTCAGACGTGCATCAGATGTATCTCATGCCGGGATCGGTGGGCATCGCGCTGCCATCCTGACCGTGGAACGTACCGACACATGTGCCGTCTGGATTCCACTGACCGATTATGCGCCCTCCGTCGACGTACAGGATACCGTTACCGTATGGACGGGTGTCATCGCATCCGCCCTCGTAGACCGGTCTTCCTTCGCGGCTTATCCTGATGTTCCCGACGAATCTGTCGTTCTCGACGATTCCTTCGTACAAGAACCCGTCACGTGCCGTGAACATGGTCGTAGGCCCTCCGCGGACGCCGTTGGTGTAATTGCCCCTGGTCCACGAGCCGTCGGCCCAGTAGTAGCATCCGGGACCGTTCCTCACTCCTCCTACATGGACGCCTTCGAAGCGGTCACCGTTAGGATAGAAGTACACCCCAGGACCCGTGAACAGTCCCCTCTCGTCGAGCATTCCCCTGTACACGCTGCCGTCCGGGTTCCTTATCTCCTGTCCCTGCGGCGGCATGCCGTTCTGTACCGGATAGTAATTGGCGGCCGGAAGGGACATCTGCTCCGCCTCCTCCTTCTCATGCCTGTTCTTCCTGAGAAGCCACATGTGACTGAAGGAGTTCGCATACTTCCTGAGGTCCACCTCGTGGCCCAGGATGAGCGCGTTATCGTAATTGGGCAGTTTGCTATCATACACCAATATCCTGAACCAATTTCCGTCCGCCGCATAAACGGACAGGTGATCCTGCATGATGACTATATCCTGCACCATTATCTGATAGTACGGGTTGGACATCGATTGCTTAGCGGTGAAGATCTCCATCCTCACGCCTTTGTCCCCTCTTTTGAATGCTATCTGCCTCTCGCCGTGTTTGTTGCTGTAAAGCCTCAGGCGCACCGGTTCCATGGAGCCTGAATCCAGCATCTGCCTGAGCTCTCCCGCTCCTGAGCTTAGGATGTACGCATCATCGACACTGGACATCCTCATCTCCATCCCTTCCAGACTGCGTACCGAGGCCTGAATGAAACTGTATGTCGATATGGACTTGTCCTGTGCTATTATGAGGATGCATGCGGACATGCATACGACCATCAGACTGACCCCGGTCTCCGAGATCAGAAGATCCATCGGCTGGTGGATGAAGAGGAATGCCTTGCATATCGCCAAGAGGACGAATATGAGTATGATGTTCCTGATCCCTGCGATGCTTATCTCCATCTTCAGCCAAAGGGCAAGGCCCATGACTATCAGCGGGATCCCTATGACGATCTGGACGAAACCGGGGCCCGGACTGATTATGCTGTGATCGTACAGGATGTCCGAGATCCCTCTTGCGAGCAGGTACAGGCCGAAGAACAAGGTCTGCACCGCCATGACATCGCTTACGCTGTCCTTCATCGCGCGCAGGCTGATGAGCGATCCCAATGCCATCACGATCATGGGGATGATCACATCGATGTCGCTGAGCTCTTCCGTGAAAGCGGCATCCATATACCACAGGACGACGGCGAAGATCGGCATCAGGAGTATGATCGTCAGAAGCTTCTTGCTCTTGTTGTTCATCAGGCCACCCTCCTGAACCTGTCCCTGTAGAACAGGGGGCCGTTCTCCTCTTCCATTCTCCTGATCCTGAACACACCGGTCTTCGGACCTTCGAAGCCTACGATCAGATGATCCTTGGTCACCGCAACATCCACTACGCGCATGGTGTTCGATCCGATGACGGAACCGTCCCGATGCTCCGAGAACGTCATGTACACAGGCCCGTCGGGTCCGTACCACCTGCGGAGGAATACTGTCCCGTACCTCATACCGTCATGGAACGGGAACACGTATTCGTAATGGACTGGCCCCTCCCTGAAACCGGTCATCTTGGATTCAGGCATAGTACCGTCGCAGAAATGCAGTATGAATGCGACCGACTCCGGGTCTATCGAGATGTCCGGACCGCTGACGTTGGTGAGCCTGAATCCGGCGAACGCACGGGCCATACGGGCGATGTCCGTCGAGTAGCGGACAGGGTGTGACGAGACGAGGATCAGATAAAGAATAATCATGGCCAATGTGACCGCATTGTCACCCTCGTCAAACAGGAAGTCGTTGAGGTTGTCCGACGTCAATACATATGTTATGAGATCAATGGTCAGCAGCGCCGCGAACATTCCCGAACCGACACACACCCAGAACACTCCTCTGGAATTGCTCAGGAGGTATCTGAATCCGGAATAGACCAAATTGCCGGCCATGATCGTGAGGGCGAGTCCCGAGATCTCGTCAACCATGCTGTTGCTGAATATCATCGGACAGTAGCTCAGGAACCTGGCGATTCCCAAGGCAATGGCGTACATCCCCACAGCGAAGAATATGCTGCGGTGCCTATCCAGGATGATCGCTAATCCCAAGGCCAACGGGAATATGTATACGATTACGCTGGCCAGCATATCGTTGCCGAATTCGAAATCCCAATACAGTCCGAGTGCGGCGTAGATCACCATCACGACACCCATCAGGATTGTGATGTTCGCCATAATTCCGTTGATGACGAACCTCATTCCGTTGCGGATGCCGTTATAGACCATGGGACAGTGACTCCTTTTTCGGTTTTATATGTGCGCTCACTCGTTGAACTTGAACAGATGAGGCCTCTTTATCCTCAGCACTATGAGGGTCACCACCAGCTCCGCGGATGCCACCGAGAAGAGGATCAGCATCAGCTTGGCCGTGAGCTCCATGACGGTCGGTCCAGGCACTATCCCTGACTGGTCTAGGTTGATGTTGAGCTTATCGAGGGACTTCTCATACTCGGTACCGTCTGACTTGATCAGGTCGAGGTATATCCTCACCAGATTGATCCCGATGTTCACACCTCTCTCGACGTCCACATCGAAGCTCCTTATCGTGAGCTCCACATCCCTGTATGTGTTGTACACCTGGACCGAATCCCTGCTCAGTACGAGCTCCGATGATGTGAACAGCAGCCTTCCGTCGACGACGAAGTCATCCGTCCTCAGAGCGTTGACGATGGCGAATATCCCCTGTTCCTTGGCGTCGTAACCCTCGATGTCCAGTGTACCATGGGTAACGGATATGCCCGAATCGTCGTTGACCAGCCTGAAGTCCATGTCGTAATGCACGACGGACAGGTCCCAAGGCATGTGGATATCGAGTGTGTATCCTATACCTTCATCGAATGTCAGGTCCAGTTCTCCCCTGAGCTCGGTGAGGGTGAGGACGAGTTCGGTGGTACCGACGGGATCCGTATGCTGGATGGTATCGTCCACCACTACCTTGTATCCGACCGAATTGGCCCTTGCCGCTACGGTCGTGGTATCGGTGTACTTCGAATACGAGACCAATACCGAGAGCGTCATGCTGGTCGGCGATGTTTCCGACATCGCGGTACCGGTGACCTGCAAACGGTTGGATTCGCTCGTCGATACGACATCGAATCCTGAATTGGAGACTTGGATCTCGGCAACGGTATCGTCAGTGAACTGTATCCCTTCCGTGAAGGCCTTGATGACCTGGTCCATGTTGCCCACTGTGTCGATGTAGACCATCGTCTCCTGGAGATTGTAATCGGTAACCGTGTGGCCCAGCTTCTCATCCTCCTTCTCGGTCTCGGTCTCGATGAATTCGAAACTGACGGTCAGAGTGTTATGCTTCCTGGCATCCTGCTCCAGAACGGCGGACATATCCTCTATCTTCAGGTCTATCTTCCCGTCCCCGTCGTAATCCGCGAAGAGGTAATGCACGTCGCCCTTGACGATACCGCTGTAATCCAGCAGTTCCTGGAGGGTTATCTCGCCCTCTACGCAGTATATCGAATACAGCTTCGCAAGGTCGAGATTCTCGGTCTGCAGATGGACCAGGGCCGCATCCAACTTGAACACTATGGCGTCCCCGGACTCCCTCGTGTACACGAGCATGGGCACCACGACATCCACCGTGAGCTTGTAATCGGTGGTGAGGCCCAGGGATTGGAAATTGCCCTCAGACGCCTTCAGCGTATTGACGACGTTGTTCTCGGTGAAACCGGCAACCAGGAACCATTCCGCTCCCTCTTCCGCATCGATGGTGACGTAAAGATGCTCCAAGTACCTGTCCACCTCTTTGATGTCGGAGACGTAGAACTCCCCTGAGACCGCTGTGATGTTGAGCTTCTTGATGATGTTGACGTCCTCGGTCTCCTTGATGTCGTGCTGCTTCAGGATGAACCATATGACCTTGAGGTCCGACTTCATGTAGAGGTCGGTATCGGTGAAGACGGCGGAATCCAGGATCTTGTCCCCTTCGGTCCTTTGGGTGGTGACTTGTCCTGCGGAGGCCTTGACCTCCACGAAGAAATCGCTGTCCATCTCCATGGTGATCAATCCCATGTCGTTGAAGTTCTTGGTCTCCTCGACACCGGACCTGGGGAAATCCTCCTTCACGGTCACGGATGTGAAATCCATAGTGATCTTGGGGTTGCCCTCTATCGGGATCTTCATATCCACGGCATGCCTGGACAGATCGGAATAGACGTGCATGGTCTCCACGAAATAGACTCCCTCGTCGTCAGATGATTTGCTGATGTAGGTGAGCTTGTTGAAATCTATCTGGTATTCGATCCCCTGCTTGGACAGCAGATGTGCGGCATACGGGTCCTGGACGATCGCCTGGAAGCTGCTCCAGCCGAAGTACATGTTATGGTCCTCCCCGTTCGGGGTGAACCTCATCTCGGAACCGTCCTTTATGGCGGGAATACCTCCCAGGACCACGGTACCGTCGAATGATACCTCGAGCTCGGCCCCCAGGACGGGCAGTACGGCACCGATGAGGACCAGTGCCGTCTTCTCTCCGAACACCATGCTGCCTCCGGAGCTGACGAAGGATGCCCTGTCGATAACGGTGACGCTGCTCTCGGCACCGAAATCCATTGTGTATTCGCCAAGGTCGATCACGGCGTCCTTGTGGACCACGATCACGGAACCGTCCTTGTATGTTATATCGTCGGTAAGGGTGACGTTCCCCTTGAGGTCTATGATGTCCTTGATGCCTTTGACATCAGCCGACGAATCGTCGGATAACTGGACCGCGGCGAATGCCACGGCCAGAAGTATGAATGTGAACAGGAAGGCCTTGCGGAAGCTCATATCGTCTTCCTCCTTCCTGCGAGTATGATCATGGGGATGGCGACGATGACGAAGACTATCGCTCCCCCTGTCAGCGTAAGCCCGACACCTTCGGCGAACGCCGAGGCTATCTTCTCCGAGAGCCCGGGGACCAGTCTGACGAAGTCCCCCAGAGGCGTCAGCAGAAGCGATGCCAACGAACTGTCGGCCGGGAGATCGAGATGAAGGATCTCGTTCCAATGCTCCATGGTCTCCGCCATGGCCTCCCTCATGTAGTAATCGGAGAACGCCTGATAGCAGTTGTAACCGGCCCAAAGCGCCACGGTACGGATCATGATGGCGAACGACATTATCGCACCGTTGTTGTCCTTGGTGGTCCTGTTCTGGATGGTGGCGTTGAGCATCGAGACCAGACATCCTATCGCCAGTCCGAGCACGAACAGATGCAATGCGAAGAATACCGATGGGTCGTCCTCCTTGACCAAGACCATGGAGATCAGAGCTATCGGGGTCAGGATGGCGCTCAGCAGGAACCACGGCAGATGTCCCGTCTTGTGGATCACCTTGGAGATCGTTATGGCCGTGATGGCGGCACCGCATACCAAGATAATGAAGAACGGCGCGGCCTCGCCCACGGTCATCCCGTAGGTGAAGAAAGCGATCTTGACCATGTATCCCACGGTGGCCATGTTTATCAGTCCTAGCAGGATGATGAACACCATGCAAGCGGTCGTCAGACGGCCGTTGTCGATCTTCCGATGGAAGACTGAGTGGGGATTGACTATCTCGACGAAGATGAACAGAACGGTCATCATGATCAGGAATACGATCCATTCCATCGCGACAGGGTTTTCCAGATCCCATTCGAGATAGAGCTTCTGAAGCAGGAATACCAGGACACCGGCCCAGACGGTTGCGATTATGGCTCCGGGGATATCCGCCTTCAGCTTGCTGGTCTCTCCGTTCTTGAGTATCTGCAATGCAGGATAGGTCATGACGGCCTGCGCCACGGCCAGGATCCAGAAAGCAGTCGGCCAACCGATGGTTTCAACAAAAGCCTTCCCTGCGAAAAGACCGAAGAGCATTCCGGCTCCGAATCCCAGGGACATGATACCGTTCGCGATGTAACGGTCCTGCTTGTCCGGCACGTCGAAGTAAATCTGGGCGATGCATGTGACGATGACCAGTCCGGCTCCGAATCCCTCAACGACACGCCCTATGAGGAACATGTTCATGTCCGTGCACATGGCGCAGAAACAGGTCGATAGGATGAAAAGCACGGCTCCCAGCGCATAGGGTATGCGCCTTCCGTACCTGTCGATGATGCAGGCGGCCAGGGCCATGGAAGCGCATTCTCCCGCAACGAACATCGGGAACGTCCAGGCATAACCCTTGGACGGGAATGAATCGAGGTCGAACATCAGATCGAACGATATGATCTGCGTCATCGCTGCGGGAACGCAGACAACGAAAGTACTGAAAGATAACAGGAACAATGCCGGCAGTTTCTTCTTGACCGCTTCATCCAAACCCATGTACGCGCGCGCCCCTAATATAACGAGGTTTAAACGGCTGTTGTATAAAACATCTTTTCGAGTCTGCTGATTTATATCTTTAACACCGTTTCTTCAATATGATCTGCTACTTCTCCGCAACAGGCAACAGCAAGTACGTTGCCCAGAGGATCTCATCGGCGATCGGAGAGGATTCCGTCTCGATAGAAGGCCTGGACCCTTCTACACTATCTGGAGAAAAGATCTTCGGTCTGGTCACCCCTGTGTACTATTGGACCCTGCCGAGGATAGTCTCGGGATTCCTGGAGCAGGTCAAACTGAACGATCCCGAATACGTTTTCCTGGTGATCACCTACGGGACCACCACCGGCGCCTGCCGCGCCAACGCTGCGAAGATCCTATCCAAGAACGGAGTGAAGATCGATGCTGCATTCGACATAAGGATGCCCGACACCTGGACGCCGATGTTCGACCTCAGCGACCCTCAGTTCGTGGCGGAATAGAACCATGACGCGGAAGCATACATCGACAGGGTCATCATGAGGGTGCAGGAGCATGCCAAAGGCAACTACATCGAGAAGGAGAAGCCGGGCATAACGAGCATGGTCTCGAACACCATGTTCGACAGGGACAGGCGCACGAAGAACTTCTTCCTTGATGAGGGGTGCACTGGGTGCGGCCTATGTGCCAGCAGATGTCCTGCGCAGGCCATCGAGATAAAGGACGGCAAGCCTGTTTGGGTGAAGGAACAGTGCGAACTGTGCCTGAGATGCCTGCACCACTGCCCCCAGTTCGCCATCCAATACGGTGACGGGAAGACTAGGGAGCACGGTCAGTACAGGAACCCTCACGTCAAAGTATGATCAGTTCTGGCGGTACTTCGGGAACATGTCCCTGAAGACGACCGCATCCTTCTCGATGAGAGGCGATTCGCATATGAAGTTGCATTCCTGCTTCGTATCCGCCAGAACGTTCGCCAGCAACTGAAGGTCGGGATCCTTGGCTTCCAGGGGCAGATGCGAGATCTCTCCCTTGTCGCCGTACTTTATGCAGCTGATGTGGAAATGTGCGATATCTCCCGCCAGAGGGAAGAACTGGTCGATGAGTCCTCTCATATCGTCCTCGGTCTTCAGATACCCGTGTCCCCTAGCGTGTACATGTGCAACATCTAGCACCGGATGGACACCGTCGACCTCGTCCATGACCTTCCCGATCTCGTCCAGGGTACCGAACTGACCGAGCTTTCCCATGGTCTCCACTCCGAGTGTAACATCTTTTATCCCTTCGTCGTCCAGAAGGTCCTTGCACTTCCTCAGCCCGTCTATGACGTTGGGCAGGGCGGTCTCTGGGGATTTGCCGTAAGCGGCAGCATGGATGACTATGATGTAGGCACCGAGGTTGTGTGCGGCACGTGCGGTACCCATCACCCAATCGATGCTCTTTTCGCGGGTCTCCATCGTATCCGAGTTGAAACTGATGAAATACGGCGCATGGCAGCTGAGCCTGATGTCGAGCTCCTTCGCCTTCGCTCCGACCTCCTGGGCCCTCTCGGGCTTGATGCGTGCTCCGCGGACGAACTCCACCTCCAGGGCGTTCAGGCCAAGGTTCTTAGTGTATTCCAACGAACCCTCGGGCGTCTTTCCTGCCGAGGGGTATCCTGCGGGACCGAATCTCATCATGACCCGCGTGATGGGGATGACCGAATAAATGATTATCTGGAAACGCATGCCCGACTTGATGAGGATCGATCTGGAAGTCTCTTTGGACCCTACCCTGGGATGCGGCCAGGCACACAGGTGGCATAAGCTGGACAACGGCGACTGGGAGGGAGTATGGAGGGACCAGGTCATCACCATGAGGCAGCTGTCGCCGGGATCCGTGGAGGTCAAAGGGACCGACGACCGCAAAGGAATCACAAGATACCTGGGCGGAGAGGACGATCTCGATGCGATCATATCGGAGATCTCCAAGCGCGACGAATACGTCGCAGGTCTCGCAAAAAGATGTCCCGGGATGCGCATCCTGCGCCAGGACCATTGGGAATGCCTCGCTACATATCTTCTGGCGACGAACGCCAACGTCGCACGCATCGGTCAGATGGTGGAATCCGTCTGCGATCATTTCGGGAAGGATCTCGGAAGGAGGCACGGCTTCCCCACGCCAAAACAGATCCTGGACAACTGCGGATGCATATCCGAATGCAGATTGGGATTCAGGGAACAGAGATTCATTACCCTCGCCGAAAGGGTGGAATCGGGCGATCTGGACGTGGAAGCGTTCTCGGAGATGGATTACGAGGAATGCGTCCAGAACCTTCAGGGTATCAACGGGGTCGGGCCGAAGGTCGCGGACTGCGTCGCATTGTTCGCATTCGAGCACATGGAGGCATTCCCGATAGATGCACGCATATCGAAGGTCATGGAGACCAGATACGGGGTGACCGGAAGCTACAAGACCGTATCGTCATACGGACGCGGACTGTTCGGAGAATACGCCGGATACGCGCAGGAGTTCCTCTATCACGCTGACTTCATAGAATGAATTCAGATCTTGGGCAGTACGCCGCGGCACATGCCTTCGCACTTGATCTCGTTTACACCGAACAGCTGCTGATAGATCTCATCGATGATTCCCATCTCACCGACGGTGCGGCAGACCCTGCACATCTCCATCTCGAAGGTGCTCTTACCCTCAGCGATGGCGCTTGCGGATTCCCTGATCTTTCCGATGAACTCAGGATATTTGATGGAATTCTCGATGATGGCGCTGTCTCCTCTCTTCTTCTTCAGGTATTGGGAGATCGCCGCATCGGTTACACCGAATTTCCTAGCCACTTCGGCCTGCGACATATGGTGGACGTTGACCAATTCATTGGCCACCTCCCTCCTAACAATCGGAAGAACGTACCAAACGATAATCTCGCAGGGAATCTTCATGGTGTCGAGCACAAAATCTCAGTATATAGACATTGGCAATAACACTGGTTAATTTAACCTGGCCAAAGTTTTTTTCACCCGTCTGACACTTGACTGGTCAGGCTCCTGTGTTCACTTTGGTGTAGAACTCGGATACATCCCAATCCTCGTCCTCTCTCTGACGCTGCGTGTCTAGCCTAGCACCCACCGACTGCGCGGCCTCCTTCATCATACGCTCGGCGCGCTCGTTCCCTTGGAACTCCTCGACCTTCGCGCCTGCGACGGTGATCTTGCCGATGAATGATCCTATGACCTTGTTGTTCGCGATGATGACGGACCTAGTCGTTCCCGTCTCCGTCTTGAACATATCGCGGAAGTACAGGTTGAGGTTGTCCTGCGAATTGATGATAAGGGATTCCCCTGCCCTGCGCATCATCTTACCGATATCCTCGGCCAGCATCCATCTGAGCGTGGGATCGTCCTTGACGAAGAATCCCTTCTTCACGAATCCGTCGTCCTCTAGCGCCCTCAGGACCTCTCTGGTGAACCCCATCCTGCTGGACAGGAACGTGGACATGTCCTCGGCGGAGAAGATTCCGAAGTCGCGGAAATGCATCTTGGCGACTTCTTTTGCGGCCTCGAGCTGATCCATACCGTTGTCGGGGACGAGGCTGTAGGTCGAATCCGCTCCCTGGTAGATCACGGAGTTCTTGCTGAACTCGGAGAACAACTCGTTGGTCCTCTCGAGGGACAGCGGGGACTCCTCCACTATCTTCTTCTTGGACACGGGCTGCATCTTGGCGATGAGCTTCATCATGAGTTTCGCGTCATCATCTGGCTCATATGCCTTCATAGCCTTGAATATGGCCCCGTGCTCCGCATTGGTGTATCCCTGGTATCCGGGGACCAATGTCATCTTCATGAGGTTGCCCTTCTCGATCTGCTTCTTCATGGTGGTCTTCTCGGCCACACGGGTCATGACCTCCTGGTCGCCCCTGATGTATCCGCGGACCTCCACACACTCGTCCACGGTCCTGTACTTGTTGGCCTTGGACACCCTCTGCTTGGTGAAGACGTATGTGATCATCTGCTCCTCGGTCATCGTCCAGGGATCGAAGCGTCCCTTCGCGTAGAAGCCGTTCACGAGCACGTATCCGTGGTCCTCCATCACCTTGCTGACGTCGTCCTCCAGCTTCTCGGTGTCGGTGCCCATGACCTCCCTTATGCGGACGATCTCGATGTTCTTCTGCTTGTAGAATCCCATCATTCCGTCCACGGCATCGAGGACCTCAGGAAGCATCGCGGGGTCGTCCAGGTCCATGGAGCGGATCTCGATCACACCGGACATCTCCCAGATCTCCAGCGCTCCGACTATGTTGTTGCCCTTGACCAGCGGGAAGATCCATCTGTCGCCGTAACGCGCGGAGATCTCGGCCCATTTGGAACCGAGGTCGGGGTCGAACAGGGAAAGCAGCCTGATGGGGTACTCCTGCTCCTCCACGTGCTCCAATGCGGGGATCTCGTCCTCCATGATATACATGGGGCTCTGGCCCTCACCTACGCTCACGACCTTCGCGCCTATGTCCGCGGCGCATTCCTCTATGACGTCAAGCGGAACGCCGACTATGTAACGCAGAGCGGAGGCGGGAATCGGCCCGTACGCCCTGATGGCCTTCGCGATGAGGTCCTTGGCGGGATCGCCCTCAACATCGCCTGGATAGAATACGGCGTAGGTGTTCTCGGTACCCCAGTCCTCCTTCTCGCTGAAGGCGCGGATGATACGCAGGGAACGGTCGAGGCGCATGACGGTGTCGCGGATGACATCCTTCTCTTTGCCGGTCTCCGCCACCAGCTGCCTCAGCGTGGCGGTGCCCATGCGGTCGATCACGTCCAGCAGCTCCTCGTCGCCGGGGGATGTCTCGTCGGTCCTGATGGCGGCGTACCTGTCTGCATCGTCGCTCATCACGAACCTGACCTTTCCTCTGACGAACCTTCCCAGCTGTATGTCGCCGTTCTTCCTCATCTCGTACCATTCGCTGAGGTCGAACCCGTCCACCCTGTTGTAGACGTCCAGCTCGTTGCCCGCGGAGCCGTGGAAGTCGAAGAACTCCTTGATTGTCTTGAAATGCTGGCCCTTGGTCAGCCTGTAGCGCTCCACAGCCTCGTAGCTGTAGATGTTGTCATGACCGGCCTTAAGTCTCATATGGTCGATCTTGAGCATGTACTGGTCGTTCTCGGATACCAGGAACCTGCCCTTCACGACATCGTCGTTGGCAACAAGGGATTCCAGCGATGCCTTGGCCTGTTCTTCTGTAATTGATAATGAGAATGCCACTTCTTGGACTGTCGCGGGTGCGAAGCAGTCCAGGTACCTCATGACTATGCGGTCGGTGGCGTCGTTCCTGTCGATCTCGGGATACTCCACGCGTCCGAACAGCCATTTCCCTCCGGAGAGGTCTGACCTGGTGATCAGATACATGGATTCCAGCTTCCTGAGGGACCTGACGGTCATATCCTCGCTGATCTCCAGCTTCTCCACGATCTCGCTCATCGGGGTGTCCATGTCTATGGCGCCGTAGACGTCCTTGTCGGTCTCGTTGAGCTCGCGCTCCTTCCTGGTAGCGGCGGCATAGAACGGAAGCTCGTCGGCCACCATGATGTGGGGGTCGTCCAGGAACACCGTGCCTATCTCGCCGGAATGCATAAGTTCGCGCACCCAGCCGTCGACGGTCTTCCTGTCCTCGTCAGTGTAGGAGTAGATGTTCCTCCCCCTCTCACGAAGGGCCTGCAGGGGGCCCGTCTCCATGAGGAGCTTCGGTATGTCGTCCCTGCATGTGATACGCGTGGGCTTCTGAGCATAATACGGTACGATCTGGTCCTCGTCGAACTCGAACTCGCTGACGCTGTCACCGAGGGCACGGTACAGGACCTTCCTGTGGAGCTCCCTGAGCAGTGCGGAACGGTCCTCCATCAGCACGATGTCCGAGAATCCCGACAGGATGGCTGAATGTGCGAACGGGGAGGGCGTACCGGAGAAGCGGATGATGTTGAGCTGCATATCCCCGGAATCCAGCAGATTGAGGACGTACTTGGCGTTCTTGATGTCCATGTCGTCCTCCATGACCTCCCTGTAGGTCTCCTCGATGACAGGGACGCCTTCCATGCCTCCCAGCGCCTCCAGGAGATAGGTGGAACGAATCTGCTGCCTGTTGACGGATATGGGACGGCCCATGTAGTTCCTTAGGATCATGAAACTCCTGGCGGCGGTGTGCCTGAACCTGAGCTTGAAGATCTCCGAATCCTTCAGGGACTTCCTGAGGACGGTCTCCAGCTCGTTGGCCTTGATCAATCCCGGAAGCTTGTCCAGATCGAAAGTCCTAGGGCATCCCAGCATGAAGCTGTCATCTGATATCGTAACGGAAACGTTGGCCCCCAGCATCCCTGTGAGCCTGTGGGCGTACGCACGGGACAGCGCATCGTTGACCCTGCGTCCGAACGGGAAGTGGAACACGAGCTTCTGGTTGCCCGAGGGGTCGATGTACTCCTCGACTGCGAGCTTCCTGTCGTCGGGTATGAAGCCTGCGACGGCGTCCTGTTCCTTGAAATATGAATATACGCTCCTTGCGGAACCCTCGTCCACATCGAACTCCTCCGATATGGCCTTGATCGCCTCCCTCTCGTCCTGGAGGATCCTCTGCGACATCTCCCTCCTGAAGATGGCGACGTCCATGGACAGGTCGAACGACCTGGGGAGCATCTCTCCCGCCCATGAGGGAACGGTGGGCTTCCTTCCGTTGGCCTCCTTCACATAGGCGGTCATACCCTTGGAGCGGACGAACTCGAAGGACCTCCCTCCCAGGACGAAGACGTCCCTGGGCGACAGCCTCTCGACGAACTTCTCGGACAGTTCCCCGGCGACGGTTCCGTGGTTGTTGATGACACGGTAGTTGGCCTCCTCCGGGATCGTTCCGAGGTTCATGAAGTAGATCATACGGGAACCCTTCTTCTTACCGAACAGGTTCTCCTCCTCGTCATACCATATCTTGGAATACACTCCCTCGAAGTCGTCCTTGCTCCCCAGGTACCTGATGACCTGCATGAAGCTCTCCTTCGGGAGGTTGCGGTAGCAATAGGAACCTTTGATGAGGTCGTATGCCTCATCGATGTCCCATCTGTTGTCCAGACTCATACCGACGACGGTCTGTGAGAGGACGTCGAGACAGTTCTCGGGTATCCCCACGCGGTCGATGTCGCCCCTGTGCGCCGCACGGCACATCACTGCGCATTCGACGAGGTCGTCGGGATCGAACACCAGCAGCCTTCCCTTGGCCACCTTTCCGAAGCTGTGACCGCTCCTTCCGATCCTCTGGAGTCCCTTGGCGACCGACTTGGGGGATCCGATCTGACAGACGAGGTCGACGGAACCGATATCGATTCCCAATTCAAGGGATGTGGACGAGACCACGCACTTGATCTCCCCGTGCTTCAGACGCTCCTCCACGTCCAATCTGATATCCTTTCCCAAGGAGCTGTGGTGGACCTCGATGTTCTCCAGTCCGCGCTCCTTCAGCTTGTATACGACGCTCTCGGCTCCCGACCTCGTGTTGGTGAACACCAGTGTTGTGTCGTGGGCGTCTATGAGCTCCTTGAGCGTGTCGTACATCATCGAGTTGACGATGTCCGATGACAGTGCGGTGAGGTCCCTCGTCGGACAGATGACCTGAAGGTCCAGTGTCTTCTTTGAACCCGATTCGATCAATGCTACGTCCCTCGGGGTGCCGTCCGGATTGCATCCCACGAGATACGCCGCGATCTCCTCTATGGGCGCCAGGGTCGCGGACAATCCTATGCGGACGAAATCGTTCTCGCAGTGGTTCCTGAGACGCTCCAATGTCAGCGAGAGGAACGCTCCCCTCTTGGAATCGCATATGTCATGGATCTCGTCCAGGATCACCCATTCGACCTTCTTGAACGCATCCTTGAACTTAGGAGCGGCGAGGATCAGGGCGAGACTCTCCGGTGTCGTGATGAGGATGTGCGGCGGATGGCGGACCATCTTCTGCCTCTCCGCCTGCGAAGTGTCCCCGGACCTCACGGCCACGGTGATGTTCGGGATGTTCATACCGTGCCTCTCGGCGACCTCCCTCATCTCGGCCAGAGGTGTGTTCAGGTTGCGGTTGACATCGTTGCCGAGGGCCTTCAGCGGGGATACGTAGATACAGTAGACGCGCTCCTCCAGCGTACCCTCCCTGGCGTAGCGGGTCAGCTCGTTGATGATGCTGGTGAATGCAGTCAGGGTCTTTCCGGACCCTGTGGGAGAAGACACGAGGACGTTGCGCCTCTGATGGATGACAGGTATAGCTTTCGCTTGAGGTATGGTGAGGTCGTCGTACTTCTCATTGAACCATGTGGAGATCAGAGGCTCCATCATGTTCATGACCTCGTCTTTTGAATATGTCCTGTCTACTCTGTCAACCATAGGAAATAATCGTTTAACCCAATACGAACTAGAATAAAAACTTTTATTAGTCAACCCTAAAAAACTGTGACTTAGAACCTTAAGCCAGCATCTTTTTTGATAACATCACCGTTTTAGTTTTTGACCGTTTTTTCCACGGTTTTCGGAAAAGAGAAGGTGCACCTCACTGTCGACATCTGACGGATTCCGCGATACGAGCCACATAAATATTAACAAAATGCTTCGGAACCTCATGAATACGAAGGTGTGCGGCATCACATTGGCACTGCTTGCAGCGGTGGCGATGGTCTTTTCGTTCGCAGCTGCCGCCTCCTTCGATGCCGAAGAGGGCGACGAGGACGATCCTCAGCCGATAGATTACCTGGTAGGATACGTCTTCAACATCCCTCCGCAGATGGAACGCGAACCCATCGCCGGAGTCCAGGTCACCGTCTGGTATTCCATGAGTCAGCCCTACGCACACACATTCACCAAGGATGACGGATACTTCGAGATCAGATACGACCCCTCAATCCAATACATCTCGTTCAACATCGATGATTTCACGGTGAAGGGATGGAGCTCGGAACTGAATAAGGCCGGGGATTCAGACCTCTACAGACTGGAGCTCATCGACGACCATACCGTGGACGGCCGCCATCGCCTCTACGACGATTCAGGATACACCGCACTTGTCTCCCGTACCATCGGAACGATGTTCGGAACGGTCAGCAGTCAGATCGGCGGAAGCACGGTATTTATCGAGGATGCGACGGTCACGCTGGAATCGTCCACATCCATCCTGACCACCAAGACGGACGAGTTCGGTTACTATTCGATCAGCTGCCCCAGCGGTACCTCTTACAAAATGACGGTCACTGCACCTGGATTCGTGACCTGGACGGAAGAAGGCATCGAACCCTCTAAGGAGTCGATGAATATCTCCATCGAGGAGAAAAGCCACATCCTCATCTTCGGACTCGATCTGGCGCACACTCTGGAGCTCTTCGGACTCCTCATACTTCTGGTAGTCGCGATCCTTGCGGTCTACCTGATCAGAAAGCCCACAAAGGTTGAGGGGCTGGCCGTCATCAACGACCTTCCTGTGGTCACCATCGAGGAAGAGCGCGAAGAAGAGAAGGACGATTAAGGCCTTACCAGATTCTTGTTGACCTGATCGTAGAGACTGTTGCCGTTCGCATCTATGGCGACCACCAACGGTCCGAGCTTCTCGGTGTCGAACCTCCACATGGCCTCCGCCATTCCCAGGTCAAGCCAGTCCACTCCGGTGCACTTGCGCAGACCCTCTGCGAGGCTGACCGCCGCGCCTCCGGTCGCTGCGAGATAGACGCATCCGACCTCCTTCATGGCGTCGATGGTCTCCTTGGACATGCCTCCCTTGCCGATGACCGCACGGATATGGAACCTTCTGATGAAATCGGGCTCGAGCTTGTTCATCCTGGCGGATGTTGTTGGTCCTGCCGCGACGACCGCCCAGGAACCGTCTTCCCTCTGCCTCATGATAGGGCCGCAGTGATACAGGACGGAACCGTCCAGATCTTTAGGCACCTCTTTGCCTTGCATATCGTACTCGAGTGCCCTGATATGCAGCTCGTCGCGCCCTGTGATGACGGGGCCGTTGAGATAACAGGTGTCCCCGACCTTCAGGGACCTGACGGCATCCTCCGAGAGAGGGGCTGTGAGTCCGATCAGAACTTCACCCCCTGCGAGTACTCCACACCGTTGTCGGTGATCTTGGCGGATGCGCGGCGGGTTGCCCAGCATCCGATGTTGACCGCGACCGGCAGGCTTGCCGTGTGGCATGCGCACTTCTTGATCCTCACTCCGAGGGATGTGGTGGAACCTCCGAGGCCCATGGGGCCCAGACCGGAGCCGTTCAACGCTATGAAGATGTCCTCCTCCAGCTTCCTGAGCTCGGGATCGGGGTTCTCCTCGTCTATCGGTATGAGCAGGGCCTCCTTCGCCATGGAAACGCAGACGTCAGATGTCCCTCCTATGCCCACGCCCACCACTGTGGGCGGACAGGGACGCCCTCCGGCGTCGAGGACGGAGTTTATGATGAACTTCTTGATCCCCTCGACACCGTCGGCGGGATTGAGCATGGCCAGACGGGTCATGTTCTCCGAGCCTGCCCCCTTGGGGAGCACGGTGATCTCTGTGAAATCGTCGTCGGTCGGGATGTAATGGATGATCGGCATGCCGGGACCGAGGTTGAGACCGCAGTTCTCGCGGGTGATCGGGTCGACCGTATTGGGCCTTAGGGGGATATCCTTCGTGGCCCTCTCAACTGCCTTCGCGATATCGTTTGCGATGGAAGAATCGAACCTTCCCTTGACGTAGAACACTGGGATACCGGTATCCTGGCACATCGGGATTCCGGCGTGCTCGGCCTTCTTCACGTTATCCATGATCGCACCGAGTTGGGTGTACGCGATCTGATTCTGCTCCCATCCGGAGGCGGCCTCCATGGCCCATCCGATGTCCTCGGGAAGCTTGGTGTTCGCCAGACGGAGGAGGTTGTAAACGACGTCCTCTACGGGCTCAGGCAGTTTTATCATGATACACTGCACAATTCTGCCTGTATTTTATCTGTCGCCCATTTGATTCAAAAGCTCAGAGCTCATTGAGAGAATCGTGGATGGTCACGGTGTTCATACCCGTCTTGCCATCCTTCGTCAGCTCTGCATCCACGTTGAAGACAATGCGCATATTCTCCGGCGTGAGCACCTCCTCGGGCGTTCCCACGGCGAAGATCTTGTGGTCATGTATCATGACGATCCTATCGCAATACCTGGAGACCAACGGAAGGTCGTGGGATACGATGACGACTGTCAACCCCGTCTCCTTGGATAGCTTGTGGACCATCTTCAGCGCATCTATCTGCATACTGATGTCCAGATGCAGGGTGGGCTCGTCCATGAGCAGGATCTTCGGAGTCTGGGCGATCGCCCTGGCGATGATGACCCTCTGCCTCTCGCCTCCGCTCATCGTGTTTATGCGCCTGTCCCTATACTTGCTCAGACCGGTCCTCTCGATGGCCTCTTCGATGATCCTCGAATCCTCGGATGACTCCCCGCCCATCATGGACTGGAAGGGCATCCTGCCCATTGCGACTATGTCCCTGACGGTGAACGCGAAATGGATCTCGTTGGTCTGCGGTACGGCCGCAATTTTGGTAGCGATATCCTTCTTGGTGAGGTCCTTCAGATCCTCCCCGTCCAGCATGACACATCCCGCTTCGGGCGATAGATTCTTGTTCAGATTCTTGAGGAGGGTGGTCTTACCGCATCCGTTAGGGCCCAGGATACCTATGACCTCCCCGTCGATAATGGGAAGGTCTATGCCGTCGAGGACCAGATAGTCCCCGTAGGTGTACTTCAGCGCCTTTACCTCGAAGCTCAATTCCAGCCCACCTCCCTGCGGCGTCTGATGAGGAGGTACACGAACACCGGCGCACCGATGAGCGCTGTGGTGACTCCGATAGGCAACGTACCGAACTGCGGAGCGATCACGTGCGAGATGTAATCGCAGATGAGTATGAAGCATGCTCCCCCTATGATGCTGAGCGGCATTATACGGCGGTTGTCCGGTCCCAATAATATTCTGATAATATGGGGGATGACAAGTCCGATGAAACCGATGGATCCCACGAACGATACGGCCGCGGCCACTGTCAACGTGGAGAGGATGAGGACGAACAGCCTTGTCTTCCTGACATCCACTCCCAGGTCCATGGCGTGCGCATCCCCTATCATCATCGCATTGAGGGGCTTGGCCTGAGTAATCAGCATGAACACGCAGACGGCGATGACCGGCAGCATGAACCCGATCTCGTTCCAATCCGCATTTCCGAGGTTTCCCATGGTCCAGAAGACTATCCCCTCCAATTTGTCCCCGGAAATGAACGTCAAGAACGACACCAGAGCTGACATCAGGGACGATACGGCCACTCCCGAGAGGATGAGCGTCTCTGTACGTACGCTCCCTCCGGCACGGGCCATAGAGTAGACCAAGGCCATGGTGAAGAAGCATGTGACGAATGCGAGTATCGGAGAGACCAGCATGGCTGGGATGAAGGGCACTGCGAACAGTATCCCCGCCGCGGCACCCAATGACGCTCCCGAGGATAGCCCCAGGATGTACGGCGATGCCAGCGGGTTCCTGAATACCGCCTGCATGGCCGAACCGGTCACTGCGAGACCGGCACCGACCAGTATGCCTGCGACCACGCGCGGGGCGTTCTGATCGCAGACGATGATCCTGGAGGCCCAGGTGCCCTTCCCCAGAAGGGCATCCCAGACCTCTTGGAAGGAATACGACACGTTGGCCGATACCCAAGATAG
>JAEEGI010006886.1_pt1 | contig 25591 bp, 21 predicted proteins | sample 8958751 | NCBI WGS metagenome assembly JAEEGI01 (sample SAMN16246545, study PRJNA631951) | gut metagenome | biome: gut microbiome; feature: rumen; material: KS-attached | host: Bos | place: Iran: Karaj | collected 2018-10
GCTGGGTATCGGCATGGAGGAACTTAAGGAATACTTCGCTCCGGGCAGGACCGTCTGCCTGATGGGATCCTCCGGGGCAGGCAAGTCCACCCTCATCAATGCCGTGGCGGGCCGGGAGATAATGGGTACCGGGGCCATCCGGGAGTCGGATTCCAAGGGCAGGCATACCACCACCCACCGCCAGCTGATACGGCTGGGGAACGGAGCTTTCGTCATAGACACTCCGGGCATGCGGGAGATAGGCATGGCCGGGACTGAAGATGGAATAGAGGATACCTTTGCCGACATAATCGAACTGGAAAACAGGTGCAGATTCAGAAACTGCCGTCATGAGACTGAGCCGGGCTGCGCCGTGAAGGCAGCCATTGCCAGCGGCGAGCTGTCCCGCAAAAGATACATGCTCTACAGGAGTCTGGGACAGGAAAACACCAATAATTACGCCAAAAAGAAAGAGATCTCCAGATCGATCAAAATGTACAAGAAGGGAAGGTGACCCTTCCCGATAAAAAAGCGGGCTCCGTGCCCGCTATTTTTTTATGAGACTTATGACTGCGATGAGTATCACGCCTATCAGTATTATGTTCAGCGCGACCGCGTTTATGGAAATGGCCAGCATGGTGCCGATGAAGGCGGTGACGCAGCCTGCCGTCACAGCCGAGACGGCCAGTTTTTTGTTGTAGCGCTTGCGACGAACCACATTGATGCCGCCGGTGACCACCGAGATAGGAACGCTCCCGAGAAGCAGGGTGAGGGTGGTGATGGGAGACATCCCAAGGAGCATGAGGGCGGTGGTGGTGAAGGGCTTCGCAGGGATACCCAGCATATTGGTGAAACCGAAGACCAGCGTAAGACCGCCCAGAAGCGCCAGCTTCCAGCCTGAAAGGGAGGTGGCAGTTCCCGGTGCGCCTGAACTCAGGATCATTCTCACGATCAGGGCCGCCATGGCCGCTGTCAGCAGGATGACCAGGGCCTTCCTGATGGCCTCGCCGTTCATCCTGCCCACTGCCAGGGAGCCCAGGAAACTGCCCAGGGCCAGGCATCCCATGAATACCAGAAGCGTGGCGGTATCCACAGTGGGGGCGTTTCTGAGGTAGAGGAAGGCGATGAAGGCGCCCGGCACGATGCCCGATGTGATCAGGCAGTCCGGGAGGGTCTCAGGATCGGCCAGCTTCAGCTTACGCACCACGATGGTGTTCATAACGAAGTCGGATATGCCGATGGTGCACAAAAAATACACTATGGCTTCCGCCGCCAGGGTGCCTTTGAAACTGCCTCTCTGTGCCGCAAAAGATCCGCGGTCAGACAGGGCGTCTCTTAAAATGTATATGGCATATATTATTCCGGCCGCAAGGAAAGCGGCTCCGATAAGGTGCTGTATAGACAACTATGTCTCCTTTTGTACGAGTTTTGCCGGGAAACAGGGAGATAAGTTCAGCTTATGGACTTTATGGCTGCCTCCACCGCTGCGGCCATCTGGTCCACGGTAAGCGAAGGCGGCTGTGGCTCCGGTCTTGCAGCTGCCTGTTCCGGGGTGAGGGGAAGGTGGATGAATCCCACCTGGATACCGGTGCCCCTGAAACGCTCCAGAAGAGTGTAGAACAGGTCATTGCACACGAAGGTCCCGGCAGAATATGAAACAGAAGCGGGGATTCCCGCGCTGCGTACGGCTTCCGCCATGTCAGATACCGGAAGCCCGGTGAAGATGCCGTCCGGTCCGTCCTGAACGATGACCTCATTCACAGGCTCCAGCCCGGCATTGTCCGGGATGCGGGCGTTCCTCAGGTTGATGCCGATCTTTTCGGGGGTCACGTCTTTGCGGCCGTCAGCCTGACCCAGGCACAGGATCACATCCGGCTGGAACTTAAGCGCGGCGTCTGTGACGGTCTTTCCGGCGAAGCCGAAGATGACGGGGACCACCATCTTGATGAGTCTGAAGTCGCCGATGGCGTCGGGCAGGGCGGTCAGGGTCAGAAGTGAGGAATTCACGTTCTCACCGCCGAAGGGTTCAAAGGCTGTGAGCAGCAGTTTTTTCATGTGACTGAGGTCCTTTCGGAAGTTGTTTTACAGAAGTATTTTACAGGCAGGAGGGCACTTTGACAAGCCCTCCGGAGCAGCCCAAAAACCTATTATTTCCTTGTATATACCGCCATTATTTGGTATAATAGACTGAAAAATTATGTGAAGGAGCCTGTCGACTCAGGCAGAGAGCTGATGATTAAAAGAGAGAAAACTGCAAAGCCTAAATCCTTACAACATTGGCAGATCATAGCCGGATTCCTGGTGGTGTACGATATTTTCGCCACCGCGGGGTCCTACTTTGCCGCGCTTCTTCTCAGGTTCGACCTGAGGATCAACGCCATACCGGGCACATATTTCAACGCATGGCTGAAGCTCATGCCTGTATACGTGCTCTTCTGCATCGTGATATTCATCCTGTTCAACCTCTACCGGAGCATCTGGCGGTTCGCCAGCTACGCCGAGCTTCTGAGGGTGACGGAAGCCAACCTGATAACCATGGTTTTCCACTTCGTTGCCATAACCATAGTCATCAGGCACATCTCGCCGTCATACACCAGGATGCCTTTCTCATACTACGTGATGGGTGCGGTGTTCCAGCTCATACTGGTGCTGGGAATACGTTTCGCCTACCGGTTCGTGGAACTTCTGACCAAGGCCAGCGAAGCCTCCAAGAAGAACGGCGACCGCATCATGATAATAGGTGCCGGCGAGAACGGAAGCGCTCTGATCAGGGACGTCAACAAGAGCAGAGAGTACAACGGCAAGGTCGTCTGCTTCATCGACGACAATCCCAACAAGTGGAACAGATACATTGAAGGAGTACCGGTGGTGGGCGACCGCAACGACATCCTTCTGAACGTCAAAAAATTCGACGTCAACAAGATATACCTGGCCATACCCAGCGCCACACGCCAGCAGAGGCGTGACATCCTGAACATCTGCAAGGAGACGGACTGCGAACTCAAGAACATTCCCGGAATGTACCAGTTCGTAAACGATGAGGTCACAGTCAATGACCTCAAGGACGTGGACATCGAGGACCTTCTTGGCCGCGACCCCGTAAGGATGAACATGGGCGAGGTCTTCGACGGCATCAGGAACAAGGTGGTACTTGTAACAGGCGGAGGCGGAAGCATCGGCTCCGAGCTCTGCAGACAGGTGGCAGCTCACGATCCGAAGCAGCTGATCATCTTCGACGTGTACGAGAATACCACCTATGAGATCCAGCTGGAGCTCAGGGAGAAATATCCCACCATGGATCTGGTGGTGCTCATCGGATCAGTCAGAGATTCCAGGAAGATGTACGAGGTGTTCAGCACCTATCATCCTGACATCGTATACCATGCTGCCGCGCACAAACACGTGCCCCTCATGGAGAACAGCCCCTGCGAGGCTATCAAGAACAACGTACTGGGCACCTATAACACCGCATATGCCGCCATGGCCTGCCGCTGTGAGAAGTTCATACTGATCTCCACGGACAAGGCCGTGAATCCCACCAACATCATGGGAGCCTCCAAGAGGATGTGCGAGATGGTCATCCAGTGCTTCGACGAGAAGATACGGAACGGCAGGCAGGAAGACCTGTTCAGGCTTCTGGACAGGCAGGGCTGGTACGGTTCTCTCTACGATGAAGAGGAGGCCGCCGACCTTAAGAACATCTGCACGGAGTTCGCCGCGGTGAGGTTCGGAAACGTCCTTGGAAGCCATGGCTCCGTGATCCCAATCTTCAAGAAACAGATAGAGCACGGCGGTCCCGTGACGGTGACCCACCCGGACATCATCAGATACTTTATGACCATTCCTGAAGCGGTCAGCCTGGTGATGCTGGCAGGCACCTACGCCACAGGCGGAGAGATCTTCGTGCTGGACATGGGAGACCCGGTGAAGATCGTGGATCTTGCCAACAACCTTATCAGACTTTCGGGTCTTAAACCCGGTGTGGATATCAAGATAGAATACACAGGACTCAGAGAGGGCGAGAAGCTCTACGAGGAGAAGCTCATGTCGGAGGAGGGTCTTTCCAAGACCGCCAGTGACAGGATCTTCATCGGAAAGCCGGTGGCCTTCGATAAGGACGAGTTCCTCAACAAACTCATGTCCCTTATGGACACAGCCTTTGCCAACGAGGAGAAAAAACTTCTCCTTCAGGTGGAGGACATAGTCACAACATACCACCCTGCAAGGAAGAATTAGCATGGAACAGAGAAAAATACCCTTCAGCCCGCCTGACATAACAGAGGCTGAGATAAACGAAGTGGTGGACGCCTTAAGATCAGGATGGATCACCACAGGCCCCAAGACCAAAGAACTGGAGCGCCAGGTGGCTCAGCGCTGCGGCACCGGAAAGGCCGCATGCCTGAACTCCAACACAGCATGCGCGGAGATGACCCTCCGCATCCTGGGCATCGGCCCCGGAGACGAGGTAATAGTACCGGCCTACACATATACGGCCAGCGCATCCGTTGCGGCCCACGTGGGAGCCACCATAGTTCCCGTCGACTGCGAGAAGGGCAAGTTCACCTGGGATCTCCGCAAACTGGAGGCCGCTATCAATGAACGCACCAAAGTGGTGGTGCCCGTGGATCTTTTCGGGATCCCCGCCGACGTGGATGCGGTACTGGAGATACTGGAATCCAAGAAACATCTTTTCACTCCCTCACAGAACAGACCAGAGGGACAGCCCATGGATCAGACCGGTTTTGGAGAGAAGCTTCAGACCCTAATCGGAAGACCGGTGATCATGGAGGATGCGGCCCATTCATTCGGCGCCGTGTTCCGCGGAAGACCTGTGGGTTCCTATGCGGACTTCACAAACTTCAGCTTCCACGCCGTGAAGAACCTGACCACGGCTGAGGGTGGAGCAGTGACCTGGAGAGACATCCCGGGTCTGGATGACGAGGAACTCTACCGTCTCTACATGCTCTATTCGCTGCACGGACAGAACAAGGATGCCCTTCAGAAGACACAGCTGGGCAGCTGGGAATACAATATCGCAGCTCCCTGGTTCAAGTGCAACATGACGGACGTTCACGCTGCCATCGGTCTGGCTCAGATGAGAAGGTATGATGACATCCTTCTCAGGAGAAGACACATGATCGAGAAGTACGATGAAGCGTTCAGCGTTCTTCCGTTGGAACTTCAGAAGCACTATACCGATGAATATCAGTCCTCCGGCCACCTGTATCCCATCAGGCTCACAGGAAAGACCAGAGAGGAAGCCAGCGCCCTCATAACGAAGCTGGCGGAGAGGGGAGTGGCGGCCAACGTGCACTACAAGCCCATACCCCTGCACACAGGATATCAGGAGATGGGAGTGGATCCCGCCGACTACCCCAATGCCACAGAACAGTATTCCAACATGGTCACGCTTCCGCTTCACACCGTGATGACCGATGATGACCAGGATTACGTGATAGAGAGCGTTTTGGCATCTTACCGGGAACTTTTCCCGGAGGAACAGTAAGAAGCCTGAGAAGAACTTTTCGACAGAGGGAACGTAATTGAGACGAGAACTTAACTCGAGAAAATGGTACCGTCTTCCGAAGTGGGAGGATCTTCCGGATTCCATGAGGACGGATGCGGTCAGGCCGTATTATGACGTGCTCGCAAAACACCGGGGAAGCCTGGTGGTCAAACGTGCCTTCGACATCGTGGCCGGCTGCGTCACTTTTGTGGTGCTCGCGATCCCCATGGGTGTCATCGCAGTGATGATCAAGGCCGACTCGGAGGGACCGGTGTTCTACCGGCAGGAGCGGGTCACGGCTTACGGCGGGAAATTCCGGATCCACAAGTTCCGCACCATGGTAAACAATGCGGACAGACTGGGGTCCGCCGTCACCGTCAGCGGAGACAGCAGGATCACCAGGGTGGGCGCCAGGCTGAGAGACCACAGACTGGATGAATTCCCACAGGTGCTGGATGTCCTGACCGGAGACATGTCCTTCGTGGGAACGAGACCGGAAGCGGTGAAATATGTGGAGCGCTACACCCCTGAGATGATGGCAACGCTGCTCCTTCCCGCAGGCATAACGTCGGAAGCCTCAGTTGAATTCAAGGACGAGGCCGAGCTTCTGGAAAGCGCCGAAAACGCCGACGAGACCTACTTGAGAGACATACTTCCCAGGAAGATGGACATAAATCTGAGAACGGTCAGGGAATTCAGTCTCGGAAGAGAATTCAGGACCCTTCTGGGCACCGTATTCGAAGTATTTTTGAGGAAATGATGGATACGAACTTCAAGAGAGCATGGATAATATCTGACTGCGAGCCGCTTCCCACGGATGATGATCCCAGGCTGATGAGGGCGGGACTTCTGACGGAGTACCTGTCAAAGAAGGGCTGGAAAGTGACCTGGTTCGCCCCGGGATTCGACCACGGCAAGAAGACCGACCGCTTCGGATCCACTCAGGAGATAGAAATCAACGACAACGAGAAGCTGGTGGCTCTCTATTCCCCGGTGACCTATTCCAGGAACACCTCACCCAAGAGAGTGCTCTTCTACAGGAAACTTGCAGGTGAGCTCCGCAAAAGCTTCAAGAAGGAGAGTCTTCCTTACGTGATATTTTGCTCCTGGCCCACCCAGACCTTCGCTAAGGAGGCCCTGGATTACGGCAAAAAGACCGGAGTCCCGGTGGTGCTGGACGTGAGGGACCTTTGGCCGGACATCTTCACCAGAGTTTTCCCGGAGAGCATGCAGGGCCTTGCAAAGGTGGCTCTCATGCCTTCCATAAACGGAGCAAAAAAACTTTTCAGACAGGCCGACGCCATCACCGGCGTTACTCCGGGCTCGCTGAGATGGGGGCTTGAGAAGGCCGGAAGGCCGGGCGGTCCCATGGACAGGGTGGTCTACATAGGCTACGAGAACAGCGAGATCCCGGAGGAGGAACTGGCACCTGCCGTGGGAGCATGGAGGTCCATGGGGATCACAGAAGACACCTTCAACTTCACGTATTTCGGTACATTCAGCATGAGCACCCTGGATCTGGAAACTGTGATCAGGGCATTCAGAGATATAGCTTCCGAGAGACCTGACGTGCGGCTGCTTCTTATCGGAGCAGGGGACGCAGAGCAGAAGTTCAGAGAAGCTGCGGGAGACTGCGACAAGATCGTCTTCCCCGGCTGGTGCTCCAATGTGCAGATCCAGTCGGCTCTCAGACTCAGCAACGTAGGGCTGTATCCCTTCAGGAATCTGGAGGATTTCAGGGACGCCTTCGGAAACAAGATAATCGGTTACATGGCAGCGGGACTTCCGGTGATGTCCTCACTGGAAGGATTCTCAAAGGCCTACATGGAACAGTACGGGACGGGACGCACCTACCGTGAGGGAGATGTGTCTTCCGCAAAGGAAGTCATGCTGAACTTCCTGGCCGATGAAGAGGAGAACCGCGCCATGGGCGGAAGAGGCCTTGAGCGGTTCAGAGAAGACTTCGACATGCCGGTGGTGAACCGTAAGCTGGAGGAACTCTTTACGGAACTTATAGAGGGAATTTTATGAGAAAAGTAGTAAGCGTAGTGGGAGCCAGACCCCAGTTCATCAAACTGTCTGCGGTCTCTCCTGAACTGAGAAAAGAATACAAAGAGGTGATCGTCCATACCGGACAGCACTTCGACTACAACATGAGCGAGCAGTTCTTCGAGGAACTGGAGATACCTCATCCGGACTACAATCTGGGCATATCCGGCGGTTCACATGCCGTCATGACCGGAACCATGATGATGGAGATCGAAAAGGTCCTGATCGAGGAAAGACCTGACTGGCTCATGATATACGGGGATACAAACTCCACTCTGGCGGCAGCCATAGCCGGAGCCAAGCTGCACATCCCCATCTGCCACGTTGAGGCAGGAACCAGGACCCATTCCATGACCAACCCCGAGGAGATCAACAGGGTCTGTGCGGATCACGTATCATCGCTGCTTCTGGCGGTGACCGATGAGGACTACGCCAATCTGGAACTGGAGAATCTGGGCAGCAGGGCGGTGCTGGTGGGAAACACCATGTACGACGCTTTCGTGAAGAACAGCATGAAGAAGTCTCCTTCGGATTTCACTCTGACTAAGCTGGACGGTTCCGGAGAGGTCAGCGTTCCCGGCGAGTACTATTACATGACCTGCCACAGAGAGGAAAACACCAACGACGATGAGTCGCTGAACGGCATACTGAGGGCCATGAACAGTCTGGATGCTCCCACCATCTATCCGGTGCATCCCAGGAACAAGAAGAGAGCCCTGAGACTGAACAGTCAGTACGGATACGAGAACGTGATACTCTGCGAGCCCGTGGGCTATCTGGAGAGCGCCTGCCTGGTAAGGAACGCAAAAAAGATCGTCACCGATTCCGGCGGCCTTCAGACAGAAGCCTTTTTCGCCGAGAAGAAGTGCGTGACAGTGCTGGACTTCGTGGTCTGGCCCGCCACCATGGTGTCCAACAGAAACGAGCTGGCGAGACCTGACGAGAAGGACATTCTGGAGAAGCTGTCCCACGTGCAGACCATAGATCCGGAATACAAGCCCTTCGGCGACGGACATGCTGCCCGCAGGATCGTGGAAGCTCTCATGAAGTATGACGAGAACAGATGAAGATACTTTACATAACATTTGCTGATTTCAATATAAAGACCTCAGGCTCCTCGGTGAGGCCCCAGAAGATCTATGACGCGTTCCTCCGAAAGGGTCATGAAGTGATCCTTGTGAAGGGTGACGACTTCATCACCCACGACAATTCGGAGCATAGGCGGAGCGTTGCGGAAGCCAACGTCTGGCTGGACGGAAACACTCCGGACATCTGCTATGTGGAGAACGCCACCCATCCTCTTTTCCTGAAGGAGGACAGGAAGCTGATCAGAAGGGTCCACGACATGGGAGTGCCGGTGGGATATTTCTACAGAGACTTCTACTACAGATATCCCGAGATGTACGGCCCGGGAGAGGGTCTGAGGAACAAACTGATCTACCACTACACACTTCCTCTGTTCAAGAGGGACGAGAGGTTCGTGGCGAAATATGCGGACATACTGTACATGCCCTCCGATGCGGCCTGCGGAGTGATCCCGCACCCGGATCCAAGAGCTCTTCCCCCGGCAGGGGAGGTCATGGATCCGCCGGTACCGGAGAGCCGCATGAGCCTGTACATAGGCGGGATCGCCACAGGATACGGCTTCGGAGACATGCTCAGAGCCTATGACATTCTTAACGCAGAGGGGACGGAGGAGTATCCGCTTACGGTGGTCTGCAGGGCTCAGGAACTGGCCCTTATAGGAAAGACCGAGGAGGAGCTGGAACGTGAGCACCCATATCTCACCATAGCCCACGCATCGGGAGAGGAACTCAACAGGTACTACGACCAGGCGGCGGTATGCATGGTCCCCAAGGAAAACGACCCCTACAACGATCTGGCGGTAAGCGTCAAGCTCTACGAGTATTTTTCACACGGAAAGCCGTTCATTGCCAGGCCCGGCAAGGCTTCGGTGGGGCTTTTCAGGGACAGCGGCGCTGCAGTGTTCGCCGAAGATTACACCATAGAGGCCATGGCGGACGCGGTCAGGGATTTCTTCAAGGATCCCGTGAGGATGAAGGAGATGCACCTGGCTGCCCTGAGATTCATAAGAGAAGGCAATACATGGGAGGACAGAGCGGAACAGATCTGTACCGACCTTTCAAAGATATCAGAGAAAAGAGGAAAGAAAATTGGCTGACAAAGATTATTTCGTTCACGAATCATCTTATGTGGACGACGGAGTTGAAATAGGACAGGGCACCAAGATCTGGCATTTCTGCCACATCCAGAAGGGTGCCGTCATAGGCGAGAAGTGCTCCCTTGGACAGAACGTCAACGTGTCCAACAACGTGCACATCGGAAACGGCGTGAAGATCCAGAACAACGTATCCGTGTACGAGGGAGTCACCTTGGAGGACAATGTTTTTTGCGGTCCCTCCATGGTGTTCACCAATGACCTGACCCCCAGAGCCAGGTTCCCCAAGGGAAGCGCGGGCTACAAGAAGACAGTGGTCCATCACGATGCCACCATCGGCGCCAACGCCACGGTGGTCTGCGGACACGACATCGGCGAATACGCCACCATCGCCTCCGGCGCAGTGGTGACCAAGAACGTGGAGCCCCACGCCCTCATGGCGGGAGTCCCGGCCAAGAGGATCGGATGGGTCTGCGAGTGCGGACAGGTACTCAGGGAGAAAGACGGCTTTTATGTCTGCCCCGACTGCGGCAGGCGTTATGAATATACAGGCGTTGCATTAAAGGAAAAGAACGAGTAAAGGAGCAGGATTAATGAAATATGCGCTTATAGGATGCGGCAGGATCGCAGTTAACCACGTTAAAGCATGCGACAACAACGGACTGGAGTTCGTTGCGGCCTGCGATACAGTACCGGAGAACATCGACATTCTTTTCGGTAAGCAGATGCCGAAGGATGCGGACAAGATCGCAAGATACACAGATTACAGAGTGATGCTTGAGGAGCATCCGGAGATCGAGCTGGCAGCCATCGCCACCCCCTCCGGCGACCACGCTGAGATCGCAAAATATCTTATCAACCACGGAGTGAACGTCATAATCGAGAAGCCCATGTCCATGAACATGAAGGACGCCGACGAGATCGTGCGTCTGGCCGAGGAAAAGGGCGTAGTGGTATCCGCCTGCCACCAGAATCGTTTCAATATCGCGGTGCAGCAGACCAAGAAGGCTCTGGACGAGGGACGTTTCGGAACACTGAGCCACGGTTCCATCCACGTGAGATGGAACAGGAACAAGGGCTACTATGACCAGGCACCCTGGAGAGGCACCTGGGCAGACGACGGCGGATGCCTGATGAACCAGTGCATCCACGGAATAGACCTTCTCAGATGGCTCATGGGCGGCGAAGTGGACACGGTGTACGGAGTTACTCGCCAGCAGTTCCACGATTACCTCGAGGCTGAGGACGTCGGAATGGCAGTGGTCACCTTCAAGAACGGCGCAGTGGCCACCATCGAGGGAACCACCAACGTATATCCCAAGAACCTGGAAGAGACCCTCTATCTCTTCGGTGAAAAGGGTACCGTGAAGATCGGCGGCACCTCCACCAACAACATCGACGTATGGGACTTCTCCGACGAGACCGAGGCCGATCAGCAGAACAAGGGCTTCAAGGAGCAGACCTCCAACGTGTACGGAAACGGTCACACCAGCCTTTACGCCGACGTGATCGACGCCATAAAGAACCACCGTCAGCCCTACGTTGACGCCAGGGCGGGCAGGAACGGTCTGGAGATGGTGCTTGCCATCTACAAGTCCATGAAGACCGGACAGCCCGTTAAACTTCCCCTTGAGGACTTTGCCTCAACAGACATGAAAGGCACGTTCTAAGCGGGTGTTTTGTCCCTCACAGGGGGCGCAAAAAACATAATTCAGACAAGAACATCAATACAGGTGAACAAATGGAATTCAGAGATCTAAAGAAACAGTATCAGGTCCTCAAGACCGCCATCGACACTTCCGTTCAGGAAGTCTGCGCAAGGGCAGCTTTCATCGGAGGAAGCAACGTAAAGGAACTTGAAAAGGATCTGGCAGAGTACGTAGGCGTGAAGCACTGCGTGTCCTGCGCCAACGGGACCGATGCCCTCCAGCTTGCCCTCATGGCATGGGGGATCGGCAAGGGAGACCTGGTCTTCGTACCGGACTTCACATATTTCTCCTCCGGAGAAGTGGTGAGTGCAGTCGGCGCCACACCTCTCTTCGTGGACGTGGACAGAAGATCCTACAACCTGGATCCTGCCAGACTTGAAGAGGCCATAGAGAAGGTCCTGGCTGAGGGCAAGTATGCTCCCAAGGCAGTGATCGCAGTGGACCTTTTCGGACTTCCCGCGGACATGCCGGCCATCAGAGCCATCTGCGACAGGTACGGACTTCTCCTTCTGGAGGACGGAGCCCAGGGCTTCGGCGGAGCCATCAACGGCAGGAGAGCATGCTCCTTCGGAGACATCTCCACCACCAGCTTCTTCCCGGCAAAGCCTCTGGGCTGCTATGGAGACGGCGGAGCAATCTTCACTGACAACGACCAGTGGGCTGACCTTCTCAGATCCTATGCCGTTCACGGCAAGGGAAGCTCCAAGTATGACAACATCAGGATCGGAATGAACAGCAGACTGGACACGGTCCAGGCAGCTGTGCTTCAGGAGAAACTCAAGGCTTTCAAAGAATACGAGGTGGACGCTGTCAACAAGGTGGCCTCATGGTACGATGAGCTTCTCAAGGATACTCCTCTGGTACTTCCCGAGGTGAAGGAAGGTTTCCTTTCCTCCTGGGCACAGTACACGGTCCAGCTTCCCGCAGGAACTGACAGAGCAGCACTTCAGGCAGCTCTCAAGGAGAGGGGCATCCCCACCATGATCTACTACATCAAGCCCATGCACATCCAGGGAGCCTTCGAGGGCACTGACAGCGCTGTGGCAGACTGCCCGGTGACGGATGAGATCTGCAACACCGTGCTCAGTCTTCCCATGGATCCCTATAAGACTGAGGATGACGTAAGACTGGTGGCCGAAGAGCTCAAAAAACTCATATGAAGATACTTTACATCGGCATGTTAAACTCCAGCCACACAGTGAAGTGGGTCAACGCCTTCAGTAACAGAGGTCATCAGGTCATGGTGGCGACCCTGGCGGGGCAGACGGATCTCAGGTCTGAGATCCGCCCTGACATCCGGGTGGCTGAGCTTCCCAAGAGCGGCTTCAAGGGATATTACCTTAACGGTCCGGCTCTTCGGAAACTGTACAAGGAATTCAGACCGGACGTTTCCAACGCCCACTACGCTTCAGGCTACGGCACCCTGGCGAGAATGGCAGGGATCCCTGACCTGATACTTAGCGTGTGGGGAAGCGACGTCTACGAGTTCCCGTACCAGAGCCGGTTAAAGGAAACGATACTCAAAAAGAATATCAACTACGCCTCACACATCTGTTCCACCAGCCATTGCATGGCCCGTCAGGTGGAAAAGATCATGGGGCGCAGCATGGACATAACCATCACTCCCTTCGGAGTGGACACGGAGAGGTTCCGCCCGGCAGAGGGCAGTAAAGAAGATCCGGAACACAAGGTGGTCTTCAGCTTCGCCAAACTCCTGATCCCCAACTACAGGGCCGACCTTCTGATAGAGGCCTACCGGCTGTTCGTGAAGGAGACGTCAGGGGCTGCTGAGGGATCCGAACTCAGGATCTACGGTGACGGATCCGACCGCGGGAAACTTGAAAAGCTGGCCGCCGACACCGGCCTTCCCGGCATCAGCTTCATGGGGATGATCCCCAACACTGAGATGCCGGAGGCACTCAGGGGGAGCGATGTTTTTTGCTGCGTATCCGACAGCGAGAGCTTCGGAGTCTCAGCCGTTGAGGCCATGGCCTGCGGAATACCTGTGATCGCCACGGATACGGAAGGTTTCGTGGAAGTGGTCAGCGAGGACACCGGATTCATCGTGCCGAGAAACGATGTCAGAGCCATTGCGGACAGGATGAAGCTTCTCTATGAGAACGAGGCTTTGCGTAAGACCATGGGCGAAGCAGGGCGCAGAAGAGTTCTGGAAAACTACGACTGGAACCTGAACGTTGATACCATGCTGGAACTTTACAGAAAAGTGATCGGAGGATAATGGACTTTTCTTTTTCAAAAATTAAAAATACGGCGAAGGAGAAACTGGGATCCCTCTGGAAGTCCGGCGGAGTCCACGTGATATCCGGAAGCTTCCTTAACAAGTTCGTGGCCTTCTTCGGATCCATCGTCATAGTGAGGCTCCTGACCAAGGCGGACTACGGCGGCATCAGATATGTGGAGAATCTTTACAATTTCTTCTTCCTGGTGGCCGGAATGGGCATATCCAACGCTGTGCTCAGATTCGTGGTCCTGGAGGATGATCTGAAGGAGAAAAGATCCGTCTACCGCTTCATGGCCCGCACGGCGCTGATCTTCAACGTGGCGCTGGTGCTGATCGGACTGGTGATCAACAGGTTTTATCCCCATAACGGAGAGTTCGGAAGCTACGGGTATCTTTTGTACATAATGCTCCTGATGCTCCCGGCTCAGTACTTCAACGACAACAGTCTGACCCTCGAGAGGGCCATGTTCGACAACCGCAGGTTCGCCTACCTGAATCTGGGCTTCGCAGTGACCGTCATACTGGGTAAGGTCATAGGTGCCTGGAGGGGGAACCTTCTGGTATACGTGATCCTGGGAGTTGCCATCCAGCTGGGATTCGCCATATATCTTGGGATATCCAATCACAGGAAATACTTCAGAGAGGTTGAGGCCGGACCGGTACCGGGTGAGAAGAAAAAGCGCATCATCACTTACTCTCTCCAGTACATGGTCACCAACGGAATGTGGGCGCTGTTCATGCTCCTTGATGTATACCTCCTGGGACGCATACTGAACGACCCGGAGATCATCGCAGACTATAACGTGGCCTTCACCTGGCCGGCCAATGTTTCCATAGTCTGCCAGGCTGCGGCCATGTTCATCAACCCGTATTTCATCAAGAACGAGAACGATCCGGTCTGGGTAAGGAAGAATTTCCGCACCATGTACGGGATAAACTTCCTGGCGGTGCTGGCGGTGTCCGTGGTCATGATAGTTCTGGCCAAACCGCTGATCTTCATCAACGGCGGACCCAAGTACTACAACGTGATCCCTCTCATGAGGATCATCGTGATCGGATCTCTCATCAATAACGGTCTGAGATACATGATAGCAAACTGCCTTGCAGCCATGGGCAGGATAAAGGTAAACATGGCTGTATCCGTAGTCGGAGTTGTGACCCTGGCGGTTCTGGATATGCTCCTGATCCCCAGGTTCCACGAGTACGGCCCGGCCTATGCGGGGATCATAGTTCACACTGTGATGGCTGCCATAATGTTCGTGGCGTTCAACAGGGAATACCACATTATTGGCGGACCCAAGGCCGAGTCATTACCCACGGAGGAAAAAGATGACTAAGATAAAAGAGTTTTTCTCTTCAAGAAACAATCTGGAATATCTCATAGGCGGGGTGATCTTCATCGTGCTTTCGGTGATTCTGATCTGGTCCGCATCCATGAGAGATTCGGATACCACGATATCCATTGACAATCCGCAGATGTATGACGCGGTCATGGAATCTCTGAACGACCCGGTCATCACCCTGGACGAGGCAGCTCAGGTTAAGGAACTGGTCATTAAGGAGCACAAAGGGCTGGATGATCTGTCCGACCTGGAGGAGTTCACGGGGCTGGAGATACTTACGATCAACAGCTGCACAATGGATTCGCTGGAAGGCATACAGAACTTCAAGCACCTTCAGAAGATAATCGTAGTATCGACCACACTGGACGCCACACCTCTTACTGACGCAGGGCTCAGCGAGCTCAGAAACGTACAGCTTACCGGCGTCCATCTGGATGATACTCAGCGTTTCATAGACAACTATCCTGATCTGGAGGTGATGTACCTGAGAGAGACGGGAGCTTCCGGCAAGATCACCGTCAAGGACATGCCTAACCTTACCAAACTTGAACTGAGAAACGATGATGTGACGGAGGTGGAACTGGAGAATCTGCCGCTTCTCTTCGAAGTCAACTATGACCGTCTTCAGATCACTGACATCGAAGGGACTCTGGACATTCCCACCATCGAAAAACTGGTGCTCACCTTCACCCCCCTGACAAACATCGACGGCATAAGCCGCCTCGATAATCTCAAGGAGATCAGGCTTCAGGGCACAGAGGTGACGGATCTATCCGAGCTTGCTGAGATAGAAGGATTCAACTCAATTTATCTGGACAAATGGTTTGACAGGTCGAAGATAGAATTCCTCAGGGATCACTTCCGTGAGGGAGACATCTACACCAAAATGTATTTTCTGGGGGACTTAGCATGATCTTAACCGTCGTAAGCGCAGCAGTGACTGCATATCTTTCGTTCAGGCTGTTCAGGCAGGCGTCCGGAACCTTGTCCCTGGGAAAGATAAACGTAATTTCATACGTATATTACCTGAGCGTTCTTCAGGTCCTCATCGGGGCGATCCTGGTGAACCTGGGATACGACAAGCACTACACGCTGGATTATCTGGCCTTCAGAACGGACGCCATCGAGGACGCCACGGTGGCCGCATACCTGATGATGATAGGACTTCCCTTCGTCATGCTCACGGTATACAAGGTGCTCAGATTCGATCCGGCCAAACAGTATGAGGACTTCCTCAAAAAAGACATAGTGGAGAAACACAACGATCTTTTGTTCTGGTTCCTCCTCATAGTTTCCGTGATACAGTGCGCTCTTCTCGGACTCATGATCATCAAGATCGGATATATTCCGGCCATGAAGATCGTATTTTCCGACAGCAGCATGAACTATGGCCTTGAGAGGCAGAGAATAGAAGCCATCCAGCTTTTCGGCATCAGCTATATCAAGAACCTGCTGATCATCTTCGGAATACCCATCGTGTCATACATAACCTTTGCGTTTGCGGTGGCCAGCAGGGAGCTTAAGTGGATAGCTCTGGCTTTCGTGATGTTCATTGCGTCAGGTATCACCAACACCTATGACTTTTCAAAGAGCCCCATGATCTTCCACCTGTTCGTGTTCATGCTGATGATCATCTACTTCAGAAAGGGCATCAGGAACATCGTCATGGTGGGCTTCGGAGCCTGTATGGCAGCCATTCTGGTGGTGATGTACAGAGCCACCGGCTTCGGCTCCGCACTGAATGACATTTACGGAGGCATCCTGGGAAGGACGCTGTTCACTCAGTTCGGAGTGCTTGCATATCACATGGAATACTTCGGAAAGATCGGCGGATTCCTGGCAGGAAGAAGCCTCTCGCCGTCCATACTGAGACTCATCGGAATGGATCCTGCAACACATATGAGAAGCGGTAAGGTCATCATGGGATTCTACGGATCCAGAAGTGTGTATGACGGCACCGCAGGAGTCATGAACACCAACTTCGTCGGAGAGGCCTACGCCAACTTCGGCTGGGCAGGCCTGGTATTCTCCATCGTGTGGGTAGGCCTGGTCATCAGCCTTCTGTTCTATATGATAATCAAGATCAAGAAGACTCCGGCTACCATAGCTTTCCTGGCTGTGATGACCAAGAGCATAGGAGCCATGACTCAGGGCGGATTCTTCGACTTCATATACAGCTTTTCGACCATAGTGACTATAGTCGGATTCCTGATCATCATTTATTTCAGCGATATCACAGGCCTGCTGACAGGTAAGAGAAAAAAGGCAAAGATCGCTGCTGCGGCGGCAGGAGCCGGAGCCGCAGAGACCGCGGAGACCGCAGTGCCTGCAGAGACCGTGATCGAAGAGCCGCAGACGGCCAGTGAGGATGTGACCCGGAACGATGTCTGAAAAAGTCTGTCATCTCACAAGCGTACACAGAAGGTACGACACAAGAATATATGAGAAGGAATGCGGTTCTCTGGCCCGCGCGGGCTACGAGGTCGTTCTCATAGTGAATGACGAGAACGGCGGTGAGACCGCGGACAACGGAGTCCGCATAGTTTCAACAGGTCTCTCTTTCAAGAGTAAAAGAGACCGCATGACCAAGGGCTCCAGAGCGGTGTACGAGCTTGCCCTTAAGGAGGATGCAGCCCTGTACCACATCCATGATCCGGAGCTGATCCCCTACGGCCTGAAGCTGATAAAGAAGGGATATCCCGTTATCTGGGACAGCCATGAGGAATACATGAGCCTGATAGACAGGAAGGAATACATTCCGGGAGCCATGAGGAGACCTGCTTCTCTGGCTTTCCGCACGTTCTACAGGCATGCCCTCAGGAAATTCAGCGCTGTGGTGACGGTGACCCCTGGGCAGGAGCCTCTGATCCGTGACTACTGCAAGTCTGTCACCATGGTCACCAATTATCCCATAGTAGATCCTGAAGCGTCATGTGAGCACGAGTACGATTCCAAAAAGATCGCATTCGCAGGAGGCATCAGCTACCAGTGGGATCACAGGGAAATAATAGAAGCCATCGCAGAGGACCCTGAAGTCAGATACGTACTTCTGGGACCTGTTGTGGGCAGCAACTATATGGAGGAACTCAGGGCACTTCCCAACTGGGATCAGGTGGATTACCTGGGAAAGATACCTCACAGTGAGGTTGCAGGTGTTTTGAGGCAGTGTTCCGTAGGAATGGCGCTTCTCAAGCCTTCCAACAACACTTTCGGAGAGCAGGGGACCATCGGCAACACCAAGATCTTCGAGGAAATGGAGGCCGGACTGCCCGTGATCTGCACGGATTTCGATCTCTGGAAAGATATAGTCGGCAAGTACTCCTGCGGGATCATGGTGGATCCGGAGGACATTCCGGGTATCAGAGCCGCGATACTGAAACTCACCTCTGACCCTGAACTGTGCCTTGAGATGGGGCAGAACGGAAGAAGAGCCATTCTGGAAGAATACAACTGGGGCACCCAGGAAAAGATCCTTCTGGACCTTTACCGCAGGGTACTGGAAACTGCAAAACATTAGGAGACAGCCTTGTTCATTCTCATAGTCTCAAATGGTTATCCCACAAAAGAATACAAGCGCGGGATTTTCGCCCTGGATCAGGCCAAGGCCCTTAAGGCTGCCGGCCACAAGGTTGCCCTGGTGGCGCTGGACCTGAGATCCATAAGGAGAAGGAGAGCCCTGGGCTACAGCAGACTCAGTGTGGAGGGCATCGACGTATTCTCCGTGAGCATCCCTCTGGGAAAGGTGGCAGGGGGACTGTCTGACCAGGTGGCCAAGTCCGCCCTGAGATCCGCGTACAAAAAAGTAGTGGCGGAACTGGGCACACCGGACGTGATCCACGCCCACTTCTATGACATGGGAATAGCCGCCAGCGCCCTCAGTCAGGAGACGGGGATACCTCTGGTCATCACCGAGCATTTCTCCGGACTTAACAGGGATGAGATATCCGACAGACTCAGAGAGAGGGCTGTCAAAAGCTATGAGAAAGCCAAGGCTCTCATAGCTGTAAGCGGCAGTTTTGCGGACAAACTCAGGAATAATTTTGATCTCAGCTTCCGCATAGTCCCCAATGTGGCGGACACGGGAGCATACAGCGGCGTTTGCCGCAGGGACCGGGAGGAGAACAGTCCCTTCAGATTCATATCTGTAGGAAACCTGGTTCCCATCAAGGGCTTCGGCGACCTTCTGGAAGCATTCAGGGAGGCATCGGACAGGGCCGGAACGGACCTGGAACTCACCATAGTGGGCAAGGGACCTGAAAGAGAAACATTGGAACAGAAGGCCCGGGATCTGGGCATCGCAGATAAGGTGCATTTCACAGGTCAGCTGGACAGAAGGGAGATAGCGGAACTTTTCGCGGAGAGCGACTGTTTCGTGCTCCTGTCTAAAGCTGAGACCTTCGGCGTGGCATACATCGAGGCCATGGCTGCGGGACTTCCGGTCATAGCCACGGCCTGCGGCGGACCGGATGACTTCGTGGACGGCGAAAACGGTATGCTGGTACCGGTAGGGGACAGGGAGGCTTACGTCAAAGCCCTCCTCCATATGTCCGTGCACGCCGGCGAATATGACGCAGAAAACATCAGGGAGAAGGTCCTGTCCGGGTTCTCTCCCGAAAAGATAGCTGATGACCTGGTACACATATATGAAGAGGTCACCGGCAAACATGGGGTAAAATGACAGATGGCAGGAAGTAACGTCACACTTAAAGATTTCGTAAAGGGCAGCGCGATCCTTACGGTGGCAAACGTCATCCTTAAGGCCATGAACTTTTTCCTGCTGCCCCTCTATACGAAGTATCTGGCCCCGGCGGACATCGGGATCTCGGACACAGTGACCAACCTGATGTCCTTCATCTATCCCATCCTGGTACTGGGCTTCGACTCAGCCTTCAGCGCTTTCTACTTCGCCAAGGAGGATCCTGCCAGATGCAGGAGGGTATACAGGGTAGTCAGACAGGTGACCATGATATCCAGCGCCTTCATGATCCTGGTGATCGCCCTGGCAGGACAGATATCCGGCTGGCTTTTCGGGACTGATGCGTACAGAGTTGCGGTGATCATCGCAGCCTTCACCGTGGTGTTCGAACTGTGGGCTCTTCCGGATGCTCTGGACGTGAGGATGGAGAACCGGATGGCGGTCTACGGACTGGTGACGGTGATCACTTCGGCTGTGATGCTGGGCGCCAACATCCTGTTCGTCGCTATCCTGAAGAAGGGATACATATCGCTGATAATCAGCGCATGTCTGGCAAACTTCATCCGTATGATAATGTTCAGGGCGGCAGCAGGCAGGAAGCAAAAAACTTCCTTCGACAGAGAGCTGTTCAGGGACATGCTGAAATACGCACTGCCTCTGGTTCCCATGGTGGTGGTCAGCTGGGTGCTGACACTGTCGGACAGATATATTTTGCTCTACTACTGGGATGAGAGCGTGGTGGGACTTTACGGTGTGGCCCAGAGGTTCGCCAATGTGCTTAACATCGTGGTGTCCAGCGTGGCGCTGGCCTTCACCACCTTTGCCTTTGCAAACGTGGAGGAAGACGACGCCAAGGACAAGTACCGGCAGGTCCTGAACTACGTGTTCATAGTGCTTCAGGCCATGGTATTCGTCATAGCCACCTTCGCGCGGCCCGTCATAGACATCATGACGAAGCCCGCCTTCCACGAGTCCTACGTTCTGGTGCAGCCGCTGATGTACGGACAGCTGCTTTACTGCATATCGACGATCATTAGGTACGGTTTCGCATATACGCGGAAGTCCTACCTGAATCTGATCCCGACAGGTGCGGCAGCGGCGCTGAACCTGGTCCTGAACTTCATTCTGATACCGAAGTACGGAGCCTACGCAGCGACCATGACCACCCTGGTGAGTTATCTCCTGATGACAGTGCTGGTGGAGATCCTTTCCAACAAGGTATATCCGTGCAAGTATGACATAGGCAAGATCTTCGTGATCATGGCAGTGGGATATGTCCTGTCATTCGTGACCAGGGACATGGGACTGGTATTTCAGGCCGCATCCTTCGCAGTACAGGCTGCAGTCATGTACGTAGTGTTCAGAAATGAGATAAAGGCGGTCTTAAAGATCGCTTCGTCGGTCCTTAAGAAGAGGCTCGGCAATAGATGAGTTAATGTGAGGAAACAATGATGAGTAAAAGTTTTAGGGGAAGTATTGATCAGACGCAAAAGATCCTGAAGAGAGTATCAGTTCTGGTCCTTGCGGTCATGATGATCGCAGCTGCACTGTGGACTCCGGTCACAGCCTATGCAGATCAGGAGACAGGGACAGAGATCGGAGAGGCCATATCCATTCCCATGGACAGCGAAGCGGCTCTGCCGATGAGAGACGTTCCCACGGATACCCTGAAGATCGAAGTGTTTGAAGACTATGCCAAGGCATATGAAGTGCTGGCTCTGGTAAACGCCGAGAGGCAGAAGGTGGGAGCGGCACCGCTGGTCATGGACGAGAGCCTTCTGGAATCCGCAATGCACAGGGCAGCTGAGACCGTGATCCTGGGCTCTCACGGGCGTCCCGACGGCACGCTTTGCTTCACCATAAACAGCCAGATGCGCGCGGAAAACTATGCCTGGGGATTCAATTCTTCTCAGTCGGTTATGGATGGCTGGATGGGCTCCCCCGGACATAAGGCAAATATACTGAACGGCGAGTACAAGGGTATCGGCGTAGGAGTCATAAAGTACAACGGAGCATACTACTGGATCCAGTGTTTCGGTACCACGAGCCAGACTTCTGACTGCACCAAGCCCGCGGACGGAAACAACGTAAGGGCCATCAACATGCCCTACAACACCATTACTGATCCGTACAAGAACATCCAGGTAACTTTCAGCTTCAGCATCTCACCCTCCAACAAGACACTGGTGATCGGGGAGAGCAGAGACCTGACTCTCAAGATGGACAGCGTCACCTTCCTCGATGGGGAGGACAGCGTATACTGGAGATCCGGCAACGAAGAGGTGGCCACCATAGACGCCAACGGAGTGGTGACGGGACTCTCTTCCGGAACCACGGTGATCACCGCCTCCTCGAAGTATCTGGACAGAAAGAGTTTCTCACTGAATATCACCGTAGTTCCCGAAAACGTCAGGATCTACGGACCCAACAGGGTGGACACATCCATCGAAGCTGCCAGGAAACTCAAGACGAAGCTTGGAGTCAGCAAGTTCGACTCAGTCATCGTCGCCAGCGGCATGAACTACGCCGACGCTCTGGCAGGAAGCTGGCTCAGCGCGGTGAAGTCCGCACCCATTCTTCTTCTGGATAAGGTCAGCGAGGACAAGGTCGCCCAGTACGTGAAAGCCAACCTCAGCGCTGAAGGCACAGTGTATATCCTTGGAGGAAACGGTGCGGTACCGGAGACACTCGAGGATAAACTTGCAGGTCTCAACGTGAGCAGACTTTCCGGCAAGAGCAGATACGATACTAACATGGCAATCCTGGAAGAGACCGATGTCTCCGGCAAGGACCTGATAGTCTGCTCCGGAGCAGGTTACGCAGACGCTCTCTCAGTATCTTCCGTTGGAAGACCCATCATGCTGGTTGGGACCGAACTTACGGACGCACAGAAAGAATATCTTGAGGACGCAGGGTTCGCCAAGATATATGCCGTGGGAGGCACCGCAGCAGTGTCCTCTGATGTGGTGAACGAACTGGTACAGTACGCAGGCGTGACCAGAGTGGGAGGCAAGAACCGTTTCGAGACTTCCCTCAACGTAGCCAAAACATTCTTCCCGGGGACCCACGACCACATGATGATGGTATACGCCAAGGACTTCCCAGACGGACTTTCAGGCGGAGCCCTGGCCTATCAGTACGACGCTCCGGTGCTGCTGGCCACATCTGACAATGTGTCCGCTGCCGTGGCCTACAGAGGCCTCAGCAGTGCTGCCAGAAGCATCACCATGGGCGGACCCAAGCTCATTTCGGACAATGCGATCTTCACTGCAATGGGGAACACCGCCCCCATCCAGGTGAACTGATCCTGCGAAATATCATATGACTAATCACCGCCGCCTTTGGACGGCGGTTTTTTCATATTCACAAAGATCAACAGAAATTGTATTTTTTGTTGTACAATTCCACATCATATGGTATAATTAATCGGTATTTTTGAAAAACAATTTGTTTAACATAAGGAGAAAAACAATGTTCAATATCAAAGTCAGAGAAACATATGAAGAAGTATCCAAGGATGCTGCAGAGATCATGCTGGACGTGGTGAAGGGAACAGAGAAGCCCATCCTCGGCCTTGCAACAGGAAGCTCCCCGGTAGGCCTCTACCAGGAGATGATCAGGGACCACAAGGAGAACGGCACATCTTACAAGGACATCATCACCTTCAACCTTGATGAATACTGCGGGATCCCCAAGGATCACGAACAGAGCTACTGGACGTTCATGCACGAGAATCTTTTTGACGAGCTTGACTGCCCCGAAGAGAACATTCACGTTCCTGCAGGAAACCTTGAGGACGAGGAGCAGGCCTGCATCGACTATGAGAACGAGCTGGCAAAATACACCGTCGACGTACAGGTGCTGGGAATCGGCTCCGACGGCCACATCGCTTTCAATGAGCCGGGAACACCCTTTGACTCACTGACACATCTCATGGAGCTCACAGAGCAGACCAGAAGAGACAACGCCAGATTCTTCCTGGACGAGAACGGCAACCCCGACCTGGATCAGGTTCCCAAGTTCGCCATCACACAGGGACTGGCCAGCATCATGAGAGCCAAAAAGATCATCATGATCGCCACAGGCCTCAACAAGGCTGACGCCGTATACGGAATGCTCAAGGGACCCAAGACTGAGGACTGCCCGGCTTCCATCCTTCAGGATCACCCGGAAGTCTACGTATTCCTGGACAACGACGCAGCAAGCAAACTTTGATCATCAATAACGGGCCGCGATGCGCGGCCCGCGTAATATATTTACAACACTTACTGAGAAGAGGATATTACTATGGGTAAATATTTTGGAACAGACGGCTTCAGGGGTGAGGCAAACAAGGCGCTCACCGCTGAAAAGGCCTTTCAGGTAGGAAGATATATCGGCTGGTATTACGGACAGAAGCATGAGGACCACAGGGCCCGCATCATAATCGGCAAGGACACCAGACGTTCCAGCTACATGCTTGAGCACGCGCTGGCAGCAGGCATCACAAGTTCCGGATCGGACGCATGCCTCATGGGCGTTACCACCACACCTTCCGTGAGCTACGTTTGCAGGACCGACGAGTTCGACTGCGGAGTTATGATCTCCGCATCTCACAATCCGTTCTATGACAATGGCATCAAGATCATGAGGGCCAACGGTCAGAAGATCGAGCCTGAGATCGAAGAAAAGATCGAAGCCTACATCGACGGAGAGATCGGTGAACTTCCTCTGGCGGAACGTGAAGACATCGGCCGCGTAACGGACTATTCCGCAGGCCGCAACAGATACATCGGCTACCTTATGACCATCCCCACCAAGGGATTCAACGGCTACAAGGTAGGGCTTGACTGCGCTAACGGCGCATCCTGGAACATCGCCAGAGCTGTCTATGAGGCACTTGGAGCCAAGGTATACGTAATGGGCAACGAGCCCGACGGTCTGAACATCAACGATAACTGCGGCTCAACTCATATCGGCAAGCTGCAGGAATTCGTAAAGGAAAAAGGACTTAACGTGGGATTTGCCTATGACGGAGATGCCGACAGGTGCATCGCTGTTGATGAAAACGGTGAAGAGGTCAACGGTGACCAGGTCATGTTCCTCTGCGGCAAGTTCCTGAAGGAGAGGGGACAGCTGGACGGAAATACCATCGTCACCACCATTATGAGCAACATGGGTCTCTACAAGGCCTGTGAAGCCATCGGCGTCAGAACAGAGAAGACCAACGTAGGCGACAAGTACGTTGCTGAGAACATGATGCAGAACGGTTTCGTCCTGGGCGGCGAGCAGTCCGGACACATCATCTTCGGCAAGTACGCCACCACCGGCGACGGTATCCTGACAAGCCTCATGGTCATGATGACCATGCTGGAGAAGAAGATGCCTCTTTCAATGCTGGCAAACGAGATGAAGATGTATCCTCAGTGCCTGAAGAACATCGTGGTCAAGGACAAGGAAGCTGCCCAGAAGGACGAAGTAGTTCTTAAGGAAGTCGACCGCGTTAACCGCGAGCTTGAAGGAAACGGCAGGATCCTCCTCAGAGCCTCCGGCACCGAGCCCAAGATCAGGGTCATGGTGGAGGCCACCTCCGACGAGACAGCTGAGAAGTACGTGGATCAGCTGATCGAAGTGATCAAAGAGAGAGGGCTGGCGGCCGAATAAAGATTTTTAGGGCAAAAGACGGGACTGTATACTTTAAAATATTGCAGTATAATAAGCATTGACGGCTAAACAAGCCGTTGTATTATCCGCTCACATCCCAAAACCAAAAGGAGATGCTCAGGCATCTCCTTTTAACTTACATGTTATATATCTTTGATACTTCCTCCCGGTTCCTGCCAATGAAGATGACGGCAGCCAGCGTCAGGATCGCCATGGTGATCACCACCACGGTACGGACCGGAAGT